>JGI24158J21664_10014393_pt1 | contig 10383 bp, 9 predicted proteins | sample Ectturendosymbi3_FD_21664 | JGI IMG/M metagenome (IMG submission 21664) | reverse complement strand
CAAAAACTTAGCGTTTTGGAAACAAAACAGAGGTGAAATGCTAGGAGATAAATTGATGAACAGCAGTTTCCATCACTAAAGGTAAGCTGCACAGTAAAACTGTTCTCCTCTATAATTAAATGATTATGACTGGAATTTTCGTCAGCTGTACTTCTTGGCACGGGCAAACTGCTACTTGACAATGCCCGTTTCGTTACAGTGACTATCACCGGTCAGGTTTGAGAATGCACGCTTGCACTTAGACTCAGCCTGTAACCAAAAGCATGAGCTAATTTAATGAGCTAACCAAAAGCGAGAAAACCCTTCATGAACTTTAACAGTTTCCAAATCACTAACAGTTTCCGACTGCTAAATGAGTGAATTTGCTAAATTAAGTTTTATAGTGAAATGCATCTTTGCACTCATTCTTGTTTTAATCATTTTCAAACATCCAAAATATACAATACGAAAAAAGTGTGTTGATACGTGTGCTAGGCATGGTAGGGGGGCGATAGAAATTTGTTTGTCAGAAAAAGGGGCGGTAGCCAAAAAAAGATTGGGAAACACTGCGTTGAAGCAATGTGGTGAAACAAATAATCTGCAGACAGCGTTGCGATCGATCCAGCGCCAAGCTCTCACAAGATATGCCACCCTTTCTAACAGGAAGTGCGCATTTTTTAAACTCCAAGTATAGCCTCGCTTGAAAGATGAATTTAATGCTAGTTGCCCTGATGAAAGCGTCCGCTAGCATGGACGAATGTCTGCAGCGTTCAGATTTTAATGAACTGTTATTTCGATGTTTAATTAAAAATTTGATAAATTTAATGAAAAATTTTATTGCCACAGGAAAACCCACTTTTTCTTCTTCGGCAATGAATCGCAGTAATAATCAACGAGGAGTCTGCGCTTTACTCGGGCTCAAGCTAAACAATACAAGCTCACTTCCAGACTTATAGAGCCCGGGCACCACCGACCAAATATAACGGTCATTTTACTTTTAAAACTACACACGCGTTGCTTGAGGTAACCACGAAAAGAAATACTTGTGGACAAATCTGAACCAACCAAAACTTACCGGGAGCATCTTTCATATCGTCGTTGGTGCGACAAACCGTTGATAGACTTTCAGACACAGCCGCGCTGATGCTACTACCGCACTTCTCCGCATCCGCAACCGCAGATGATGCGCTTACAGTTGGTGCTGTCACGGCATTGCCAGGTTTGTCGTCTTTTCGCACTGTAGGCATTTTGTGGCGGATTACCTCGACCAGTTTCGAAAATGACTCTATGCTCGCCAGGTTTAGCTGCTGGCCCTCGCTGGCTTTCGCCTCTACCGAAAGAGCTGATGACGTAGCCTGCGCCGCAGATTTTGCAGCCTGGGGTGCGGGTGCTGCAGACGAGGACTTCGTTGCTGCCGGCTTGACTTTTGCAGACAATTTTCTTTTTTTCATGGAAACTGTACGAGCTGTTTGAAAAAAAAAGCAAAAAAGGTAACGATACAAAGCGNAGATTTTTTTCACTGCGATAAACACTATAGCTCTGCTTGAGATTNGAATCCACGGCTTACAATTACGGAGACCAAGCAGTCAGCTAAGCCACAAATAACACTATCCCGTTCATAAGCAGAACGTGAACCTGGATCACCGGTGTTAATGCTCTTTAACTGCTTCGTCAAGTCCTGCTTTTTTCGCCTTAGCTCCTCAGCACGCCGAAGCAGCATGGCTTTTTCCAGCTGTCGCCGTTGCTGCAACTTCATTTGTTTTGGTTCGATTTCCCGAAGTGGCTTCACGGAAGCTGTTATCTGCAATGTAGCATTCGTTGCAGCCTGTGATCAATTGTGGGCAGCGTAAGGTCAAGAGTACTTTCCACATACGAGGCATCAGAACCAATAGACGCATGTGTGGAAAGCCAAGCAGCTTTATCGTTTCGTACGTTGACTGTGCGATTGAAAAGTCTGTTATTGTGATATGTTCGTTTAAGCGTAGAATACTTGTCCAAGCCTAGACAGCAGCACTTACATCTAACTTCGGCACTGAGCTACACGGGATGGGTGATCCAACGGTGGTCTTGACAGGGTTGCGGGAGGGAGATTCCGGAGTCCGAGCAGTAAGTTTTCGCGGACTGTTGAGGAGGTTGCTGGCGACATCTTTGACAGCAGGTCTCGGCGGGTTTCTTGCAGTGGCTTCAGAAATATTTTTAGATGCGGTGTCAGAAGCGGGCCTGCTGCAAATGTTTGTGTCGCGAAGGGAAGGGAGAGGCAGTTGGGAATTGGATTCCGGGGTTCCTTCAGGGTTTGAATGGAAATCTTCAGAGGCGATGGGTTCCGGCAGGGCACTGGTGCTTGCGCCAAGAATAGGCTGCGAGAGATCATCAGGGTCAGGCTGGGATGCTGGGGGCAATGCGTCTGAGTCGAGCGGTTCGGACGGGTCGTTGACGGCAGACGTCTCCTCGACAACAGGGCTTCGAACTTTTTCTTCGCATTCCCGCAACACACTTGAGGCTTGCATTTCTTGAGCCGCGGTATCGGCAACAGTCTGTTGGGATTTAACGTCGTTGGCAGACAACGAAGTTGGCGGCGCAGAGGAGGGAATCTGACAGGCATAAAATTATACGTTGGACCTAAACTTAAGGAAAAAAAAAACTTATAGAAAAACGTTCGTTAAAGCTTTAAATGAGGAAGATTACGAGAACAGTAGTAGTGCTCCCCCTTAATGTGGCATTCCTTTCAGCAAGTGATACTGAAGTATGATAAGATCGCAGTTTTTTAAACAACCAAATCTTAGAACTTTGCTCCATCAATACAGGATCTGTGAAAATGCAGGCGACTGAAGCCAATCTTGACACTGAAAACGCACGACACGTTCGATCGAAATTTAACGCGATGCCACATTCCCATGCTGTTCAAAAACGCATTGATGCCGATGTGCACGAAATAAAGGAAGATCTGCTCGCTCAATGAACAATCTTCCTGAAAAAGAACTCTTCGCAGATTAAAGTGTGGGTGCGTCTGGCCTGAACTTTCTTCTTACCAAACTTGCTGCACTTCTGATTTGATTGAGCTGTTTGACGAATCGATCTTTCAAACGTTGTCGTTGCTTTGCCTTGGTTTCGACTTTTTGTAGCTTCTGACTGATGACGCCAGTCGCGTGGTCATTTTTCTCGATTTTCCTGTGTAAAAAGGTGCAGACGCGCAGTTTTAGGCAGTTATACTGGAATCAGTCACATGTCTTGAGCTGTCGTTATTACATGAAGTATGACAAGCGCAAAATTCCACTGACGGCAATGTCTTATTATATGATAAAAATAATAGCCGCAATCAAAACTATACAAAACGCCTCACATTTCCAGTTGGAGTAACGCTTTTTTCAAGCTGACAACTTCCTGTTTCAACTGTTCTCTTTCCTTCTCCTTGGCCTCGCGCTCTGCGGTCAAACGAAGTATCTCCACCCCATCGGATTTGAGCAAACGTTTGACGCGCTCCAGTTTCCATTCAAGATCTAGCGAGTCAGCTTCGTCTGGTTTGCGCGGTGAAGCTTGAGAATGCTGGATCTGAAAAGTCGACCACAAAGTGCGAGAGTTGGAAAATGGACGTATGAAAAAAAAACGTGCTTTTGTTGTTTCAAAAACAGCGGCATCGGTAGGTCCATTTCGGGTTTTGCACAATTCTAAATGCTCGTTTAAACTTTGTTCTGACCTGTGGCGGTTCGGGAAACTATGAGTACTTGCTGACAAGTTCAAGCAGCCCTCATCATTCAAGTATGAAATTACGTGAGCTGAACTGCAAGTAATTAAAACACAAAACAAGAACATAACTGAAACAGCATGAACTACGTTATCAAGTGCTCTTACGAATGTTGGCGAAAAGAAGGAATGGCGAGCTTGTAATTATTATTCTTTTGAAGAAAATTTGGCAGCAAATTCGAAGCTCCTTAATAGTAATGTACAACCACATGAGCTCTACACATCATACCGTGTTTCCGATATCAGACAATTTGCCGTTTTGCAATTCTGACGACCTCGCTTTTGGTGAAGATGATGCTGTGGCTGGATCTGAAATCAAGGTTCCACTAAAGGGAGGTCGGTTTGGCGGCACGCTCGCCGGTTCCTCTGCTTTCAAACACACTTGGCTGTGTGCGGAAGAAAAAACTGATGCGTCACGCTTGGACTCCGACGAGGAATGCGGCATTTCGGTGACCATTGTGGACGCGGAGGGCTTCTGGACGGAACTGACGAGTTCTACTGCTTTCGAAGAATCCGACGAGATTTCGATAACAGGCTGTTGCGTCCTTGTTTCTGACCCGACCACCTCAAGATCGCTCGTTCCGTCAGAATCACCAGACGTTGCATCGTCAGAGGCGGGGTCGACAGATTTTTTCACGCGCTTGGCATAACCACCTGAAACCCAAGTGGACGATTTCGGAGACGCCGCGTGCGTAAGGACAGGTGAATCGGCGCTTAACAAATCGCCGCGAACGGTCGACGTGGACGGATCGTCCGGCTGTTTCCGTTTTCGTGCAGGTCTTGGCGGATCCGCAATGGGCTCGGTTACGTTTTTTGATGGCGGCAAATCGTCAGCGGACCGCTGTTCGATAACAGGGGGGCTCAGTCTCTGCAGAACTGATTTGCGATTTTCAGTGTGAGGTCCGCCGGGGATCGACGGCGCGAAGATTCGAATCGACGAAGTGGTTCCGACAGTGGTTTCTCTCAACACACGATCAGCGTCGTTGTCTGCGTTTCCTGCAGTCGACAGAGCTGAACTTCCCTCTGATTTAAGTTTGTCTTTTGTTCCGGAGGCAGTGCAAGTGCTGCTCTCAAGGTTGGCTAATGCCGTCGCATTATTATTTTTGCTGGCTGGTGACGCTCCAGGTACCTGGAAGCATGTGTCAACGATCGTACACTGATCCGAAGTACTGGCCTTTAACTCGTCACCGGGCTCATCATGTCGTACTTTTTCCGTCGTTCCTGCGCGGCCTTTCTCGACGCAGGAGCCATCGACCCGCGAAACCCTACGCTTGTCGAGGGCGAGATTTTTCCCTAAACGCCCCTTCGCTTCAGGGCCCGTGGAGCTCGAACACCGCGCAGTCAATGTGCTCTCTGGACCAGTATCTTTCCGACGCGCTTTCAGTGTTTTCGAGGGAGCGGTTTCTGAAATTCTTTTCGCAGGATTAACTTTCGTTGGTTTGTCTGTCTGCGATGTCGACGCCTTGCTTTCGCTTTCGATACGCTCGCACTCGCGCTTTGTTTTCGCGAATAGCTTGCGCTGTTTTCGAGCGGCGTTTCGGAGCTTTATTTTAATTTTCCTCAGGGCTGCCGATCGCTTCCGAGAGTTCGCATACCGCTGCTGTTTCAACCAGTCGCTCTTGTCACACAGCTCGGAATACTCGCCCGCGGCCGCGTCCATGGCTTCGAACTGGTCGCGCAGCACTGAGCTTCGTTCGATCAGATGGCTGTATTTCTCTATTAACGACACAGACGACGGGAAGGACGAATCCAATCCAGCAGTGCTTGTCGCATCAAGTTCTGCTGCAGACATTTTCGAACCGCCGCCAACTGGCAAGTCTTCTGCAGGAAGGCTGCACAGCGCAGACGGCAAGTCAGACCCAGCGGGGGTTGGCGCAGGACACGCGACTGGCTTTTGTTCGAGCGCGCGGTCTTGATCTTTGTCGAGAGCGTCGGAAGACGTCGCTTTTTGAAAATCTTTTTTCTGCGTTGCTGCCGACGCAGTGTCAGATTCGACAGCTTCAGTATTTGACGAGGGAAGCTCGAGCGCGTCCGCGGACGTAGACTGGTGATCGACGCCCTTTTGTGTCATGTCGCCAATCGCCGCTTTGCGACAACTACCAGGTTCTGACGGTTCAGCGCGACGCAAAACGGGTCGAAACACGCCGGTCTCGCCAACTACCGCACTGTTTTGATTTTCGAGAGCAGAAAAGTGGGCATCGTTTTGCGAATGGGCCTCCTCCTCCACAACAGCAGCAGCAGCAGCGGCGAGTGGTGGCGAATTTGCGCTTCTCTCCGCAGCGGAATTGTTGGCCGCGGCATCCGGTTCATCTGGAAACCAAGAATGTAAGATTTTTACAGATCAAATGAAAACGTGTGCTAATTTAACTCGGCACTGGCCAGCTACAAAAACAAAAGGCATCATGCCGCTGCTATATAAAAAGCAGAATGTGTTAAACCAGAAATCAACAAATTACCCAACATTGAAGAAAACACAGCAATCATCCGGGAAAGCGAAGGGGTCTTAAGATTTAGGTTTAGCTGTTCCCAGGCTCTGTGCAGTGTTATATAATTTAAGGGTTTGATCTATAGAAGTAAAAACCTTTAAATTGTATTTTACAAATCGCTAGTGAAATACGCGTTTGTTACTGGTAATGCAAGAAATTCAATGCGTTTGATCCGCAGTGCCGTTGAAGATGATCAATCGAGCAACAATAGAAGTTTGCTAGAAACATTTCTGCAGGGTAATAGATTGCAGCGCTGCATGAAGCGATCGACATAATGTTGCTTTTTTGCTTTTTCAAATTGCTTGGCATTTTATCTTCAGTGACACCAAATGGAAAAATATATTTTGGCAACAAGTATAATACTGTCGCATGGGTTTCCAAATTGCTTTCAAACATTCTTCGAAGACGTTTTACAAAACAAGTCCACGGAGACGGCTTCCAAGAGGGCCCTGATACCTGTAGCGCTTTAAAGTAAGTTAACCCCGACATGTCCATGACGGTTACACGAGCAACACAGAGTCAGTAGAAGAGCAAAAAAAGAAAACCTAAGCCTGTGATACGTAAAGTAAAAGTTCAAACTGACGCGCAAGCCACAAGTCGCTTTTCCTAACATACTAATAACTGCGCTACAGGATTGGATTTTTGAGCGTAAGGTAACCTTGTTGAAAAAATAAAAACATTTTAAAAACCACACCGCTATTTCTGATTATACGCTTTAAGGCTTTTAGGGGTGGCAGTTCAAATGCACAATAAATTAATAACCGTCACCTGCAAAAAACATCTTTTAAGTTATTGTCGTGGAATGCGCGTGTGGTTATTATTCCGTTTCTTGTGTTCATTGGTCGCGCGTGCGTAATCATTGCATGGCGCTTGCTTGGTTGCCGCAGCCTTCGAGTGTTTGCTTATCCGCCAGTATCGCATTATGCGCTGGTTGGTCTGGCGATCGGTCGCAGTTTGGATGTCAGTGTAATGCGTTTCGTTTTTTTCTTTTTGAAGGAACTGACCTTCAGTCGTTTCAAGCCACGTCAATAAACTGGCTGTGTTGTGCTTATAACAGTCACCACAGGGGAAAAGGAAATTGTATTTCCCGGTTGGAAAACGACATGTACAGTAAACTATCACAAGAGCTTACGTAACCAAACCTTACGTGTTAAACACTAGGACCGGTTTTAAATGACAAGGAAGGACAATCACATCAGCTACAAAACACTCAGCACCTGACCAAGATAGAATAATCTGGTTCACATGAAACAAGTCTTTCCTTTTTTGCGGTTCAAGTAAATTAAGTAACTCTCGTTTGCTGTTCAGAAAGAAGACTTGCGAATCCTTCGACACAGGCATGCACACACATCGTGTGCGGATTCAAGCTGCTTGCGCGACGGATTGCAAGTTCCGCCCAGAGCAGAACGCTGCGCTGACTGATTGAACATTCTAATTAAACACGAAGTCGGGCGAACAAACAGCGTTGCAGAAAGCTCTGCAATGATCAAGACGCAAAAGCAACAACTTACAGTCGCACCATAACGTCAGAAAGAACGAGCTGAAGCCGAATATTAGTTTATCGCAATTTCGAGTGGAAGGACTCTTATGTAAAGGCCATGATAGGCTAAAGCTCACTATCGGATTGACTGGAGGACACAATGTTATTAAATGGATTTCTTGCGAAACACCTCGGAGATAATGGTGTGTCGAAACGTGGCAGCGGAAATGTTTAACAGAAGAAGGACCCGCACACAAAACCAGCAACAAAGGCTCACCCATCTGAGCGACGCGAGAAAAATAAAGGGCTTGCGATAGAAAAGCAGTCCCTGATCTTGCCGTTTGCAAACATTAGACTTCAACAACACCTAGGGAGAATGGCACGTGCCTGTGTGACCAACAGTGAGCATTTAAAAGCCAGTGTTGTTTTTACATGTGAATCAATGAGTCGGACGCAGTTTTTGTTTGGGCTGCGCAAACCCTTTGTGTAGTAATCGGATCAACACCGTTATGCGCAGTAAACTTGATCGGTCGAGTCTCACCTGCTGCCTTCATCCTTCTTTCACTTATTTGCTGCAACAACTGCTTGCGCATTTCCTCGGTTTCATCGACAGACGATCGGTTAACCTGAACATGAGAGGCAATTGGCGTCGGGTCAGAAATATTTCAGATACAAAGCAACATATTAATGTCTGAATACTTGTTTTTGCAACGCGTCACTCCACATTGAAATGTAAAATGAACGCGGATTGGTTCACCAGCACTTTCGGCAGACTGAACAAACAGATGTTGAGTCTCTCGCTCAAGGATTGCTTATCGTTTAAACATCTTCACATCACCATACAACCAGCGGTGTAACGAGGTTAGATAGCGCCCGGGGCAAAAAAAACAAGTTTGGCGCCCCCGTGGTCGCACCGGCGCCCCCATGGTCGAAGTTTGGCGACACATGGTGGACCCTGAGCTCTTTCGAAAGAAAATTTACTGTATTGAAGGAAGTACTTGTGACATTGCTGGAACCTTTCCGCGGCTCCCGCAGTAATTCAACGCCCCCATAGTGAATTGGCGCCAGGGTAAATGTGACCCCCTTGCCCCCCCCTCGTTACGTCACTGCACACAACAGAGTACAACTTACGCACACATGGCGCTAACAAGGTACACACAGATGAATGAAAGAACACGAGCATAGATATGCGGCGGTAGCAGAGCATGCCGTAGCATGGAACTAACACAGCTACTGTGATGTTTAGCACCGCTGCACATAATGCTGAAGTCACAAGTAGACTAATTCATCATGTAAGAAGGATGGGAGGCTGAGAAGGACTTGGGGCCATTACAACTGCAGACCTCCCCGCGGCAAGGCTACTTGATGGAACAGTTGATTAATAGAAATAAGGTAAAAGTATATTGTTCTTTAGTATTAGGTTTTAGATGTTTTGATGCATCGGTACGATAAATGGAAGCAAAACGCGATGCAGGCAAATTTACGCCTTCAGAAGAAATTGGATTAACTTGACCAAATACACTGTTTGCAGTTTTCGCGTACATCGTGAAAACTCGTGATTCCTGGTTTCAATAGACTCCACTAAGGCGACGACCAATCAGCGCTTCCTTTCTAAACAGCCACCAATTTTTGAGTGACAACTGGAGACGGAAATGCGTCACGACGGCTGTGGCACAGTGCTGCAGTGTGTGTTGCAACATTTAAGCAACCTGAGAACATGGGTTGCAATCATTTGTTCGGGAAATGGATTTGCAGTCGCTGTGATGCCTCACGCATGGGAACGGAAAGTCGTTTAGCGTTCGGCAGATACATGATTTGCAATGTTCGCAATGTGATTGGAGACCTGATTTAAAAAAGCTAATATACCTTCGGCATAACACCAGCAGCACAGCTCTTTGTCAATTTTCTGANTAAGATGGTGTTATTTGCATTCCTGGTGATGGCTTATGACTAAGCTAAAACGTTTAATAAAATAAGATGTTTNAGTTCACCAAAAGAGCACAAGTCCAAAAGACGGTTTGTATTTCATTAAAAATGGCTGAACAAGAACCAATACCAACCTCATCAACATCACGCTGACTACTGTCCTGGCTGGATGCCCTTGACAAAGGGTTCGAAGTCCTGCTCAAGAGCTCCATCGACGCCGACGAGCACGCAATGTTTCCCCCCTCGTCCATCCCTGCGTTTTCCTGGTAAGCGTCTGACAAGGACGAGTCCATGATGTTCGGAAACTCCAGCGAGTCGAAGGCGTGATGAAACTCCGCGGTGAACGAATCGGTGGGCGAGAGAGGGGTCTCGGCCTGGTAGTCGGGTTCACGTGGCTTGCTCTGATTGGCGGAAGCCCCAGGTGCAGGAAATTCTGCAGATCCGTCCCTAGAAAGCGAAAATCTTGTCAAAATATTTTCAAACGTGTAACGAAAAAATAAATATTTTGGCAAGGTCGTACGAGGCTTAAAGCAAATAAGTGAAATGCTTTACATCAGCTATGTCCAACACGCGGCCCGGTCGAAGGTTTTGTGCGGCCTAATTGAGGTTTTCACTGTAGAAATTTTCTACATATCCACAACTTGTCATTCTTGATAATTTTGAATTAGACGTTGTTGATGCAGGTAGTCACTAGTCAGTACCACTTTATCACGTCTGTTACCACTGCAGTTAGGATTCGAACGCTTTCAGTATATTAGCTTAAAACAAATT
>JGI24158J21664_10014388_pt1 | contig 10385 bp, 2 predicted proteins | sample Ectturendosymbi3_FD_21664 | JGI IMG/M metagenome (IMG submission 21664) | reverse complement strand
TGGAAACAAGCAACCTGAAATCTTTAGCTGAACATTTGTTACTGATTTGATTTTGTAGGTCCAAACAGCCGAAATGGATTTGATTGGATTCAGGAATCTGTTACAATGATCTCTCCGACAAGCTTTAATTACTACGCTCCAGTATATGTAAGAAAGTTCATAGACAGTGCCTACAACCGAACTTCCGTACTTACCACGCTTACCTCAAGACAGAGCTTTTTCTGACGGAAAACATTTGTTTGCATTTCGTGACACATTTTTTCAGCACTTTTGTTTGCAGAGCTGATCTGGCCAACTCACTGCAAGCTTTTTGTCGTTTTTATGGAACGTCTTCACCATTGCTATAAAATATCTTTGGTGGCGTTTTGTTGACACTTTCCGTAAAACAACTTCAATACTGCCTGCAGGCAAGCGCGTGCATAGCATGTGTGGCATATTCCACGGTTGCGTAACTTCCCAGACTTGAAAACTTTCAACGAAATAATAAGCAGAAAATTGTTGGAACATCCGTCCCATTCGCTGAAGTTCACTGCTTGTAGAACATTAGTAAATTTGCTCAGTAGCAGTTTTACTATCGAAAGTCGCAGGTCCGCGTCTGCCAGTACAAAAATTCTGGTGAATACGAACGCATTGAAGTACTGCTGCAATGAATACCGACGTGAGATTTGAAAATTATAATTTTGAATGCTTTTAGTTTTTGAAAAGAAAAGCATTTATATGATAATTTTCAAATGTCACGTCAGTATTCGTTGCATCAGTGAAATGATACCATTATATGCGTCCGGTTACTATGCATGCAGAAAATTTTTGAAGTGCTAGTGTTAATAATAAAAACAAACTGCACAGAAAAAATGCTGTTGAACACAACTAGAACCAAATGCACTGCCTCGGATCATTTAACGAAAACTTCTGGATAGTCAGGAAACGACATCACTGACCCAACAACGTTTACTCGGAGATGAACATAGAAAAACATAGATACCAGCGTCTAGAAATGCTATACACCAGTGAATTAAGGTCATGTCTGTGAAACTTAAAACAATGTAGGTCTGCACCAAATTTTCGGAATTTGGTGTTTCAACATTGCCAAGGATTTGCTTTTCAATTTTAAGCTATACGGTTTTAAACTTTGCCATCACAAATCTTGTTGAAATGACCCCAAGTCCTTACTGAAATTAATTTCAGAAAATGACTCTGATATTAGATGGTCAAGAGCTTGCTACAATTCCGAAAGCTCTCATATTGAGCTGAAGAATTTTCTCACGCTCATCCAATTTTCTCTTTATCTCCTCTGAATCAACATGGAAAACTTTAGCAAAGGACCTGTACGAAACGAAACAAACAAATTTTTAGATATCATTGGTACTACATTCTGACGGAAGTGAAATAAATACAGCAATGCCCCATGGTGTTATGGCAGTTCCATAGTACTGTGCTAGTACTTAACAATGATTACTAGGTGTTTGCTTCTTTACTAAATACACAAACCTTTGTATCAGCACTTGAAGAATTCTTTGTCAAAGTAGATGAAACAAACACAACTTTTCTACAGAGATTCTATTAAAAAAAACAATACACCAAAAGCATAATTTATGAACATGTATCTCTGAGATTTCCATTAACTGGGTTTGCAACAGTAACGTAACCACGAAATTTGACCAACTGCATTATTTTTATCACAAAATATTAGGAGAACAAAAGATATTGTACCCCTCTTGTCTACAAGTTGGGGACATGTCTTACCCGTCCCTCCCTGAAACTCGGTCTCTGCCTCTGAATGCCGCGTTAACGTTTTCCCGAAACATCAAAACGTTTGCCGCCGCACGCTACGCAGAGTTACACCCAAATGAATATTTTGGGATTTTCACCTCTATCACTTTGCGTGCATTGACTCTGTACTAAAATCTGAAGGAATCATGCTCGATGCAAGCAGACATTGTCAACTGCAGCGCGTCGGGTGAATTGGTACTGCGCTTCTTTGTGTTTTCACTCGAGTTGCGCATCAGAATGCGATTCCTGTGATGTAGTGACGTGTATTGCAGCACTTGTGCCGCTGCAATGCGTAATTCGCATCACCTCCACGGATTCATAGTAATGATCCCCTAGTTTTACACTGGATCTGTATGAAAAATTTCATCACCGTAACTGACATATGTTCTAATATGCCGCTGGCTGTGGTCACAGCGTAGGTAAAACCAGGGATGTGGAGCCGGAGCCCAAGCAATTTTGGATGGCCGGAGCCAAAGATTTTCAAATTGTGGAGCCGGATCCTCAAATTTAGGTTCCGGTTCAACAAATATTGCTTTTGGGGCATGCAAGTTATGCAAATATTACGGTTTTTTTTAATTTTTTGGACCAAATTGTTTTGGAGTCGGAGCCAAAAATTTCTAGATGTTGGAGGCAGAGCCGGATCCAAAAAAGTTAGAAGCCCGGAGCTGGAGCCTGAAATTTGAATATCTACTCCACAGCCCTGGGTAAAACTCTCTTCTTCTGATGATGCCATTAAGGTTGGAACGATGTCGTTTGAAAATTACGCATTCCGACACGACGTTTGCAGTGCAACATTAAGTATTTTCGAAAAAAGTTTTCGTCTGCAAGCCATTATATGTTTTACGAAAATCTCCCACCAAACAGCAAAACAATTGTTTTATTGTTACCAAAATAACAACACGCAACCTCGACATGCAACTAAACTTTGAGAGATATATTTCGCACTACATCACATTCACATTGCATGGAGACAACCTCGTACCTATGTTCTATCTAAATTGTTCAGCAAACTCAAACGAAAAATTTGCTTTCGTTAAAATGAAAACAATTTTTCTCTGAAGCAGTGCTCTCTCTAAGAAAATTTTACACCGATCAAATGTTTGTTTTAATGAGCATAAATATTTTACGGCTGAGTTAGCTTAGCTCAGTTCTAAATGTATTACAAATTTTGTGAATTATTAGAAATATCAAATCTTATCAAATGCTAATGAAGTACGCATTACTTAAATAACTTCTTGTTTTCATGTTTATCTGATGTTTTGGAATGTTGCAAGTGCGCGAGAATGAGATTTCACTGCGCAATTGGTCTGGTGGTATACTGCGCATTTGCGCACCTTAGAGAGAACATTGCTCTGAAGTATGCGATTAGCTCCGGAAACCAAATGCTAATATTGTCAGTGTTTATTATTTCATTAGTTCGAATTTCAAGCAACCAGAGGATTTTTATCAAAAAGTGATATTGCCGTTGATGACATCAGCTTAACGCCTGGAGCTTGCAAGGATCAAACGACATCCAACACAGCATCTAGAAGTAAGTTTTTCAAAATTTCTCACGGCAGCATGGAGAATTTTGTAAATGTTAACCTCTTATTGGTAGCTTCGTTCAAACGTTGATTGTGCAATACAACAAACACACCAACAAACTAACTTTTTCTTAGTGCTTAATCTTTGAATCTCTCGCTTTTGCTTATTACCTAACGCATTTCATCTTTAGAAGTTTACCAGTGGTCGGACCACTGAAAAAATCTATCTTGTAAAGCAAAGGATTACAACAAAGCATGTAACTAAATTGGAAGTGTTTTTGCAAACGTTTGGAAACGGACGTGCAAAAAGTCTTAGCTGTGCAGCATAACATCGAAACAAGAGTGAGTTGTCAGTACAGTCGCATTTGCGGTTTTACAGTTTCAAGTACCTCTATCCGGTGCAATATTGTCCTGCTTTCAAGCAAAGTTGATTAAGATTAAATCTTTAAAATACAAAAAAAACTGCTTTCGTTACAGACAGTTCTGTATTGGCAACAGAAGTCAAATAACAAATGAAGTAAACCAAGTGTCAGCTAAGCTGAGTGTCAGCTAAGCTGACACTAAGAAGTTTCTGTATTGTGTTGGAAAGCTCCCAAGATTTTTGAAAATTGTGTTGGTTGTAAAGCAAATTTTACTTGTGTGTGCACGATGTTTTTGAACACTGCAAGATTTTCTCAAGCCAACTGCAGCAAAAGTAAGATGCATTGTTAAGCAGTAAGTGCAGGGATATTGCTGATTGCAACCAATGTAATGCTATGAACACGATTAACACCAATTCTCTTGAACTTGAATTACCACACCAATTTCAAAATATTACAATTTTATATTATGGTACATAGTGGCTGATCTAGACCAGGTGTTTGGGAGTGGCAGTCATGTAGGGGGGCGCCGAAATAGTCTTAACTTGTTTAATTGCTCCAGATCCTCTATGATACTCGTAGGGTATCACACAAAGTGTTTACTTTTGTAGGCCAATAATGTGGTTATTTTGTTGGTTGAATTATGAGATCTTTCAGGGAACCACCACGGTTTAAAACAGTTTTATATCAATAATTCTCAAAGCTTTTGATGTGGGTGCAAAAAGATGGGCCCCAATTTTTCACAAGCTTCACAGTAGATAAAAACACTTTTGGTGTCCCAAACATACTTATAGGCTATATCTAAAAACTCTTTGAAAGAGAAACCCTACAGAATGCTGCGCGCCAGCGTTTGACTACTCTTTTGGCTCTCCGTCGAGAGACCAGAAAAAAGCAATATATGAAACATTTTCCCGACCAGGTTAAGAACCGTTCTTCTGACGCTAAAGGAGACAACTCAAGACCCACGATAGGAGTCGAATAAATGGATAAGTGACAATGACTTTTCCAAACGGGGTTTATGCAGTTACACGTACGTGGAAAACAGATTTATTGCTGAAGTGGCAATTCAAAAATACAAAGTGAATGAAAGGCATTTGCTATGTTACTCCCACTTTAGGTCGCTATGCTGGTTATGCTAATAAACAATCTCATAATCGCATGATAGATTAACACTTGGCCTAAAAGAATATTACCCTAAAATACATTTTAACGCCACTAGTAACGATAGAATTTCAATCAATGTTTCATATCGTTTCACATAGTTGGACGTTTGACAGCCGATGTGAAGAAAAAAACATCAATTCCACTATTCCAGATTTTCAAAAAGTTGTGACGCTGTTCAACAGAAGCAAGACACCCACAACCTAATGTCAAAAAACTGAACTACATACAAAATCCAAGTCTTTTTGCATGTGATACGTCTGTCTATAAACATTTTTTTCACTTTTTCAATTATGACCACCACAAAATTTACCAACCTAAAAATTTAAACTGTTTATCGATGTGTTGTTTATCTGTTGTAATTTAAGCGAGCTAAATAACAAGCCACAGGGACGGATTATGGATCGCAGGCCCCGAGGCCATCTTAGTTTTCGGGGCCCCACGCAGCCGCAGGTGTGACCTATTTGGCCGTTTGTCTGAAAAGCGTGAAAGAATGCCCTTTCAAAAATCTATATTTTGTTGTGTCGACTTTGTTTCTACGATTGCCTTAGGTCAGTGGTTCCCAATCGGGACTCCGCGGCACCCTAGGGTGCCATTTACGATATTCTGGGGTGCCGTGAGCTGATGCGTTTTTCCATATATCATTAAAAATATTATTTTAAAGATGTCATCAAACCTTAAAGCATATTGCTGTGGTGCTTGGAATTTATAGCTCTTTCGTGTATTTCAGAAGTTTTCGTTAAATTTCCGGGATTTCGAACGTTTTTGTAGGTTTGTTTTTCGGATATATATTGTCATGTGGGTCTGTGTTGCCGCCCTCGAAAATATCGTCTAGTTGTCGATCTGATTAGCTGTACGTAAACGTCTTTGTTATGGTAACCACATACGCTATTTCATGGACCAAACAAGCACAATTTTTGGTGCACAAAGGGTTTATTATGCCGTTTTTAAGTTGTCATTTTACAAGCAATACAAAATATAATGTTTTAATACTCTATGCCAGTTTTTTTTAAGGAAAATATTAGGTACCCGGTATGGACATGTAGGGACCCGATTTCTCTGATTCTAGGAACCCGATGATAATTTTCTTTGGTTCTAGGGACCCGATTTTCGATTTTCAATTATTTTTGTCAGTGGAAGATTGAACATCAAGTAAGCCGGCTGCTGTTTTCTTTTATCACTTTTTTCTTGTAACCATAGGCGTAGCCAGGGGGCGAAGGGGTCATTCCCCCCTCTAAATTTCTATCAAATCTTGTCATTTTGTGCTTTGACAGGCAGTGTCCCGAACAAAATACAGTTGCTTACTGAAAGTCAAAGTATTTGGCCCCTAAACAATTTTGGGCCGGCTACGCTACTGCTTGTAATCACTGTCATGCAGACGGCCTGCATCTCTCTCGTGCCCAGCCATGTTCCTCAGTGTCAAGCCTTTCACACAGAACTTTCTTACTTGATGTTCAATCTTCCACCGACAAAAAACTCACAACAACGCAAGACCGCAAAAACTCACAAGAACGCAAGACCGCCAGACACTGCAGAACTCCGATTAAAAGCTGTATCTACTGCCATTTTTATATTGCGCAGCAAACAATATTATCGTGTTGTTGCTATATTGATGAGTCTAGACGATTGCATTTTCGCTAGTTTTGAAGTAAACTGTGAAGTTATGCCTCTGCGCAGTTTCGCAACTTTTAAGTTGAAGAGTCGTCATAGAAAAGAGTTGTGCGGGGCCCTAGGCCATGTCCTATTGGTCTATGCGTAAATCCATCACTGGCAAACAAACTGAGTGTCGGCTGCAGACCTTGCACATCACATACAATTTGTCATATCGTTATCTTAGGCCAACTTTATATCACAGCGTAAATATTTACTTCAACAGAAAGACTTGTATTTCGTGATATACATTCAAAACCCAGCGTTGAAAACACAGTTACCTTTTAATGCAAACTAGCAAAGTGCCAGATTTTCCCAATAATCACAATACCAGATAGCTTATCAGTTTTCGCAGGAAATATGTTGCTTTCAACAGTTGTTTTTTTTCAGTTGCACGACCTGAGTAGACGCGTATCTTTGCAAAATCTGTCCAATATATGGTCAGTTGCTTGCAGAAGCTGCCTATGAGTTTACTAGAATCTTGCGTTTGTTATGAGTTTTCCATGTTGCAATTCTATTCCCCCCCCTGCTTTTTCTTTCGGGAAGGAAATAACGGAACAATAGTATTATTGCGAAGGAATAACATTGTTGATACTATTCCATGATAGAGGTTGGGCAAAAGTCCGACATGTAAATCCTGCAGCTCAACGAAGTGTAAAGCACATTTAGTTTAGTGTTTTCAAATCTCTGTTTCTACTTACATAGTCTCCAAAAGGGGGGGAATTTAGATCAAAGAGGCGCTATTCAGTGGGGCGCCACAGGCGTTTGGGGCAGGAACATTTGTCACAAACTGTCCCCCTGGATCCGCCTTTGATGGCGTGCACACGCCAACAAAGCTTGCACGCCGGGTTCCATCCACGGTCGGTTCATATTGAAGCATGGCCGTCGCCATCGGGGGAGCCAGTGGTGCCTGCCCCCCATTTAAAATATGTGACCCCCTTGTGGTTTTTGGCCCACCTGCTGCGAAATCCTGGCAACGAGCTTGTACTGAAGACTTGAAAAACGGTACTTGCGGCCTGTCCAGCCCTGTGCTTGGCGCTGGTGGGTGGATGCAAGGGTACGGTTCACGCGTGGTGTTGCCATAGACTCTCCACTAGTGCACCATTCACTGCAAGGCAGCCGCGTGGCCCACGGCGCAAGCAAGCACTGTTGGGCACCGCAGACCACTCGTGACCAACCGAAAGGAGTATGAAAACCGAGTATATACGAAACTGAATTAAATGCATTTTCTTTGGCATGTAGTTCATTTAACGCAGGGATTTTCACTTGAAAGAACCTGTTTGTGTATCGCTTTATGATGATATTAACAGCATAAATGCCACCGAAATTGCTTTATTGAAACAGAAAAGTTTCTTGCTTGCTTCCTTTGTTTAGATTAAAACTAAGGAATAAGCTGGCCAATCCGAATAATGAAAGTTAACTTGAAAAGGAATATTTGTTTCAAGAAGATTTGTATAATCATACAACAGGAAAATTCTTATATAAATAGTGTGTGGTTGGTGTTGCATGCAAGCTTCAAGATTTTGCAAATAGTTGATTTCATCCATGACCTTCACCGAAAAATTTTCCTCAGCGAATCGTGTATATAATGCATATCTTCTTACTTTTTTCAGGCTATTTGCAGTTTTACTGGAAAGCTTTGCTTTTTTGTTGAACAGTCATTAGCTAAACATATTTCTCAATAAAATCCTTTTAGTTTTTCTGTTGTTCACGTAGGGGAGCCAACGTTGACCCCTTCTACTTCAACTGCAGTCCCCACCACTACAACTTCATACAAAAAAGTGGTTTCATTGTCAGCTAAACCTTTTGAAAATGGTTTTAACTGCACATTTGAAGAAGGATGGTAAGTGAAAACGTTTTTAAATTGCAAACGTTGGGCAAAATCGGACAGCCTATTCCAATAGGAGAGATAAAAAAGTTGGTAAAACTTGTAATGTATTTCTTTAAAAATATTGTCCACACACAGGTGTACTGGGTGGAATCAAACGAAAGCAGACAAACTTGATTGGCTGGTTGGTCAAGGTTCAACGAAGACTAAAGGAACGGGACCTGAAATCGACCGAACTTTGGGTACTAAAGGTAATTGTGCATTTACTGTACTTCCAAGATCACTGCTTGTTCTTGCCAGCTACAATTATGCTCTGACGTCGTGAGATTCTTACCTGAACTTTACGTACAGCATGTAACTTTTCTATGTATTGCAGATGGTCATTATGCTTACATGGAAGCTACTGGAGCTAAATTAGGAAATAAAGCAATTTTTCGTACACCATATGTATCGATGAACTCTCACTCGCGTTATTGTTTTAGATTCTGGTGAGTGCACAATTTGCGGGACCACGAACTTGATTTTTGTAACTATAGTCGATTATTTCATTCATGACACTCACTTTGACGTTAGTTATTTTACACCTAAATGTCAAAGATTTTTCAATGTACAGTAATGGTGATATTCTTAGAATGTTTATATGACTTTCAAGGTCTTACAGAGGAATGTTTTTTGACTCGGAAAGCATTCNCGCTTGTTCATCAACAGAATAAGGAAAAAACAATAGTCCTAAATGAACAATGCCCACGAAAATTTTTTCCAGAAGAGTGCACGAAACTGACGTCACAAGGCTTTCGAATCGTGATGTCTTGACCAAAAAATTTGAATTTGACTTGTGCACCCGCTCTGAAGATCATGTGATCCAACTAACATTCTATTGGAAAGCTACCTGTTTGATCTAGGGAAGATTTGAGGTCTCAAAGGTGTTGTGATTACAAAAGCAATTGCCGCATTCTTGCGGTGCCGGTGGTCATTTTCACCAGACTTGTGTTTCTTTTGTGGTTTCTCACATTCAAAATGCCAGGTTCGGCAAATTTGAAATGTGTCGGAAATACCCACAAAGATTGTGTTGTTAGCTGCGGTTGCCAACCAACATCAAACTTTGAATTAAATCGAGGAAATAATTGACAGTTCCATACCTATACGTTTGGTTACAAGTTTGTTGATGTGTTTTGAGAGCAGTGGGAAAATCGACTGACTAACAGGTTGTCATGATCCGACAACTCCTTGATCATATCTTTAATTACAAGTACGAAGTGCTTAGCGGAGGCGCATCAAGCCCGATGTTAAATTTTTGCCTCCGGCCAGCACGTCAACAAACGCTCAACTAAATATAGACAGGCTAGTCGCCAGAATTTTGGACTCAGATACTTTGAAGTAAAACATTCCATTCCGTCCTCAACACGTTTCAGTTACAACCAATCAATGAACAATTCTACGTTTTGTGTTCTTCATTGAACTTTTTGAGAATCCCAGAAAGTTTGTAGAGGAAAAATCTCAATGTTATACTTTTAATATTTCAAGTTGAAACAACAGCTGGGTTTTATTCGAAAAATGCTCTGTATACGAAAAGGGAAAATTTCTTTTGCTTTGGCAAAATTTCGTTTTTTAGTTGCTTTTCTGTTGCAGAAGGTTTTTGACTATAGCTTGACGTACGGTTTTCTATTTGGATACGTCTTTATGAAGCTTGAAATTTCCGAAATTTGGCCATTTGAAATGAGACCACCAAAAACAGTTTATAAATGTGCACTGCTTAGGCTGCTCACAGGTATATCTAACTGTTTCAGGTATTTGATGCATGGTTCAGGCATGGGAACGTTGAAAGTATACTGGAGCCCACCCAAAAAAATTGGGACTTTTCGAGCTACGGTATTTCTTGTCTCAGCAAAATCAGGTAAAGTAGTATTTTCTTTTTATAAATGAAAGTTGTATGCTCAACCTCGCGAAGTTCACAACCATACGTTTTCACCGTTTTTATTGCGACAACATGCTATGGAAACAAGCAACCTGAAATCTTTAGCTGAACATTTGTTACTGATTTGATTTTGTAGGTCCAAACAGCCGAAATGGATTTGATTGGATTCAGGAATCTGT
>JGI24158J21664_10014387_pt1 | contig 10385 bp, 7 predicted proteins | sample Ectturendosymbi3_FD_21664 | JGI IMG/M metagenome (IMG submission 21664) | reverse complement strand
TACACCAGCGGACAACCTTCCAATCCTCGCAGGCATCCAACCTGCTGAGCTTCGTCGCAGAGGAGCCACACTATCTCTAGGACGCCGTGCCATGGAGCCTGCTCCACTCAGCGCTCACCCGTCCATCGGGTGAAGCTGCACAGCGCCCCAAATCGAGACACCCATTTGTACCCGACGCACAGCAACTCGTGAGTTTTTCTGACAACAACATACGTGCGGCTCGGTGGGCGGACAACCCCACAAGACTCCGCACTTCAATTCCAGATACCGGTACACACACACCCGGAATGACCCTCCCAAGAAGAGCCTAAGTCCGGCTCAACCGCCTCCGCACCGGTGTCGGACATTTCCGCTCCTGCCTGTACAAATGGGGTATGGTCTCCTCTGCGGCAAGTGTGGCGCAGAACAAACCGTCGACCATGTCGTCCTCCACGGACCAATCCATCGACCCCCCCACGGACTACACGGCCTGACGGTTCTGGACGATGAGACAACCGAATGGCTGCTCAACACCTGCCCGATATCTAGGTGGGCTAGCAGTGGATAAAAGAAGAACTCGCTCAAACGAAAGTGCCCAATGAAACTGCAAACGATTTCGTCAGCTGAACTGTCGACTGTAGCTTTTTTTTACTCGCAAATTGATTGTTAAAGTCAGGTCATGTAGTTGCAGCAACGTAACGTACAGTTGTCGTGTAGTTCCTGTGAAAAGACTGCCGCCGGAGATCCCCTACTCGAGGTATACTTCTCAACGCTCAACCTATCAGTGGCCAGCAGAAGTGCCAGAGAAGTTTCGAAACATGGTCAAGACGACTCGATTCGGACATTGCCCGCACAACCAAATCCCTGCGGTAGGCATTGGTAAGAATTAAGGCTAATTGTCACTATGCTCGCATTATATATGCTGGCTGGAAGTCAATTTGCTACGAATGACCAAGGTTGATACAGCATGTTAAAATTCTAATTATGAGAAATCATTGAATTCCCGAGCTCCAGATTTGAAAAAAATGTCGATTCACTTCTTGAAAAGCGGTTGCTGCTATATGCTCGATACCTTCCATCATCGCTTTCTAAATTAAAAACTGAAAATCAAAGCACTTGCAGGGGCGTAACGAGGGGGGGCACAATTACCCGGGCGACGAAAAGTCTCAACAATGTCACAATTACTTTCTTCAATACAGCACATTTGCTTCCGAAAGACCGGTTCGAACATGGAGGCGCCGAACTTCTTCTTTCCCCGGGCGCCATCTAACCTTGTCACGCCCCTGGGCAGTTGTGTTTCAAACATCAATTTCGCGAACAGATGTGAATTGTGATGAAATATATCTCAGAACCAGCCAATTGAATACAGTAAAAATTATAACTTTTAGCGGAACTGTTGTCTTTAAACCGACGCCAAGGCTTCAGCCTACTTTTCACAGCGGACCTTCATTAGGTCAATGACGAGTAGAGACGAAGTCACTGCTAAGTGATAAAGCGCAATTAGTGTGAAGTGGTAATAAGAATTCAAAAAAAATTTGTGATGAAAAACTTGTTCGAGAGATACCGTTCCTGGGTCGACCAGGGCTGAGGAAAACAACAAATCATTTGACCTTTTATTTTTGTTTCGCAATCATTCAGGGCGGTCAAATATAACCAGTTGGGTAATGCTGTTGGTTCTGTGGTGTACACGAGTCTTAATCTAAGAAATTTTCGCCACGTCCAGGGTGGCACGGTATGCACCAGTTTGTTTTGAAGAATCTGTAAATTTGATTCAAAAGAGTAATGAAAAAAGCCAAGCGATCGCGATGCTTTTCACATGACGAGGCACAAATCGTGTAAAATCCGAAAGAGTGCCTGTAATAGCTGTTCACGCATGCGAGTTAACCCAAGCAAGAAAAACACTACATTCTTCAAAAACAGTTCGCGACCGAAGCTTTATTCATTTGCGAACGTTCACTTGAATGCGAAAAAACATACGTGTGACAAGAAGCAGTTACACTCGCAAAGCGCAGTGTGTCACGTTTGAAGCATTTTTAAACTGGTCAAATCGGAGTGACAACACTCAATGGTTTCACACACATGGGCTTGTTTCAGTGCCAAACGTCCTTACCATCGACTGCATCGGACGACCCGACGTCGACACCAACCTGCATCCTGGCCTGGGTGGAAGCGGCTCGAAGCACGGAGACGGCGCGAATTCAGAATACCTGCCCCCCATACCGGGCGGGAGCGCTTCCGGTGTCGTTGCACAGGCATAGGCAGGGCGCAAGGCGCCTGCCTCGGAACCATTCGACTTGCACTGAGCGTTGTAAACTCGTTCTGTGACCATCGTGGCCAGTTGCCGGGAATAAACAGCCAGAACCACTTCCTGCTGCTGCCTGGTGGCTCGTCACGAGAACGCGACACAAAAGGCAAAATGCGCGTCGTCGTCGTCGTCGTCGAAGGAAAGGCCGCTGCACAAAATTTCGCGCAACTCGTTTAGCCTACATCAAACAGCGTGGTGGATGCGCGACGCGTCACCATGAACTGCAGGCGTCACTGATGTCTTACTGCTACATTTGCTACAGAAGTCACGAGTTGGTTCATCCGCCGCACGCGCGTGCTCATATAAGCGTTGTTTCCACAATTGATAAAATAAATAGGAAAGAATAAATAAATGTAGGAAGAACAAAGCCAGCTTCACAAGCTGCTGACACAGTCAGATCTCCGTGAAGAAAATAACTTTTGTCCTCCGTGCGGCTCTAGCACCGCGCGTTTCACCACTTGTCAGTTGATGTAGGCGGCACGTAACCTTCTAGAAACTCGATGCTATGGAAGCGTGATAGGAATTTTTCCATTTGCCAGTCAGCGGCAATAATCTTCACACGCAGACGGTAATCGCCTTCCGCAACGGCGGAAACGACAGCGCATTCCATCTGCAGCCACGTGAAGTGCTCGTCGTCGGCAGGAACGGTCAGCTCGACCTCCCTCCGGCCGGTCACCTCCATCAAGCGCTCTTGTATTTGTAGGCGAAGGTTCTCGATGCCACGTTCCCGCGTGGCCGACGCATGGCAGACGACAGACGGAAGCAGTCGTGGCTTTCGATGTGACGCGTCCGGGCTTCGGTTCCAGGACCTGATCACTTTCTCGTAGTCTTGCGCAGAACCCGCGTCGTCGGATCTGCAAATAGCAGCATCGTAGCAATCCACTAAACTGAAACATGACGGAGCGTGTCGCATTTGCATTATATCGCAACGAAACGAAACTTTTTCCTTTTTCCAATGTTTCAGAGGCTACAGCTCACACTTTTGGTTTCCAACCCGAGGTACGCGATGAAGACTCCGGCGGTGTGACGGTACTGGAGTTCATAGTCGAATTTTAGTTTAATCACATTTCCTTCGAACCCATTGGATCAGGCAAACAAGACGGAAAAAATCATTAAGAGTTCTTTCTATCACCAGTTCACGAGTGGTTAGTCACTAAAACTGAAATTAAGCCAAATTTGTTTTTTTTCTGGACCGCAACGACAGTAGTGAACTTCCAAATGGAACACGGTCAGAAAACGGTTCAAAACTGTTTACTTCTTAAAGTTTCTCATAATTAAATTTCATCAATTGTCAGCAATCGACGGTTTGCAAAATCAAATTGGAAATTTGTGGCGGATGTTTTAAAACAAAAATTTACATCAGCTTCAACATTCGCAACTCGTTCAATCAACCTCAGTGCCAGGAGCAGCTCAAATCTACTGACCAAAGACAGCACATCGAAAGTGTGTGCGGGTAACACAAACACAAAAAGTACAAGTGTTTGTTTTGCTCCAAAAAGTAGTTAGCCTTGTGTTTAATTAGTAACCGAATGCATTTCACAACATCAAAGTGAATATCGCCCCAGGGAAACCGCAGCTGACGCGGAAGCGAATATAAGCCCCCAACACGCTATGTCGCGTACGGACCTATTGAAGTCTTGAAATCCAGGTATTGTTTCCTGTGACAGCGATCACATTAGAACAAGTTTTGCATTATTTGACGCGCTGGTTAATCTAAGCTAGCCTTTTGAACAAACATTCTAGTTGAGTTAAGTGGCTAAGAAAGCTGTGAGCGGCGTCAATCACCTTCAGTAGTTCCAAGAAAAGAAATGCTGGACTGAACTTTGAGGTCCACTGTGGCAGAAGCCAACTTCATTAACCGACTATCACTTCTAATGGGTCATTGAAGTTTGCTTTAGCTGCCGAGTTTCGCAGTTAGAAACTTCACAGATTACTGTCACTCTCAAACATTGGCATTGCTATCAAACATAAAGCGAAAGCTAGTCCCTACTCTGCTTAAGCAAAACCTACTGCAGGCCAGTGTTGCGCCCAATTTGGTTGGCTACATTTCGCTATAGCTTGATATCATTTGGTGACGCTTTCACAACATCTGCAATTTCACTAGCAGCTGTTCTTGATGCCTATGCTATGCCACAAGTAATCCCTGCACGGATATACCGAAAATCAAGTTTGCAGTTTCGACTTAAACATATAATAATTACGAATGTAATTTGCAACAAATTAGCTCTTGAAAAAACGCACCATTTCCTTGGTTGTCAAGATGAAGTGCCACACTTAGGCTGCTAGTTGAGCACCCTTGCAGTTTTAATACAAAAGCAAACTTACGGTAATGTTCTATGCTATGGCAGCTGATTTCACATTAAGCATCAAACAAGCAAAGTAAACGCAAACGAACATCTGACCTGTTTCCTGGAATGAGTAGAGAACTAATGAAATAAGTCTGTTAAGGTAGAAGTTTAGATTGGAAGTATGACAAGTTGGCAGAAAAAAATACAACCTACACCTAAATGCATTTGCGCTCAAGGCATGACATGTTGTGAAGTACCGGGCAAGCAAATAACCCAAGCCTGTTAANGTTNAAAGTTTCGGAACCAGCACTGGAGGATAATTTGCCAAGTTCACGTACTTACAATCGCCCGTGGCCTACCTACAACATGACTACTACATAACTGGAAATAATTTGTTTAGCGCAGAACACTCACAGTCCAGCGCCACAAAAATTTGAACGAAAACCCGAATACATCGTCTCACAGGTGTTGGCACACTGCAGAAAGACTTACGTTTTCCAGATTTTGTCCATTTTGTTTCGCACCTCGATTATGTTGCCCAGCAACTGGGGATTGACGCGGAGGTTGGACAAAACTCTGAGCACGTTCTTTAACTGGTTTTTGTGGTCGGGATGACTTAAGTCACGGACGTGAATTAGCAAATCCTGAAACAACGCAAACCGGCAATTCGAACTTTGCGACGAAAGCTTCTGCTTCAGATATATCTGCAGCAGCGAAAAATAGTTGCGCTTTGTATCGCAGGGAATCGGTAATACGAATGACATCTTCCACTCGCGATTTAAGTTTTGCGAACTCAAAAACGTTCGTCACGCACGTCCGAAGGAAGCCTTCACGGAAACAAGGGCGGAGGACAATCTTGAGCGAAAGGTTCACCGTTAAGTCAAATCTTATGTGGACAGCGGAAAACTCGTTCCCTTAACAAGTTCATGGACTACCCATACACTACCGGCAGGATAACAGTTTGTTTTAAACGATCAAGCGAGATGACAACCTCATGCAACAGCAGGCACGACTGTATCATCCCAGACACATACTTCCACCTGTAACACAAGCGGAGTTAAGACAGGGCGTGATTACCGCTTCAAGCATATCTTCCATTGTCGCAGAAAACGCGTCAATGAGCGAATGAGGTAAGTCGGACAAGAATCCAACCGTGTCGATCAAGACGTATCTGAGCGATGAGAGGCTCTTGTTAACCTGAGCAGTTAGAATCAACGGTATATTCAAAGCAAGAATCTTGAGTATATTTCGGCAATGGAAGTTCAGAAGAGCAAATTAGTTGAACATACGCCGTCCAAAAACGTAAGGTCTGCTAATCAATCTCAATACAGGACTTGCTTTTACGCGAAGCAGAAAAATTCAAACCAACTTTTTACGTCATTTTAAGAAACTGGTTGGAGAGCATCCATACACTCATTGGAAAAACAAGAAACGTATCGGGAGGGAAATGTGAAAATGGTCGTATCCGAAAGGAAAGTGTGTAATTACGGTATCGCACAACTTTTCAGATCACGTGTAACAGGAGTTCAAGAACTCCAGTCGTCGTTCCTTGACACTTGGCTGTATTGAAAACACAACATTTAACGCTGGGGTGCCGTAACTAAGAAATGCCGGCTTTTTTACCTCATGTTATTGGGCAGATGCGCCTTGTGAGCAGTGACATCGAGAGTTGCGAATAGCTGGTCTTTTGGCTCCAGTTTATGCGACTTCGAAAGAGCTTTGATGAGACTGGTTTTGCCTGCATAGAAACGGATGCTGGGGTCTGTCTGATATGTTGATCTGCTTCGCTTCACACAAACCGTAGCGTGTGACAAATACGATATTGGCCGTGCAAGCCCTAGCATTTTAATCGAGCAAGATGGAGAAATAGAGTAAAGCTAATCTTGTCATGAAGGAGGGAAATTCGGCCACCCCTGTTTAACGGGGACAGGACCGGATCAAAACTGGACTACTACTTCGATCACAGCTAACGTCGACAGAAAACTAGTGATAGATTACAAGCAGGAGTCTTCGAATACGCATCCAAGAAATATTGCAGTAGGTTGCAACTTACCAGCATTAGTATATCCCACCACAGCGACAATAGGAACGGCAGTTTTTCTGCGTGACAAGCGAATCTGATTGCGATGCTTCCAAAGAGAATGTAACTTTTGTTTGATTCTCTTTTCCTTTTTTTGAAACTCACGTAACGCAAGTTCTCTGTAGGTTTCGCCTGCACCACCGAAACCCTGACGTCTGAAAATGTATTTTGATACCACATCAACCTAAACGCGAACGAAATCTAACGATAAAAGAATGACTTCATAGTGTCTTCTTCCCAAACAAATGGCTTGCAGTATTTTTAACTCCAACTATTTAGCACAGTGTGGTCCAAATACAGGCCAGCGGATTGAATTTTTAAGGCCCGCGAGCTTTCTCAGTATTGATTTAATGTTGTGTGTAACAGAAGCTCATTTTAATTAAAACAAGCATAAAATCTTTCAATAAAAATGTACAATATCAACGGCGTTAGACCAGACCGCAGAGAGCTTCTGGAAATTAGTCAGCAGAGATAGAGTTTCCCAACCTCCCAATGATTTTGCACTAAAAGTGCACTCATTTTTGGGAACACATACGTGTGTGAGAGTACATTTTCTACGATGAAGCAAGTCAACTCCAAAAACAGAAATCGAATGACAGACGAAACATTGGCCGATGTCTCCGACGTGCTGCCACTAACAATGGTCTTGATAAAGGAGGAATAGTGTCAGAGAAGCCTCCACCACAGGCATTTCACTGATAGAGATTTGTAATTTAATTTGCTATTGTGTAATAATTTCAATGACACATCCACTTATCTTATTGTTTTAGCTAAAAAATCTTGTGAATCTGTTGTTTCACACATCATTTTGTTGTAAGTGGCCAGCGAGTTNTCACGTTTTTGTAGAATGGCCCGTAGGTCAAAACTAGTTGGACCACGCTGATTTAGCACTTACAACACAAAACAAAAGTCATTAAAGGACTGCAAACTTCCACCCCAAAAGTAACTTTCAGCTGTTGATTACGGGCTGCTTGAATGCTCATTTTAATAAAATTTCCACTTCAAAGCTAAAAAACACTCCCTTACTCTTTATTGCTAGACTTGGCGTTCTCTGCCAACATAGTGGCTTGAATGTACGGTATTGCAGCTAAATCCACTTGAAGTTGGGCCTGTTTTGTTTTCGCTCGAAGGCGAAATATTTGNAACACCAGAGAATACCTGTGAGTCAAAAACAAGTTACATTAAACATGAGCTGTGTCTGCGAATGGAGCCAAATTTGAAAAACACAGCTGGAGTACAAGTCTCCCAAACAGTCATCTTAAACACTTGGTGAGAAAAGCACCTTTGTCAAAAATCTAACCAACATCTACATAAAAGTATACCAACATTACTTGTCATAAATTTGAGGGGACGTTCAATGCAAACTTATCAAGAGGACATTTAAAAGCAGTAACAAGTAGAATGAAAACAAATAATGATCACCTGTCATAAACTTCCTCCAGATTTAGGGCTTGGGAAAAGGTTTGCTTCTGCTCTACTGTAAGCATGTCAACACTCACAAAAAGGCTAGTGACAGCTTGTGTTTCTTGGATTAGACTGGCTAACCTGGTAAGGGTCCGTTCGTCAAGCAACTGACTCACATCATTATTTCTAAAATAGACAACAATACCTGTTTTATGACAAGTGCACAGCTGTGTGCCACTACCATAAGTGATGCAACATATACAAAAACTTTGTTTACAGTTGCTCGTACATGACAAAACTACATATATTTAAGACTACATATTTTACTACTGATGATGACATCGCTTTACCAACTTTTTTGACATATCTAACGTATGTCTTGGTGCCCTGCAGCTCCGACATAGGAAATATAGCACAACATGAACTAAGTATGATCACACGATAATGCGACGGTCATGAAACTGACTTTGGCCCTCCCCCAGACATACTGCTTCAACATTTAGCAATGATAGCAAAGTAACTGGAAGCGTCACCTTTCGTTCCTGGTTGCACGTTGGCAATCAACAGCTTAAATTTTTTTTATTTATATGTTCACCAAGCAACATGATGAGCAACCTTTTTATGAATATACATTGCAATTATAACGCAAGGCAACCTTCACATGAACGAAAATAAAACGTACGAGATAGGTAATGCAGTTTTGTCCACAACAGTCCATCCAGGAATGCTATCGACCAAAGCTATCGATTCTTCCAATCGAAATAACTGAGAGGGTTCATTGGCACATTTTTCTGAAGTAAGAAAAGTTCTTCAGTGATCCTTTGGCAACGCTAGTATTAAATGCACTGAAGAATCAATGTTGACATGCTGCATGCTTACCTTCCACAGGCTGAACCAAATACACATGCCGATCACCACTTAACAAGGTTTGCTCCCTCCAAAGTTCTACTGGTTGGTTGATATCAACCACCTTGCCATCAAGCTCATTTTTATTTATGTAAAACCTTTTGAAAAACGTATTTGAAAGAAGTGCTTGGTCACACAGTCTTGGCTGCAGCAGAAAATGTTTTGCTGGAACTGGAGCCAGACCTGGGCGTAAAAATTCCAAGGATGTAAACAAAATGCGACGGAACTTGACACACATGTGGAGGAATATGCTTGTGTGACAGTTACAGTGAAAATGCAAATAAGCTACAGCTGGCACTGAAACTGTAAAAAGTAGAAGTTTCATGAATGCTAAAAAAGACAAGGCAATGAGTAATGATGATCATAGCATAGCCTAGCAACACAATTTGCACAAAACAAAAACATTAATAGATTGTGGAAAACATTACGATACTCAAACACGCAGACACTTTCAATGAATGAACAAAAGCTAATATCTTTTCACAGGGTTCCGACATATTTTTAAAAATCATTTTCCATACTTTTTCAATACTAAATTAAAAAAGTTCAATACCATTACTTCTCTTCCTTTTTTTGAACTATTGATCATGAAACTCAATTTTACACATTGCTCATCACTGCATAATTAATTAATTGCTTTGCCTTCGGCAAATTCCGCTCAGATACTTCAGATTTCTTTTCCATTTAGAATTTCAATACTTTTTCAATACCTAATGTACATTTTAGCCAAATTCAATACTTTTTCAAGGTCTTGAAAAGCAATTTTGAAATTCAATACTTTCAATACTGCGTGGGAAACCTGTTTTCAATAACAACCAAGTTTTCGTTTGGGTGCAAAAACAATACAACACTTTTTAGCAATGTTCATAATGACATTTTTTTGCAACCACTTATAAAATTTCTAGCAAGCTGACATCTTAAACAATTTTCACCACATTTCAAGTTTGATAAATTTGTCCTTTCTTTCTNCTTTAACTCTTTGGGGTCCGGTTGGTTTCGGGGATTTTCGGAAAAAAAAACGCNTAAACGCACATGGCTTTGCGGGGAATTTCTCAGGTTNGGTATGCTCTACAGACCCAGTAAAAGTCTCAAAAGACGCAGCAAGTCTTCTAGGCTGCACTAAAAAAAAATTTTTTGCTTGAGGGGTGCAGGTTTTTTGTGAGTGACGTCATAAGTGGAGGACTTTATCCACCTTGGCCCACATTGCCTGGCCCTGGGCGCCAACTGTTAGGTGGTAGTATTTCGCTGAAGTTTTTACTGGAAACTAGGCTACAATCCAAGTCTTTTGATACTCTGGATGACCTGCTGGGGTTTGGGGTTCCAAAGTTGTGATGTAAGTTAGTAAAAATATTTGACTAATTAGCTAATTAGTTAATTAATTAATTTGTTTATTTTAGATCATAACTTTTGAACCAGAAACGCT
>JGI24158J21664_10014385_pt1 | contig 10386 bp, 13 predicted proteins | sample Ectturendosymbi3_FD_21664 | JGI IMG/M metagenome (IMG submission 21664) | reverse complement strand
CATACTAAAGCTTGTGAACTTTCCAGTGAGGTACAGTGGCGAAAGCCTTCCTTTGTCCAGAGACAATGTTTTCCCTGGAGGGCTGTCGTTTTGGCCTTAAAACACTTCATTAACTCTGTGTTACATATCGTTTTCACCATTGTTTGAGCAAGCTGTTACTATCCAGTTCTAGATCTCAGGGCAGGTGTTGAGCATCCTTGACTACTTCTGCCAACGCATGAAAAAAACAACATTTTTTTGCTTAGCCATTTTCCAGACTTTAAAGGTGGATATTTTTCATGAAGATTTTTCACAGACAACATCTGCTTAATTTCTGCTTGTCTGACTCCTCGTGTTCTCCACAAACGATCTTTAATGACGTCTTCAAATGACGTCTTCTGTCGTTGCCATTTCTCAGGCCATGACCGTAGTATGAGTTTTGATACTGAATGCATCTTCATATTGAGTGGTTATGGGTATGGGTGTCTTAAAAATACACGCTATTAAAGCAGCTGGCTAAATCTGAGGATGTGCATTGTTAAAGCAGATGTTTTAGCACTGCAAAATCAAAATTGCTGAACTTCTAACAACATTATGCAAAAAATTGTCTTGTTGCAAAAACAAGTCCAATGAATACTAGGTTTTGAAGGCTTGGCCAAGTTTTCACAACCCAAAAAGGTGAAAAACTGCAGATGTAGTGCATGCATGGGTAAAATATAAAGAAGGATTCTGGACGTGTATAGCAAGTAAGGCCACTATCTGAGCAGCTAACCATCACAACTCTACATTGTGCAACACAGACTGCGGAGATAATAACTTTCAATGTGATAGACATTTGTAACACCATTAATCTGCACAGGACAGTTGGAAATGATTGATAAAGGTCAGTCCACAGCTTAGTGTTTCACAACTTCTTAACATGTGACATCACACCTCTCATATAATGCTACAGTATTTTCAGAAAGTAACATAATAGTTCTAAGATTCCATTCAGTGCAATAAATTTATTGTAACCATACCTCATCATTTGCATCAAGTCTTTTTTTGCAGCGCTCACTAAGAGGACTGCATTCTTCCACACTTGTTCGGGATTTCATTTTGTTTCGCCCATGGCCATACTTCGCTTGCATTTCCTGTCGTTTTTGTGAGAACATGCTCCTTCTGGCATTCTTAAACTTATCCCTCAGGCTTGTCAGGACACTCTGCTGTTAAGTAAAAACATCAATTACCGTTATATGTAAGACAATGACTGAATATGACACACGCAGAACACATAGGAATAAGCATATTTTTATCAGGATTGTGGAGTCGGAGATTTTGCAGAGAATCTGAGACACATTTTTTGCCAGACTCAAGACTCTTTAAGGTTAAGCCAATTATTTTTGAAACTGATCATATTTTACAATCATTTAACAAAATTTACTCATTTGTAGGAAGATTGATTCATTTCTCCATTGCCAATAATAAAATACTTGTTAGTGTAGTGAATTTTGCAAGCTACTTCGTCATTTACCAACCTCTAACTCATTAAAATTGTGGAAGTGATTTGAGTCTGAGCTGGGACTTCAAACTTTTTGGATGTTAATGGGAATTTGGTCATTTTTAAATGATTCTGCAACCGTGAATGCAAACCAATTTACTGAAACACACTATTAAAAAAAAACACAAAAACAATCAACAGCAGATGTCTTACATATGGACGGCAACCGGTGTTGGCTGCATCAGCAAAAATAGGATGTGTTCTTGTGAGTAACGATGCAACTTCACTGTACTTGTCACGAGATGGATACCTTTGTAACAAGTGGCAGACAATGTACAAATCAATACAGGTAAAAAGTGAAAAAGATTATTTAAGTCAAACCCGTGCCCTGTGTCGGATGGGTCATATGACAACTCTCTGAGACAAAGGTCCAAATTTTTTACAAATATTCATTTTGGAAGTGAGGAATTTTTACTTTTTCATGTAAAATTTGCAAAAAAATAGCAGGAGTTGGCGAAAAAGCTAAGTTTGATCATTTTTACCTCCCATGCATAAAGTCCTGAGTATTGGCCTGAGCGCACAAAAGACCTGTTATATTCTTTAATTCAATACTTCAGATGTGCAAAACAGTAAATAAATAACACATATTTTGGGGGGTTAAAGGAACAATTGACATTTGGTGTATGCACAAAGGGCAAGAATATCTAATGACTTTTCATATTGTAGACGGCAGAGATGAGCGGACTGTGAAATTTTTCAGTCCGAGTCCAATCCTGATCCGCAAAAATTGAATCCTATCCAGTCCTGATCCGCAAAATTTTTGAAAATCATCAGTCCGATCCGGTCCTGATCCGCCCATGTAAAGATATGTAGGATATCTTTGTTTTACCTCATGAGACAAAATAGACACAGCCTTTTAGCATTTCCAAAATTTAACAAGGCAGTGTTTATTTTCCCATAAGAGGTAGCCTATAAGCACAGCTGGAATTATTTTGCGATGAGGCCAACCCAATCCGTTGAATTGGCCAAGTGACAAGAATGATACACTTGGACTAGCGCTTGGTCCTTGTCACATGACCTAAAGCCATAAACCTAAACCCAAATCCTAAACCCATACCTAAACCTAAACCCAAAACCTAAACACAACCCAAAACCTAAACCTAAAACCTAAACTCAAAACTTAAACTCAACCCAAAACCTAACCCCAAACCTTAACCCTAAACTTGAACCTAAAACCTAAACTCAGCTCAAAACCTAAACCCAAAATTTAAACTCAGCTCAAAACCTTAACCCTAAACCTGAACCCAAAAGCTAATCCTAAAACCTAAACATAAGACCTAAACGCAAAATCTAAACTCAAAACTAAACCCAAAACCTAAACGCAAAGCCTAAACTCAAAACCTAAACCCAAAACCATAACAGACCTGTTCATAACAGACCCNCTCATAACAGACTACGTTAATAACAGACTACGTTCATAACAGACTCGTTCNTAACAGACCCGTTCATAGCAGACCCGTTCACAACAGACAACCTTCATAATGGGTTATTTTTGGCTTATTAACCTATCACGTGCAATAGGCTGAACTCTGTAATACTCTTGAAAGTTTTGCAGATCTGTCTTTCAAGGACTAGGCTGTTTGCCTGGGGATTGTCACATCGAAGTAAATCCTGATGTGCGTCCCGTACAACATATGCCTCGTAATGTACCTGCAGCAGTCCGACAGGAACTTCGACAGTGTCTCCAAGAATTGGTAAATATGAAAGTTTTTATCTCCTGTAAAAGAAACAACTAAATGGATCAACACCACGGTCATTGTAAAAAAAGTCGAACAAACTTCGCATATGCTTAGATCCGAAAGATTTAAACAAGGCGATTAAGCGACCTCATTACCCCATACCAACAATCGAGGATATTTTACCGCAACTTTCAAAGGCTAAGGTATTTTCGGTTCTCGATGCGAAAGATGGGTTTTGGCAAGTTAATTAGTCGAACCCAACAGTTATTTAACAACGTTTTGGACGCCGTTTGGTCGAAATAGATGGCTCCGTATGCCGTTTGGAATATCCTCCGCTCCGGAAGAATTTCAGCAACGGCAGCACGAGGTCACGGAAGGATTGCACGGGGTCTACGCTATCGCGGATGATATTTTGGTATATGGATGTGGCGATACAAAAGCAAGAAACCTTTGTTGATCACGATAAGAACTTGTTTAACTTGTTGACACATGCATGCGAAAGAAAAGAATTTGAAGTTCAATAAACGGAAATTGAAGCTTAAAATAAGTTAGTTTCGTATATGGGACATTTTTTGACACCAAAAGGAGTTAAAGTTGATCCGGCCAATGTAAAAGCAATTCTTGGTATGCCTCTATCGCAAGATGTGACGATTGTGCAGTGCCTGCTGGACCTTGTGAACTATTTATCGCGATTTATCCAGGTTATCACATATTTGCAAGCCACTATGTTGTTTAACTGACAAAGACGCACCATGGATGTTGACGTCCCAGCTCACAGACGCACTGGAACTGATCAAGACAGCCGTAACAGATTGTTCCGTTCTCCGGTAGGTACTGTACTACGACGTCAATGAAGAAGTTGCAATCGAATGTTACTCCAACGAAGTTGGCCTTGGAGCTACAAACAAACAAAGCTTCCGCCTTTATTAAGAAAGCAATCCTCACCAACGTTCGTGATCACACGAATGGGTTGCAGCGTGAAGCCTAACTTCTCTCGTTATTTGTTTTATTATTAACTCATTTCATTCGTTTGTCATAGTCATAAACCCCGTAATTTCTTTTTCACCAAAAATTAACTTTATACGTCTTTTTATCTCAGCTTTAGGATAACTAACAACATTAAAAGATGGTAAAATGATTTGAATAGTAGCAATGTTTGCGGCAGCATTTTCTGTAACACAGGGAACTGATAATCTCCCTCCAGCAATAGAAGCAATATTGATAAGGATATATAGCATCTCAGACACAGTACTTACGAGATTCGAAAAACAAATAGCAGCAAAACAAGTACAATTACTGCCTGTGTCACTGAGTTTTACGTTGTTTGAATGTGTTCTAGCTTAATTTGACATTTAGTTTCAGTAGTAGCATTAAAACATAGCCGCATCTTACCCTCCTAACTTTTTTTACAGCATACGTTATTTACAACAGTTGTGTTTGTTCACAACATAACATACACAAAAATGCTCGGTATTTCACAAGACCGCAGGAGTGCATTGCAAAAACAACAGATTTCACAATACCACCTCAATACGGCACGAATCATTGAGGACACAGCAAGGTACACACGTTTAATACAACCACTTATGCCACACCTGAAAAACGTACCCACTTTTGACATCATAAAGAAATAACACAGGTTACGCACCTTCAATGCCAATTGAAACCAAGCTTTATATGCTACAAAAGATTTTGCAAATGAAGGTTCTTTTCGCTATACACAAATAATAACAACGAACAATGCTTTTCATGTGGGGTAATACTTACCAAGTTCCCCCCAACACCTCAAGCTTCATCATACACTTACTCTCGTCATCCAGATGTAAACATCTCACGCAATCCGATGTAACCAATCAATCCTATGGCACGTTCCGCACAACAAACTAATATAGGGGAATCATACTGTTTCCAAAACATGACACCTGAAACACGATTAAATCACAATATAAAACAAGCTGGCTTCACACTTATCAACAGTGTTGACAAAACATAAAATAAATGTTTTTCATGTCTGGGCACCTTCCAAAACTAGCAACAAATATATCATCCTGGGAAAATACATGTACAACAGTTTCTTTACTGTCCTCAGGTCACGTGTTGCAAAACCAAATATTATGTCAAAAATATTTTAAAACAGGAGGCTTCAGCCCCATAACAGTATATAAAATATTTCAGACTCTTAATGCAGCAAATACGTTGCTTAGACATTGAACGACTTCGCACAGAACTAGGACAAATGATAAAGGAAGGCAACACCCTAGTCCTACTTTAACATATATTTAACAACCATGAAACTTTCTGCAAGATACTCCATTATTTTTCAAATAGGCACAGATAATCGATACAGAACAGCAAATAGACGAACAAATAGATAGCCTTCAACAACGCATATAGTGCAACATTTGCAATGACCGAGATCGCGATACCTTGTCAATCTCGTATAAACACTTTACTGCTTGCAGAAAATGCACTTTACACCTTCATTACGAATGTCCAGCTTGCCGTGCAGTCATTACGCAAATCATCTCTGTTTTATATCAAGAACAGCAAATCTTTTTTCAAAAATAACAATGACTGGACTAAACTTGCGAGAAAAATTTTCGTCTTACATGACGAAACTTGATGATTTAATTACAATCATCTAGCCTCTATTTATTTCACGACATCCCAAAGGACAAATTGGAATACATTTTGAGGGTCTTATTAAACCGGACGACAGACTCAACGTCCGATTCACCCCAGAACCTAATGTTTTGGCAACAAAACTAGACTGGACTTTGAACGGCGCAATCCTTTATTTTTAAGTTATGAATGACACCCCCATCAATGTTGGACAACGAATTGGAACACTATACTGGCAACTGGCAACCATTCGAACAACNTGGAAAAACACATCCTTCCAGTCGGTCCATCAAGTTCATGAACTGATATTCAGTACCAATAACATGTGAATAAGGATACATTATTCACCAGCTACCTTACCACACTATACATATCATTAGTTCTACTTTTCGCATATTCATACATTTTACCACAGTAGCCTACATTCCTTTTTCGCAAAAACAGCAATTTAGGAAACAAATTATGGCAAAACAAATCTAAGATTCAGAACTTCTAGACTTAATTAGACTTAATTGATAGCACAAACGGAGAATTCATGAAAAAACATTCTGAACAAAATACTGCACCAGCAGAATGGACACATAATTAAATGAACAGTCATGAGGAACTGACTCAATCCACGCAACCAACAAAAAAGGGTTACACGAGGATACGACTAAAAAAACAAAGACCAATACACGCAAAATGCGTCAAACTTTACCACAACTGGATCGCAATCTTGACAGAATCCAACAAGATTTAGCTCAAGTCAGCAGAGCACAACAGACACGTAAAACTTCTAACAACACTAGACGACTCGCGTGGAGTCAGCCTCCATGCAAGCATGCACTTACTTACGCGCGAATACCTAGCGCTGCACGAGTACTATTTCATATTCTTGACCCAGTGTTCATCCAATGGCACCACATTGATCAAAACATAATAGTCAACACCCCACGGAGATATGTGGTCAGATCAGTATGGCGCAATGTGCGCAGTAAAAAAAACGCAGCCACCAGCACGCGCTAGAGATCATGCAAATTTTTACACATACCAGGCCTAAACATAATTCAAATAGCTGGTGTAAAATTTCGCTTCACACCTGCATGCATGTACCGTGATGTACTAGTAGAAGGCAGTGTAATTGTGAACGATGGAATCAAAATATGCTTATCACGTCTGGCAATGATCCAGCAAGCCATTTTTCCTAAAGGCGTTTATCTCGGTCGTTTACATGTACAGCCCGACTTTCATGTAAATCCTTATTAACGCATTTTTCAGACCGAATACAATACTAATTCATGCTTCAGACACGCAATTCAGCACTGATCTTTAACATACATATTTATTTTTGCCACGGAACTAATTACTGAAACGATAACATCACATTTTTGCATAATTTTTTATATTTATTCTCACCACCGTGGCCACACCTTCAAGTTCTTTCCCGGACCAAAGGTCACTTGGCATTGATCAAGCCGCAGTACTACAAATCATCAACTTTTGGGATAGGCAACAGCACAGATTCTACCTTCGTAACAGGTGAGCAACCAATTACGATCCATACCCTAATGCCACACACTGGCAACTTTTCAAAAATCGATGGTGCCTTTCGATTTAACACAGTAGGGAGTGGTAGGCTTTCAAAGTGAAACCTACACTCAAAGATACTTTCCACAAGGCAGATATTACAGAACCATCCAAGAATATGATCAACATTGCACATGCCCATATACTAGAGAAATCATTTGGAATCCATAAACAAACTGGACAACCTTACGCTCAGGCGAAGCCCTGCATAAAAATAACAGAACTGAAGTGATTACATTTAAAATAAGCAAAAAATTCAGATACCCAATTCAAAATTATTATATCTAAAACTCCCAGGAGAGTATAAGAATAAATGCTATTGAAAGCATTTATATAAATGATCTATCTTCAATCGTTGCACATATAATTGCAGTATTCTATGAAACTTTTTCATGGGTTAAATGGAACTTAAATGTCACACATTTTAGTGGCAAAAATGATCCCAATATCGACTCATTCGGCCCTATACAAATTCGAGAAATAAGACCATGTCAAATACCTGTGCGAGAACTCATGATACAATTTAGTCATAACATGAAACAAAAAATTGAGCAAAATGATCGCATGGAAAATATACCAAGGTGTAATAAAAATGACTTCATCAAGATAGACTTAGTAAACTCGGATACCACCACAATAATTATACCTGGCGGAATATTCAGACCTATTTCGACGAAAAGACCTCGATCAATAATACACCTGGGAACAGGTAAAACAAATGTTTTCCAATGGGAAAATTGGCAACTACATGGATCCGTAAGAATACCTACATGTTATATATTTACAATAAAAAAAAACGGACCATTAAGAACCAAAAAAACGGAAATTCATTTTGTTTTGGAACAACAATATTTTTATTTGACAGCGATACCAGACCTTATGTTAAGTAATACCCTCTTACCTAACAATACGATTATGGCATATCATAAAGGAAACCAATATTGCGAGCGAATAAAGGTAGCAAAGGTTAATATGTACAACGTACAACATATTAAACAAAAAGCATAGACCCAATGTTACAATTATCATAATAACACCAACATATGTACGAAAACACAGGACCCACAGTGTAAACACGCAGTGGGCTCGTTACAATTAGCAATGCAAAAACCTGGAATTTTTCCAGATTTAAAAAATGATAAACCCTCAATTGCTTATGCTAATGCATGTTTTCTACCAAGTAATTATACAATATATGGTAATGTCACACAAATTCAAGACACGACTAGGACAAAAAGAGAAGTGACTCTGGCAGTAGTCGCACTAATCTCAGTCCTAGTAGGTGAATTAGTAGCTAGCATAATTCAAGTTCAAATGAAAAACATATAATGATATGGTAAATGACAAATTAGAAGACTTGGAAAGTCGATTCATGTTACAACTAAATCAATTGGAAGACCAAGTGACCGAGTTACAAACACAACAGCTTGAACTGGCAAATGCTATTGCCACACTATGACGAGTAACCGCGAACTTAGCAAATAGACAACAAAGATTTGAAAACTTCATGTTTTCCTTTAATAGACAGCTACTGGAGCAACAAATTATTATCACACGAAGATCTATCGAAAATAGGAATCTTATCTGGAGCCAAAATGCTCGAGAAACACAACGCTCCATAGAAGAGTACAACTCTCGAAAATTGATTTTACAAGTATTAAAAACCTTAAAAAATACCTTCCCTGAGAAACGATACAATATATCGAAATCAAATTGCAAAAGGAATTATACATAACACAGAAATTTACAGATTAATACAACAGGGACAAAAAAACTTTACAGAATGGGTTGACAGACATCCATTAGTTTTACGAAATCAATCATGCAGATTGAAGGAATTTGAGCAAATGCAAAAAGCATACCAAAAACCATATGAACAATCTCAGAACTTGAACACTCTTGAAAAATTGGCAGCAATAACATTAAAGCCCATAAAAATTATTGAATTTACCAACAACTTCGACCCTATACCCTTCCCAGGAGTTGATATGGGACAGGGAATTAACGAGCTTATAAAAGACGTGAGTGAAGCAGGCCTACAAATTTTAGACCGAGGCTCACAATTGGTCGAAATTGTTGTTGATAAAGGAATTAATGTCCTAAGCGAACCAATTAAAAAAGTTATTATTACAGCAAGCATTATAGGCGGAATAATACTATTACTTATAGCCTATAAATACCTCAAATCTAATGACACAGACATAGCAGAAATAAACACATCAATTGAACTACAATTGCATCCACACATTTGGAAACATTATGTTAATGATTATTGATTAAAGTAAAAACACCACTCTCGACTTTTCCAGCTCACACTCAACTTTGAACCTTCTTGGCTGAAGGCGATCTGGTTCGTCATCATTTCACTCGTTGTCCTATTAATATTGGGACTAACTTTCAACTCGATGACCAAACCGAAACATGCAATTATTTGTGACCAATTAACAACACAAAATCAATCCAACAAAAGGAAGAACAAAGACTAGTCACAGGAGACACTACATCCAGCAAATTGCGACTCAGATATAACGTTACCAGAGGACTTTCTACGAAGTATCCATACATTTGGTTATGGCTCGACAATCATTCATGATATGAAACAAGAAGACGAAGAAACCTTATCAGGTCTACATGAAGTAAACAAGGAATCTTGAAATAAAATGTATACAAGCAAAAACGTTCGTGAAGACGACCAAAGAAAATAAAAGCAATATTTAAAATTGATTATTCAATCAATTTATGTGGACCCCGGAGGAATGTTACAGGCAAGTTTTGCATGAACAATGAATTCTTGTATATAAAATCAACTCTACGGGAAAGTCAATGAGCCTGACGAAAGTAACAACAACGACAAGATATGACAACCAATAAAAGCTGATTGTCAAACCGTTGCCAGGGCAATAAAACCTGATAAGCTGTTATCCAAGGACAGTAACCTCAAGTCACCCCAGAGAAATCACAGTGAAATATCAACAGAAAGCACATGACAGTTACCTA
>JGI24158J21664_10014384_pt1 | contig 10386 bp, 9 predicted proteins | sample Ectturendosymbi3_FD_21664 | JGI IMG/M metagenome (IMG submission 21664) | reverse complement strand
TTTGTACTACAAAATATTAGCAAAAAAGGTTGTTCAGCTTCAAAACCTTTGCGCATTATTAACAAAAACGTAATTAGTTTTGAAAATTTTTTCGGAAACACGCTGTTGCAGTTGACTGCATCGCCTTGAACTACTGAGGCAAGCACAAGAGAAAGACGGCAATTCGGGGTAGTAACTAACAGCTCCTTCACTAAGTTCACTCTACTCCTACTAGGTTGCACTATCATTATATAGGAGTAAGTGAACTGCGATAATTCGCTTGTGGTGACTATCACAGTGACTTGTTACTCATGGGCACCATCAAGCGGTGACCATTTATTTACATGTGGCGCCATCTACCTGCCGCCACAAAACATTCAATCGCAGATTTTGTATGCGTGTTTCCCGTTCCGCATGCGTGTTTACTCAAATTGTTTTATGGAATTCAATAGCAAAACCAAACACGTTTGATAGGTTCTTTCACGAGAACTAACTTAAATTGTAAAAAAACTTTGACAACGAAGATTTGCGAGGAGTTTTTGTTTTTTATTTTTCTTTGTGTTTATGATTTAAAACTTCATTTAAAGTTCTGAAGTGATTAAGTTTTATTCACTGAAAGCAAGGCATGCACTGCATGCCTTGCCGTCACGGACGCTACGCCCCTGCTCCTTTCTAATTCTCCGACTCAATAATATCATGTGTTCGTTTTCTCGTGTTCCAATCAATAGTCGTAAAACTTTGCGGACGTCCGGTCATAAGTGGACTTCCACCAAATGAACTGCAACCAGTCATGCACGAAAGAGGGTGGTGTCCGCTAAAGCTAATCATTCACGTGGAATTTTCATTATGGTTCAAGTAAAGTCGTTTAGGTTCACGTCATCACTCCATAACGTTTGTGTCATCTCAGTGATTTTGTTGCAATGAAACACATTGTTTGTCATTACATTCAGTATTCTTTATTTGACAATTGTCAGAACAGTATTTTGCTCAAACGTATTAGCTTTTTTAGCGCGAACAATATGGCGACAAATATCAAAAACATTATTTTATTAAACGTTTCAGCTTTTTCGAAAGCCATCATCAGGAATATTAATAAAATACAACAGTTATGAAACAGAAAAAGTAAAGATGCAGTTTGAAGGCATTCGTGCTGTAATACGTCATACTAACCTCAAATGTTGAATAAAACATGCTTTCGATATTTGTGGCTATATGTTCGTAATAAGAATCTGCAGCAACTCCATGCACTGCTTAGGCAAGATATTATCTTTGCAGAATGAGCATTTTACGAATCGCCATTCTTTTACCAATTTGCAGATATGTTCCGCGAGGAACACAGTAACTGATGATTTCGTAATTTATTCGTTTATTGCAATGCTTTTTAGTAATGTCGTTTTGAAAAGGACAAATTTCGTACGATTTGAAAATATTTCAGACATCGCGTTCCGCACGTCGATCTGAAGATCAACATCCAGTTTAATGTTGTAGCACAACTACAAAATTGAACTCGTTGGATTGCAGTCAATACACTATATGCATTTGTAAACAAATTTTGAAAAATTGCCATTGCCGGAGCACTAACATGTTTTATCTCTAATAAACATGTTTCAAAACTCTTATATGTCAGACAGGTTACTTCGTTTAGGTTGGTCTGTTGTTGGGTCTGCAAATCTTAAAAAAAAACACGATTGCAGGAGATAAAATGGTTTACACTTTCTGTCTGAAGTGTCTGCCTGCTCAAGAAGAGACAAACTAGCTTGTAATGAACCAAGTTATTATTGTTCTTTGTCTCACAGTGTGTTGTGTACTATCTCGTAAAACTCAATCAGAAGATCATCTCATAGATCAAAACAGGAAATGGAAGTGCGAAATTGGGTTTATTTTCTCGAGTTCTGGTTATGACTGTTACAACTTTATGCCAACAAAAAACGAAAAACAAAATTACAAGTAAAACATAAATAGAAAACATAGATCGTAGGCTATTGGTAGCCTATAGAAGTGATGATGAAATGATTTTGCAATTCTTTGAATGGTTCAACTCTCCCACCTTTGCTTAAATGCGATAAGAGCAATGCGGACAAAAAAACTAGCTACAGTATGTGTGTGATCTGATTTGTTTTATTCATTGTCAGCGATGATTTCTGGCTCGACTTCAAACTTCGCTTTTGTGACTTGCACCAAAACGGAGAAGTCCACCAAAATATGTTGAATTTTGTGTAATTTCAATCTTCTCGCAGCTGGACATTTCATTTGAGACACCGGCCTTGTTTCCATGTGAACACTTTAGACAGAACGTTCAAGATTGACACACATTAGAAACTATTAGTAGTCTGCCTACAATCGTTTACATGATTAACTGCTAAACAATGACGCTGATATTAAAATTCTAGCATGCTGCTAGCTCATGGCTGGATTTAAATTGGGTGCTATAGATGTTGCCGCACATACTGTAGTAGGTCTGAGTGGGAATGAGTGTCAGATAAACATGAACCAATACCGAGGAAATAAGCATATATGCACAACATCATCAGGTCCAATCTCGTCTGAATCTGGCCCTGCGTAGCTTACCCTGCTTAGGTGATCCATGGGACATTTCAAATTTGTTATGGCCTGTTTAGAGCACTCTGTTAGCAGGCTGTAAGTCTTAATTGCCCTTAATTGAAGATGTGGTTTAATAATTCTGCTTTGTTCGCTTTGACATCTTTCAGTGTCGTGAAAACTTCCTTCCTTCCTTTAAGTTTGTCAGATATGGCGTTTTTAACAAACGCAAACGTATTGTTTTTCATTGGCAAGAGCGGTCAAATGATAAATAAATAAGAACAAATCTCATGAAAAGGTAAGTCATGTGCAATCTCCTTATGATTAATTATTATCAGAAACTGGCGAGGTTTAACTGAAGATGCGGTTCAACAACTCGCGTTCGTCAACTTTGAACCATTCAGTGTCACAAGAACTTACTGTACAATAGACACTGATACTGAATGCGTAAACTGTTTGTGATCGGGACGGTGGTGGTCACAGTACAGTGACGGCACAATCAGTGCTACAACAGATATTTCAGTTTAGCAAATCGACCGCGTCGCTGACAGCCGCTGCATAACTTACGAACTTGCAAGATTTCCAAATGCACTGTTCGACTGTGAAAGAAATTAGCGTTTTTCAACCTTTTCAAACCGGTCCGAAACCATTTAAAGTGAGTTGAAAACAAATATTGTATGTCACTGTGTTCAATATTTCAAGCCCAGACTATCAAAAATATAAAATGAACGTTTGCATGAATACTGTCATTGAAAACGAATCTGACGTTTCAATTCACCTTATGGTGAACCGNNGCTGTCAAAGTTAAGTGTAGACCACTACAGAAAACCACTACCAACATTTTTTCTAAGCCTATTCAATCCACTAGAAAAATGCACCCTATTTTTTTTCTAAATTCGCAGGTGATGCGTCTCAGACTCATCGCGTGTGTACCTCTCAAGCCACATTTTTTTCTAACTACGCTGGGAATACGGCTGCAATTGCTAAATTGTCTCAATGTCAAGCGCTGGTAAATTTGAAAAAAACATTTTCATTTAAAATGCAGAGGTACTGGTTTCCACTTGCTTGAATTAAAAAATTTTCCAATATTTTGATGCATGCCAAACAGTTGCGTTTCGCAAATGTTCCTTTTTGTTAAATTTCAAAGTAATGTTTCATTGACTACAACCTTTCAAACCAACTTAAAAATTTGAAAAAGACTTTTGTTTTCATTTCGTCGATTTTTACTGCGTTTGGAGTTCTAAAGCAAGAGGGCGATTTTCTCTCAATTGATCACACTAGTGGATGGTGAAACGCTCACCGACACAATTTTCCCTGGGTAAACGGCCATTTGAATTGCTTCTTGCAGATTGCGTGTTTGATTGAGGCTACACTCGGTGCAGTCTGAGACAAAACTCATTCCGTCTGAAAGTTTTTGTATTCTTAGCAAGGAAAAAATTTGCAAGAAGAAAACGTTTACACAGCGGTGAAAATCGTTGGTGGTCTAGCAAACGTTCCCCACAAATTATAGCGATATTATAATTTATGCAATAAACTGCAATCCTTCAAGTATCGGACCCTGAATGAAATAACTTTATTGCTTCCTGCTTTCAGAATGTGATTTGCATACATCGTACCTTCTTGTGCACATCAAGGGGTAGACTGCAAAGATTTTCTGGTTGCAGAACGAAAACGATCGTAGGAGTCAGTAATGCATAACGTTTTGTATTAGGTAACAACAAGAATTGTGTAACGCTTTGCGTTACGCAAGGCATAGTATTATGTAACGTAACGCTTGAGTTCCCCCAAAATTTAGATGGTGGTTCATTTTGTGGAACAATTCTGAGAAAAGACAAATGAAGCGTGACAAACGACGACGAGGTGTGTTTGTGCGAGGTTTAAGCCGGTCCGAACAGGTCGTGCTGTCCATTTTAGTGTAACTGAAGTTAAGACTTATAAAGGTTACGAAACTGAATTAAACAAGCATAAAGCAAACATTTGTGGAAAAGTTTATGTTTTCATAAGAGACGCAAACTGGGCAAAATATCAATTGTCTTATTTCTTCCGTGCTAACAACCAACAAGAATGAAAGTTTCGCAGACGTGATTATAACTGCAGTGCCTGTATACACTAAACTGCTGGCTTAAGTTTTTTCAAAAATTTCACAAACCAACTCTTTAGGAACAACATTTTGCTCAAAGGGCTGTGAAACATCATGAGAAATTGCAAGTCGTGTGGAATAGTGTCTTATTCATAAAAAAATAAAAATGGGCCTGTCTACCATGAAGAAGATTGATAAAATTCGCAGGAAGCCTGGAAAGCTATTTTCCAATGTAAAAACTAGGGGTTTCATGTGCAAAGAAAGGAGCAGAATGCTGACCTGCGCGAAACACTAGAAATATTTACAAATAAAAAATTCTGTTTCGCAACAAATTTGGAAATATTTGAAGTTGTGCCAAAAGTTTCAAATTTCCAGGACGTTTCGAAAATGTCTCAAATCACCTGATTTATTTGTTGACGTATTTCTGAGCTCCTTATATCTGAAGAGTAAGTTTAAATTTGGTATGGAATGAATCATGCTGCAACAACTCAAAGATCAAAATAATTAGCTTCGTACTGCTATCTTGCTCCACCAAATGATTTTTTGACTGATCAGAAAAAAATTTCCTTTGCAGGCGGCAGACACCTGTTGACAAACATGCTGGAGTTATCTTGTAAAATGTTGAGACTTTGAAGAGTCAGCACTATGCAGTAACATTTAACTACCGCTTGCGCCACTTTGTTGTGAAGATTTGCAACCCAATACCTCACCAGCCGACTGAGCTAGAGAGCTGTTCAAATCCTCAACGCATTCACTACGTCTTTTAGTTCAGATTTAAAAAAATATTTTCGTTTTTACTGGGGGGTTCTCTGTGGATGACGCTACAATTGAGGGATGTTTTTAGCTGAGGTTACCTTACCCAAGAGTCAAACCACAGAGCCATTTTTATGGTTCAAGACTGGTTTGGAATCTAGAACATCATCCGTGTCTTTAGAGCAATTGGTTGCCTTTCTAGCATATCAGGATCCAAAGTTATGGCCCAAAAAACAAAATAGGTAAAAATTCTACTCAAGCAAAAACTGACCCCTGGTGTATTTAAGTATACCAATGGCCATAACTCGCAGGTGATTGAACCAGAGAGCTGTTAAAACCCTCCAAAGACTCGTGAAGTTTAGTAGTTTAGAATTAAAAAAAAGACTTTGAGGTTTGGATGTCGTTATTTTGTTGATGTTGACAAGATGTGGGTATATTTATGCATGTTTGCGTACATTTTGATGACGTCGTCATCTCCGGGAACCGACGCTATGAGCCATTTTTCTGACTAAAGTTTTTATTGGATTCAACACTATCATACGAGTCTTTAGAGGGTTTGGTTGACTTGCTAGCGCTTCTGTTTCCCAAATTATGGTCAAACTTCCGGAAAATAATTAGGGAAATACCCACTAATCCCCTAGGGAATGCCCGAAATACTGTATATGAAATTCTCTTGGCATAACTTTTGAACCAGAAATTCTACAAAGTTGATCAAGGTCTCAAAAGGCTCGTATTACAACTTAGAATTAACAAGAACTTTGAGTCACAAATTCGGCTCGTTGGATCGGCTGATGACGTCACGAAAAGAACCGACAAACTAGCTCCAATCATGATCCCATGCAACCAAAACCCCAAACCTAAAACTGAAATTTTTTTTTTAATTGAAGACTACAAGAACGCACGAGTTTTAGAGGGTTTGAACAGCTCTCTACCTCAATCTGCTGCCGAGTAATGGCTGGACAAATTTAGGCCTGAGAGGGTAAATTATATTTTTTGTGAAACTTTTTGTTTTCTGTCATAAACTGAGTTTTTGAGCCATTATTTTGGCCCCAGATATGCTAGAAAGTCAATCAAGGACTCCAATGACTCGGAGGATAGCGCAGATTCCACAAAAAGTTTGAGCCAAAAAAATGTCTTATAGGGTTGGCGCTCAGGGCCAGGTAAAGTTAGCCCAAAAAACAAAAACATCTCTCCATTGCGACGTCAGCCACAGAGAACCCCTTTCGTGTCTAGTCTGTTCAATTAAAAAAAATTGTATGACAGTGAAACTTCGACAAGCAAAAGTCATGAAGAAATGAATACCTTCCAGTGACATCAACAACTATTTCGTAGCGCACATCACATCCAATTAGATTTATCGTTTGCATTTTAATGTTTTGCTTGCCATTTTGATTTGTCGTTTATTTGCAGCAAGTGGCATTTAACTAACATTTCTGCCATCTGATTTTACGCAAAACTTTTGCCCAGGATTGTCGATAGCTATGTATTTGTCTGCTGCTGTAGCGACGTATTATCACATAACCATATTATTACATCACATTCCTGTCACCGCATCTATACCGATAGAGTAGTTTGGCAATCGTAGAAAATAATGTCACTTCATTAGGAATGAAGTGAAGTTTGAAGAAAAACAATCTTGTTGTCACAACTTCCACTTTTCGTGGTGTGCTCTCTATGTCACAAACGTTGTACAGTTCGCAGAACTTTTTCTTCGAAAAGGAAAAACGTTTACAATAAAACCGTGCATATTTTTGCTAAATTATAAATGAACTATTATTTGAAAGACGTTGCTGAAGCCTCATTTAGCCAACTTTGCCATCTGGAGCGTATTCTCCATTTTATCAAGCTGATGATCTGCATTTGCATTTTTTTAATTTTTTGCGAAATTTTATTGCTTTAGATGAAGTGACAAATCAGTCGTGCGCTCCTCATTCATCACGCACAGGTTGTCTAATCACATGTTTTGTTTTTCAATCCTGCGAATCCGATAAAGTGTGCTTCCTTCGCTGTGTTTCTACAGTGCCTTGTGCGCATGATTGCTTAATATCTCGATGATACCAACAGTTAGTTAGGACATCATTGAAAAGACTTAAGATTTCGAATAACTTGAACTTCAACGATATGTGCAGCAGTGGTCCACTGCATCGGTAGTACATTTGCTCAAGAGGAGTTGGTTGGCTTGACTCTTCTGTGAAAAGTTTCGTTAGTAATGCATTTATAACTAAATGCTGCCGGCTTTAGCCATGATACTGAAATATGTGAGCTCAAAATGTCTTCATGCTCTGAATAATGGTCAATAGTGTTGTCGTGGATTCTCAATTATTTGAAAGAGTAAATAGCGTTCCTTGATATTTGATGTAAAACTAACATATCTGGACTAGTTTAGCCAATCTTTGTGCAACTCAAGAAAAAAATTCGAAGGTATCTTGGTGTTAGCGGCCCGTGTCATTTTTTGCTTAAAAGCTGTCAGTGTTTGAGGTTTGCTCGCTTGTGACGTTGTTTATCCAAAACGGTCAACAGGTAGTGGGATCGATATGTCTGCCACCGTAATACTGACATCCAGAATTGTTTATATACCTGTTTGTGAAATTATTGGGAACTGAACAGCAAGCTGTAACAGAATATTTGTACGGTGGTATTAGCCTTACATTGTTTTCTAAGACACGGCAATCATGCCCTCGAAAGCATGTAACTGAGGGAGACACGTCCCGCAGGTACAGCGTCCCAGAAAGGCCTCAAGGTATTACTGTACAAACTGACGTCAAATTATAAAATAAGTGAAAAAGCATTTTCACTTTTAAAAATTGCGGACTTTCATAACGACACATTAAAAAATTTGGATCGGCTACAAAAAAAGGAAAAAACGTTTGAACGGAAGATATTAAAAGATATACAAGCAATTGTGCAGTAATACAATCTTTTACAGAATTTTGGAAAAAATAAAAAGTTTTACAGCAGTTCACACGCAGAGAATATCTAAGAAAACCATATCAATTTCGTGTTGCAATAATTTTATCGAGAGATGTTTTGAAGACAAGTTAGAGATTAAAATTAGGCTAGCAGGATTAGGCCCACCTACAAAGGGAAAAGCGACAGGATATCAGGCCTTAATAGAATGATGGCAGTGCTTCGTCTCTCTCTCTCGGGTCATTTAACTTTGATTTGCATGCTCCCCTGAGGAACGTTTTCATCAGATCCACGGAGTATCTGTTGGTAGCCTTACAATACGAAGCATCTAGTCACAGCATTTATAAAATATAATTTTTGTAATTCCCCTCTTTGGATGCCCCCCTGTCGTGTTTTCCCTGGGCCGTCGCCCGTTTTCCCCCACTCCACACGCCACTGATCTTCACGTGAATGGAGACGTTCACCTTGAGTGCTTTCAACCATGGCTAACTTTCTGCACTGTTGCCTGCAGTGTCCGTTGAAAGGCAGCTCAAAGGACTTCGCAGCTCATGCAGAACGGCAAGTGCAAAGGGAATTGCAAATATCTTATGACCGATCTCATTTCTCTCTGTAGCTACGTCATCTACAAACAGGTTAACGAAGCTCAATCAATACGATCCATTGCATGAAGCATGCGAAATTCAGACTTCAGTAGCAATAGAGAGCACCGCTCTCAGCCGCACGTAGCTGCTCGCATCTCGAATTTCAGGAGGCGCCAGAGATGACAGTTTGGACATCTTCCTTCTGTCCGATTGCCAGTTCTTACCTTGACACACCATCGTAAAAAGATGCTTAAATATCTAGTTTGGCAAACACATTTTAAATTTTAATGAAGATAATGATGTCTCATCTTGAATCTGCCAAAAAAGGGAAAGAGATCTTTAATGCGCATGGTCTACTGAGCATGTGATCGAAATCGAGGCGATTCGATGTGAAATTTCTGGCCAGTTATTTCACGAATCGCTGGACTAACTCTACGAATACGCAATTACTGACCTCCTGGGCGAAAAATGAAATTGTTTGTTAACAAAATAAAGACATTTGATTGACAAAAAATTTTCCCGGTGAAAGGAAGTTGTCATTCCAGGTAGTGGAGCATCTGGGCATAGATTCTGGGGCTTTCAATTAGGATTGTTTTGGTATCGATATCGCCCTTCAGAAATAGTCCCAACTGCCATTTAGTGGATCTGATAACTCTTTCTATTACTGACCTGCATGGCCTTCTCCATTACTGAATAAAATGCGTTCCGGATGTTGAGGTTAACAAACCAGTGGCAAGTTATTTCAGGCGTAAACAACCTGCAATAATTTTGGTGGTGAGGATGAACCGCTAGCAGAACTTTCGAACTACACCAACAACCTTTCAGAGATACTAATTGATTAATTATTCAAGGCGATTTTGACCACCTTCCGATCGCATTGTGTATGTTTCAGTAATTTGTAATGATTTATTCGTTCCTCTTCTCCATGAATGAGTAGATGAAATAATGCTGAGTTTTCAAAAATGTCTCAGTATACAATGAGTGGTACATAACGAGTTTGCCCTAGGTGTTTCATCTATACCAGGGGTCTGCAAACTACGGCCCGCGTTGCCTGGTTTAAACCCCTGGGAACGAAAAGAAAGTCTTGAAGAGTCGTTCACTACCGTAGCCAGCTCTGGGACTGTATGTCGTCTTCATGTCGAATTTAGTTGCAGAGTTTTGGCAGAAATTAATTGAAAAAGCTCATTGGAATAAGCTGAAAATGAAAGCTTTCGCAGGGAGAGGCGCGGGACCGCGTAAGCTTTTCTCTCTGTGTCTGCCTTTCGTTGCGAAGGCACAACTGACGTCAGCACAGAAAACTTTCGCACACAGAACTTGCAGAATAACTTCAAATTATTTGTGCGCCTGCAGGCGATTGTGCAAGCAGTGATGAGTTTTTCGGAGTTTTGTGAAGTTGGTTACGACATGTTTGAATAGCACGCCATGGAAATGCTGTGTATGACATGTATTAATACATTCAATCAAGTTATGCTTGATGAAGTGTTCATAATAATATTTCTCCATCGATTGCATACACAAAGATTGCAAATATCATGAGCACGACACTTT
>JGI24158J21664_10014382_pt1 | contig 10388 bp, 7 predicted proteins | sample Ectturendosymbi3_FD_21664 | JGI IMG/M metagenome (IMG submission 21664) | reverse complement strand
CTATCACGTCCTGCAACAGAAAAGACATTCGTTAAAAAATGGGTTTTTTATCGAACAAAATATGGGTACGCATCTTTTTGGGTCACCCTGTATTTACTGTACATGATAAATTTTGTTGGTAATCCTAATCCACCTTTTTCCTGCTTTCCCTGGCTTGGCCTTTTTGCATACGTAATATATCTTTACTACTTTCAGCCACTTTAAGTTTTTCACCAAATTAGGATACAGCAGTGTGTAACAAAACACGGTTTCATCACAAACAGCCAGTATATAGTTTGCGTGAACTTAATTTTTTTGTCAGCTAGAATGGTTCTTCCATGCACTATCAGGCATTTTGGCCCTACTGAATTTCTGGGGTAAAATGATTGTGATTGTACATTCATCAATTGTTCTTTTAATATTTTTTTTCCAGAACAATCAAAGGAGGATGTTGTGCTTGCATTAAGGTTAAGGCCACAAAAGATGCACAGAAGCTGGTTGTGCGAAAAATTGTTCCTGATCATAATCATAATATAGACAAGGTATGTGTTTCCAAATGAATAATTTGTGTGTTGTTTTCCATTATGTTGCAAGCATATTAATTATTGTGCATGCACCATTTTCAGGACAAATATCCTTTCCTGCCAAAACGTCGAAGGCTGGATAGTGCTGAAATTGCATGTGTAAGCCAGGTGCTGAAGACAAAGCCAAATATAAAACTTATTCAGCAGTGCATCCATAAAGTGTATGGCAAAAAAATAACCGTCAAGGATATAAGAAACATATCGGCCAAATTGAAGAGATCTTCAAATACAAATGACTTAGAGAGAAGACTTTCCATTCTTTTCTCAAATGCAGGTTTGGTTGTTAAGCTTCTAATACCTTTACAGCAGTCTGGCCAGATGTATTTGCACTTTCTCAGAAAGAAGTTGACCTACATTACAATGATACCATGTGAAGAGGTTTACCAGGAAACACCAAAGTTTTGGCACTGCTGTGAGGTTTGAAAAACATAAATAATTGCAGGGTTCCTACAGAGTCTTGAAAAGTATGGAAAAATATTTGGCCATTTGCCAGACTGGAAAAGCCTGGAAAAAATTATTTTGGGTTTGTTGTTATAAAAAAAATTTTTTATAGACTTGATATTTTTACATACATTTTTATAATATTTTATTCACGATTGATATAATTTTACTTCTATCATGTTGAATATTATAGTGCCTGTATTTGTCCTGGGCAGGTCATCCTGAAAAGTTAAGCCTAAAAAAAGTCTAGAAAAACTGGAAATTTTTATTCAAATCGCGTTCACCTCAACTTCCCCGGTAAGTAGCATATTTCAGGCGTTGACATGCCGCTAATTACCGTCGCGAAAATTGTACAAAAAAAATTTCTTGGCACATCTTATGCTATTTTTTAATGTTCAGTGGGGACATTTTCAATAAGTGTCATAAGCTGTAGCCTTGTCATTAGGCGGGCTTTCAACATATTTTGGCGGTTGAAGCGGAGAACTCTGTAAAGGTAACGTTGCTCAATTGCAATACAACGGCTGTTTGTCAGCAGGACGTGATGGTGTCGGAAAATGACGTTCTTGAAGCGGGGTAGAGCAGTTGGTGTGTTTGCGTGGGTAACTTTGAGCTCAGATTGTCGGTTCGAACTGCAAGTAGAGTGAATCAGAGCCAGCCGATAGGCAGTGTGAGTTTCGTAAAAGTCTCCTTCGTTCAACGGTATATTTAACATTTGCAGTCATAGAAAAATTCATTTCAACAAGAAAAGCTTAGAAATGGTGTTGCTCTCATTTTGATGAATTTGGGGCAAGAACCTTAGTCTGAAAACATAACGCAAGGGTAAACGATTTGTTCGGATATGATTGTGGTGAAAGCTTTCATTAACTGGGGCGTTAGTCGAAACGGTTGTACAACATAGCAATGGCTGTACTGAATAAAGTTGTTCGACGCAAATACCGTCGAACGTAAGACGTAATCACTGCTGAGCATTCAAAAGGCCAACGTCCCACTTGTAATGGTTTGGTAATACAGGTCTCGAAATAGATGTCTCTTGGTAACCAGGCTTTGGTGGGCTAAGCCCCCCAAACAAAGCCCCAAGTCCATCCAATGTGAAGCACTATAAATCAGTGAATTTTTTGTCAAATTTTAAAATTTCAATCGCCCCTGCACAAAAGTGAAGACCTACTAGCGATGTTTCTGTTAGTAATGAACAAAGCCAAGAAATAACAGTATGCACGTGCATCGTGTAATTGGAAGAGGTCCAACTTGCCGACAAGGCAATAACGGTATGCACGTATAATTGGAAGAGGTCCAACTTGCCGACAGAGTTAACGTTTGAAGCCTTTTACATATTCTAAGAGAACTAAACCAGTACTGAAATGTGAAGTGAACAATTAAATGTTCTGTACATCACTGAGATCATATCATATTTATTATTATAGCGTGCTATATGCAGTACATATATTTTTTTAGTTAAAGACGGGGATACTTCATGGAATTTTAACATACATGCGTGTTTACATCTGTAAAGTGGGTGTGCCGCCATCACATCCCTTAGTCTTTTCGTTTGATCCCCTAAAATGAGTAAACTATAAAAGGCCATACTGTTGGCTTACCGGATATCAAAAACCAACAGAGAATAAAATTTGACGACCCATGTCGGGTTTGTGTCAGGCATATGAAAGGAAAGCAAAAAAATAAAAAAATTATTGATGAGAAAGGTGGCGACAAAGAGAAAAAGCAAGACTCATTTCAGTTTGTGAGTGTTTTATTGTCACTTTAAGATGCTTTATTAATCCTTATATCTTTAAATAAGCGCCAAACATGATCTTCTTCATTTAAAATTTTTCTAAGCAAATTTGAGGGGCGGAAAGGGGGTACTGTTATGGTCGGCCCCGGGCGACACCTAGCGTCGATACGCCGCTGGTTTTATGCATGTGAACTGAATTTCCCGTGATACTTCTGTAAAGCTTAGAGCTTTCGAACCTTACAGCGTGAAATGCAAAGATTTCAACTGAATGCATTTCCATGGTTGATTAATAAATTTTCAGCAGAAACTTCCAAAACGGAGGAGATAATAAAGGAACGTTTTTCGGAAGGAGAGGAGCTCCAGTTCGCAGAAACTTCCAAAACGGAGGAGATAAAAACGGAACTTTTTTCAGGAGAGGAGCTCCAGTTTGCAGATACTTCCCATACGGAGGAGGTAACAACAGAACGTCTTGCGGAAGGAGGGGAGCTCCAGTTTACAGAAACTTCCAAAACGGAGGAAATAAAAACGGAACGATTTTCGGAAGGAGAGGAGCTCCAGTTTGCAAAACACCAGTTTGCAGGAACTTCCCCAACTAAGGAGATCACAACAGAACGTTTTTCGGAAGGAGAGGAGCTCCAGTTTGCAGAAACTTCCAAAACGGTGGAGATAAAAACGGAACGATTATCGGAAGGAGAGGAGCTCCAGCTTGCAGGAGGCAGGAGAAAGAGGAAAGCTGAAGCGAAAGATGATAAGCTGTACAAAGCACTATCCATTTCAAATAAAAATCCAGGTAGTTTTACATGGGTTTTCAGAAGCTTTTTTCATGCGATTTTAATAAGAACTTATGCAAGCAGTTGCAACACCTAAACAGTAACTGAATTTCCCGATATTTGTTTCCACAAGGTCTGTTACATATTATTTATTTATTCTTATTTTATTTTTTTGAGGGCAGAATCTACTAGTGATTCCGACGAGCTGTTCTTGTACAGCTTATTGCCGTCGCTTAAAAGACTTCCCGAACCTATCCGATGGAATGTGGAAATGGACCTGTTCAGGACAGTCAAACAAGCTGTTCTGGACCACGAGCACCAACAGAATTCCAAACAAGATTAACGACTGTGAACACCGCCAAAAATATGAATACATTTACGGATCGCAGGCACAAATAAAACACAATCGAAGTTTTCAGCTGAAGTTTATTTATTGCAAGAAAAACCTGTTGCTGCTTGAAAAAAAAACGCAGAATCAATAGCCACGATTTGTCTTGAAACAAAAAACGCAGAGTCAATAACCACGATTTGTTTTCTGTTGCCGTAGCATCCTCAGCGCTGTGCAGCTTCTGAAACGGCACAACGTTAAACAGTATTCCATCAATCTTTCTCTCGTTGCCTTGGCTGTGCAGCGTCTGGGGATTCTATGTAGTGGCCGAAGCGTCGTATCTTTCATGTTTCATCACACACGACTTCATCTGCGAGCGGCAGCAGCTCTGGTGATGGGCCTGCTCGTGTTCTGCTTGTTTGAATGATTTATCTTCCCGCAGCAAATTGTGGACTACAGCTGCCGCTTTTTCACGATTAGTTCAGCTTTGCTTTAGTGTAACTAGCATTGGCCACCTGAAAACGCGCAGCTAAATTTCCGAAGGCGTTTTCGACTACTCTTGTAACTCCAGACAGGCTGAAGTTAAAATTTAGTTGACCTTCATTCAGATTTATACCTGGATAGGGACGAAAAAGGAGAAACACTTCACCTCCTGAGAAAAAAATGCTAATTTAGATTCCATTCCAGGTAATGGTGAAGGTTCAGGAAGCCCAAAGTGCCTTCCAAAAGCCATTTTCAGAATTCGAAAGCACGTATCCATTACTTAGCTTGCCGTAAGCCCCTACGTCAGTGTTTTTCAACCTTTTTGCTGCAACGGAACCTTCCGCAAACGTTTGTGTTGGTCATGGAACCCCGTGCAATGATCCAAGTGTCCGTACTGCTACAACCGCATAGAACTGCGGTCGCGAATTTCGTCCCAGGCAATTTCGGTCTGTTTCGGCGGAACCCTGGGAATCCGTGTAAACCCGGTTAAAAAACACTGCCCTGCGTCCACCATTACAAACCGGTAACGTGCATCTACCACAGCAAGAAAACAGGGGCGTGCAGACGTCTGACGATGCCTGGGGCGAATACTTGATTGTATGCCTCCCCACCAAATTCTAGCATTGAGAAATATGAAAAATACAGACAAGGCAAAAGTACAAGCCCAGACCTTTGGCACATGCAAAAGGGTTAGGCAGGACAGAACCGTCGCCAGAAAGTCTTCAGTAAGGGGGCTTGACATTCTGAAAATGATAAAACTTCACTGGTTCATAGTGTTTCATATTTCCATTTGGGGGCTTGGAGATTTGTTGGGGGGGGCTAAGCCCACCAAAGCCCCATCCGCGGTGACTACAGGACTGACGCAGGGCCGGCCTTAAGCCGATGCAGTTGCATTGGGCCCCGCACCATGTTTGGGCAAGTTGTTCATTTTTGCCAGATACTCCTTGCGTTCGAGAATTCATCAGAAACGGCTTCTAAATCTCATTGTTAGCAAACAATGCTTTTGTTAGAACTAACGATGAATTTCCCTGTTAGCGAACATCAAACATGCTAGGTCTTTGTATCTACAGTACGCTCTACCATGTCCCGCTCCTTATGGATGGAACTCGGTGGTTAGTAGTGCCAGCTAAGACTGCAGTAGACCTATAACTATTGCAACTAAGCTGTGTAGTGATTCAACTCGCAATAAACAGGTCGAGACGAGTGTATGTCGTATTAACTTTGTTGGCAGTTCTGCCAACGTAACGTTCTTCAGTTCTCGAAAGGTCCTTCTGTTTTGGAATGTTTTTGCTTGGTTGCGGGTCATCTGCATTTTGACAAAGATCTGCACTTTTGCTTCAATGCAGTTTTTAACATATATAACTTATACAGTATTAATATTTTGTCAAAGTATAACTAACCCGACGACATTGACACAAATGACAAAATATGAAAGATTCAACCCGCAGACCTCCTGTCCGAGGACTCCAGCAATTGGCCATTCAACCAACAGCAACAAGTGTTCTGTTTGGCATATTTCGGCTTAGTCTGTACTGGAAACTGAACCGTGTCAGCCTGTCTGGGCAGTCGGTGAATAGCTGTTGAGCAGCAACGCTAGTTGTACCAAAACTGTTGTTGGTTATTGTACTGAAACAATTGCAAGCTGGGGCTTTCGATTTGAAAAAAAGGAATAGTGCGCCACGATCTGGTTATGGAGTTGGAAGTCACTGTGCCCCCAAACTTCGTCATTTGTGATAGCGCAAAACTTTTTTACTTGGCAATCCCTAAACAGTTGTTATGCCTCTGTGGATTACTGCTGGCGGCAATGTTACCTCGCGGTCGGAAACTATATAGCGCGTACGAAGTTACCAAGACAAGGCTTGAAATCTCATTTGATCGTAAATGATATGCCTTCAAGCGCAAACCAAAACTGATGCAAAAAAAACTGCAAAATTGAAAGATTTTTTATTGTATTTGCCATCAGGCGACTGTTGAAATAACTAAATATTGTGTAGGAAAATTTAGTCGTTCCACATTACAAAACCTGTCGAAAAGAAAGCGTGACATACGCAGGATCGGAGCTAGGGGGGTGCCAGGGGGGCTACTGGCCCCCCAGTGGCCCTCCTAAATTTTTCAGGTCTCTTTCTGAAAGTCCTACACGGACCATTGACAGCTCCCCTTGTTGCAAAACTGGCCCCTCCAGTGGCTCCCCCTAAATGAAAATGTCTGGCTCGGCCCCTGGACATACGTAAAACCTACCTTAGGGCGAATGAGAAGAGGAACATGAAAGCAGAGAAGGAAAGTGAAATAAAGCGTATTAGCGGCACAAGAAAANGAACATAAGAACAGTCGCNGTTCTAAGAGGGGCCTGGGTGGGCCATGACTGCCCAGATTTTTGACTGGCCCCCTGCTTGTTNCCCCCAGTTTTTTGTTTAATTTCAAGTTCGTCTGATTGACATATACAGCAGATAACTTTCGGCCATCAATTTTAAACGATTTGAAGACTTTCTGGAGACGGTTCTGACGATATTCACAAACCTATGTTGAGTTTGATATAATCATAGCAAATCAATCTTCATTACAACGGAAAATCACCATGCAGGAGAGACATTTACGTTGACTTCCCCACTTTTTTCCTTGGCCCCGCAGTGTCCCCCCCCCAGTTTTTTCATTCTAGAATCGCCACTGCGTAACAATAGTACCGAGATCGAGGAATCAGATAATGAACCTCTCAGTTTCTTGAAGTATCAAGATCTACACAGCTTCCCTGCATCTCCTGTGCACCCTCTTGGCCAGCAGTGTGATTCAGATTCCGAGAGGAAAAACGACAGCCCTAGGTTAGTTTTATCGAAAATTGTGAGGATCCTGCGTCTTCACTCAAATGTTTTTCAACAGTTCGGTGAGATTTTCTAATAGCGAAAGGTTCACATAAGGTAGATTTGAATTATGAATTTCCCAAAGGTGCAGCAGGTAGGAAATTTTCAAATTGTTACATCCTACAACGTAAATTAACCGATGGAGAGGTGATGCAAAGGAAATGGCTGGTTCGGATATTTTGCTTTTGTGGTAAGCGTTTTTCTGATATTATTGCCGCGCTATCCATTGGTGGGATTTCTAACTGGTCCAGTGCCAATGTGCTCTTAGATAAGCATGAAAAGTCCGGTTGTTACTTACAGGCGAGTGTTTCATGGTTTGAGGCTGAGCAAAGACTAACGAATTGCTGCTCGTTGGATTCAATACATCAATTTTATCATTTGCCGCTCCACCAAACTTTCATTGTGTTTTGCCCATTTGCGAGGGAAAAAGGTAGAAAACCAATGCTTCAAATTCCAGGTAGGCTACATAAACTTGAAGGACACTTCAAGCTGCTCCGCAGCTTAACTAGGCAATGCAACATTGTGAATGTCATGCAGCGCACTCATTCCTGTTTATCATTATAGGCCTATTAGGCAGCTATGTATTTCATCAATCGACCATGCGCATTATATATTGCGTTTGGTGTATTGATTCTACATGTGTGACGTGGCAGTTGTGAAATTTTGCACATCAAATTTCTAATTCATAAAATAAAGAACAATTCGCATTGGTACCCAAGTCCATGCATTAAGAATAACTCTAAATTAAGCTTTGAGGGAACTTGTTACGGATGCATGGGTTGCTCTCTTGTGAAGTCTGTTTTTTCGTGTATTGCGTCATAAAGCTGATAGTTGATCGTGCGCCCAAGAGCAGTGGCGATTCTAAGGGGTGGGTGGGTGGGCCATGGCCCCCCAGATTTTTGTTTGGCCCCCCCATTTTTTTTTCTTAATTTCCCGTTCAAGTTCGTGTGGTTGACATATACAATAGATGACTTTCGGCCAGCAATATTTTAAACGATAATTTAGATATCCTCCAGCCTGCAATCAATATTTCCCAAATGCAAGATAAGCTGTGTTGTTGTTTTTGACGGTCGGATAACTTGAGTTGCTTATGACCACACACGCCAGTACTTGCTCGGATCCTGCGTGAAATTTAGTCAGACCGCGGTCGGTGTTGAAAAATTCATTTCGAAATTAAATAACAGTCACAGATGTGGGAAGATTGATCTTTCGTGTATTTCAGCATGAGATGGAACTGGATCATATTACTGTCAGCAGATTGTTGCTTGGCCCAGTAGCATAAGGTTTATGAAAGCATTCAGAATTGGTTTCAGTTAATCAATCCTGGCTGCAGTATTGCCTTCTGCTGCTTAGTGTATATGACTGCGAAACATCTCATGTAAGTGGTTGGTGACTACAGTTTTAACTCTACCTACACATGTCCTGCAACCTCATAGAATTTGTACGGATTTTCTGTAATATTCAGAGGCAATTCTTTCGCGTATTTCAGATCTTTGCCCCGGAGGTCAAACATTTCTATCAGAAAAACATTTGAAAGAATTTCACAAATCATATTCATTTAGTGAAAATGATTTAAAACCTGAAATAACCTTGGCAAAGAATTTGCTTCGGAAGGATTCGAAGCTGCCTATGTCTCTCGAACATTTTTTTTTCATTTATAACCACTAAAGCTGCGTTTGATTGTTACTGGTAGCTGTAACTTTTCCAGTCACGAGCGCTCCATGCGAGAGAGGTTTTTAAAAAATAAAATTAATGAAAACATTTCCTAGAAATTCCATGACCAGTAAAAGATTGGGTAACATTGATCTACTTTCAGTTGAAAGGTACAAGCTGAAAAGTAGATTTCGTTGATGAATTAACAGTCGACATGATAATCGAAGGATTAAGTTTCATTAAGGTGGTGATGATATAAAATTCCAATATAGACTGGTGTGTAATGACCATCTGTAGCGTGGATAGGGTGAGGACTATTCGATGTAGTATGCAGTTTAATAGCAGCGAGGTTTCGGCACCAGTTGCGCCTAAAGCAGCAAAGGAGGGCCGCAGATAGGTGTACGTCGGCGTTTAGGGCGTGTACCTGATAGCAAGATGTAACAGCAGGTCTGAAACTTAAATTGCAGAATATTGCCAACAAAGTCATTAAATATTCACACTGATTGTTCCTCTGACTGATTCTCAAAAGCTGACTTTTCAATCCTGCATTGGTTTATGACTGTCTTGCCATAAGCGAAACAAACACTGACTCTAAACCTAAACAGATTCAAACAAATAGACAATGAGCAATATAATTCTCACACAGAACCCTGCACAGTCTACAAGGGGGGGTTGGTTGGGGTTGAAAAACCCTTGAGTTTGATATGTTATTATTGACTGCGCAAAGGAGATCAGTTGTTTTCGCATACTTTTTGCTTGGTAATTTGTCAGCTTAATGCAAATACCACGGAATGGATTCGTGTGCAAATTTCAAGGAACTTTGTAAATGGGACAAAAAGTACCGGTAATAATTAGGGTTTCTGGGTTATCGCCTGCATCCAGGAACCATCTCACCACTTTTTGCAGACCTTTCATCCACAACGCATTTTTAAGGTTTGTGTTCCGCGATAGTTCACTATATCCCAAACAATTATCGGTCGCTCAGGCGGCATTGGTGCGCTGACGGCATTGGCTATATACATTTCCAATTTCTGTAACATGATGGAGCAGTTGTACGAGCTCAAAATAGCAGTTGTTAACATAGAAGCATTCAGGCATTTGATAACGTTTCAGCAGGGAAAAAGGAAAACTGAAAGTTTGTTGGACTTCTGTGCATAGCAAAAAACTCAAAGTTTTCTTGCGTACTTTATGCACATTCTCAATTATTGTGTAGTTAGCAAGATTCGATCTTGCAAACCGGGGTGTACGCCAGCCGCAAACCTATGCTCGACTACTCGTATTTGACAAGACATTAGCGCAGTCTGATTTTGCAGTTGTAACTTGGTCTGACGTAGTGATGAGTGTGTTTTACTCCCTTGGAGCGCTGGTAGTTTATATTCAGTCCAATGACACACAAAATAAGGAGAGTGCTTGTAGAAGAATATGCATAGTGTGTCAACAAACTTCGCCAAAACGTTGGTTTGGAAACATGAATATGACGTCAAATTTTGACGTCACAAACAACGCACACCAAATACAAACGGCCAAAGGCGCAGCCAAGGGGGGGGGGCTGAAGGGGCTCAAACC
>JGI24158J21664_10014380_pt1 | contig 10389 bp, 5 predicted proteins | sample Ectturendosymbi3_FD_21664 | JGI IMG/M metagenome (IMG submission 21664) | reverse complement strand
ATATTCAGTGCATTGACACATAAAATAAGAAGAGTGGATGTATAGAAAAATGTGCATATTATGTCAACAAACTTTGCCAAAACGTTGGTTTGGAAACAGGATTATGACGTCATTTTGTGACGTCACAAACAGCGCACACCAAATACAAATGACTACCCTATGCCACTGAATGAACCCCCCCCCATGAAAAGTTTATGCGTACGCCACTGATCGAGTATACTGCAGGTCGGGCACCAACTTCATGTTAGTAGAGTCCATGCCAGGCAAGTACAGAAAAGTTTCTGTTATTAATTTTAACTACAGTGTTTACATGAACGTGTTTTGCTATAAACTTTGTTGTATGTTGCATTTATGTGCAGTTGAACAGAACATGTTATGAGACTCACGGCATAGTGATTATATAAATAGTATGATACATACCACATATATCACATAAATGTCTTCAGAGAAGGAAGCAGCTTCAGACCTATTCCTCAACTAGGTGTGAGATTCCTTGATGACAGAAACAGCTGGAATGTAAATGGAAAACCTCAGAACTGTGAGGCAAATGCTCAAGAATACTGAGTCAGCTGGCTTCTGACAACGTTCTACCTTGCACAGCCTAGCGTACCTTTTTCAGTCGGTTTATTAAATTTCAAGTACAGTACTACGTTTTCTGTTTTCAAGTCTATGGCAGCATGGTAGAGAAAAAAATAATGTACCAACAGCTACAGAACATTTGTAAGGAGAAAGGTTTTCGCATAAAAGTGTTTTAGACAAATTTAGGGAAATTCGGTCAAGATATCCTTTGCACTTCTAAAAGATTGCCTGTTCTTACACCCATGTTTTTTTCCTGACACCTCATGAGCCTCTGCCTGTTGAGGTCACATTTACACGGAGTAAATACGTGATTATGATCTGTCTTTTACCAGCGTAAGAATGACTTCAAGCAAGAACTGTTTTCTATTATTTTGAATTTCAGTGTTAAAAAACATTACAAAAACACGTTCGTAGCTACAGTCAAAGATAACCGCACTTTTTTGATTGAAATTTCACGAAAAAAAGCTTCAGTTTTTAGGTGTTAAATCAACAAAGGATCTCCGTCTCTCTTCAAACATAGTGGATGGATGATGTTCTTTCATGTACCCTTGTGTTGAGCCACTGGTGGTAATGCTACTTTTTAGAAAATGAAGGCCAACGTTAATAATACAGCAGCCAGTTTGGGTGAAGGTTATTTATCCCTTAATCCACTGTGTGAACATAGCAATTTTTTCTTTCAGTTACAAAAAGCCAAGAAAGGTGGATAGCCTTCAAAAACCCCTTTTGCGCTTTATGCCACGGCTACGCGATTCAAGATTTGAACTTTGAAGTCATAGTTCCATTGAAAAAGTCTCTGAAATACTCCACAGAAGGTACTGGTTACTTCAACTTTCGCGTTTTTCCTGAGTTTTGACCGGCAAAAGTGCTGTATAATTTTTGTCAACCGTTTTTTTCAGAATCAGAATCAAAATGCCCTGTTTGGATTGCAAGCAGCTGCTATGATCAACAGTTCTGGCTTCTCGACTTGCCCGTGTCTGAAGAAAAAACGCTTAGTGCTTTCAACAAAGATTTTCAAACAAGCTTCTGGGTAAGATAAACCTTGGGTGTTTGTCAATTAAATTATCTCTGACAACCGGGCAAACTATTTTTAACGACTTCGTGTGCAGTGGGAAAATGTTCGTATTCCATAAAAAAACTGTTTTTCACAAAAACTTTGCCTGTTTCAAAAACACTTCGCTTTTATGATTTCACGTCAAGATCATATCGACAGTCCTACTTACATCAGCTTCTCATTTAGCGTTTAAAGGAATGCGGTTTATTAGAATGAAACCAAAATAATTTCTCAACCTGATTTCCTTTACATTCATTGCTTACGAATTGTTATTTCACTTTGCAAGGATTGCAAGGTTTACTCTAGTCCATAAAAATGTGCGCAGCTTGAAACTTTAAAAACTGGTCAAGTTGCACCAAAAAAAACACAAAAACCAGCTATTTCAACGAAATCATGTTCGAAAATTCAAAAACAACTATTTTCATTAAATTATCAGCAAGAATCAACAAAAGCAGTGCGAAAGTTCGGAACTGTACGACACAAAACACTGGAGCACTGCCGTGTGTACACAAAAGGTAGACAATCAACAGAAGTAAAGCGTCATTGGGAAGGCAAACGCCAGCACCGGCTATGTCAAATGTTGAAAGTAAAATCATTTGAGTGATTGACGTAACGACGCTTCGCGGCGGGCGTTTTCAAGTAACAATGATTCCAAAATTTGCAAGTTTCCAATCGCCAGCGAAAGCCAAAATTTCAGGTTCGTTCAAGTTCACAGGATGCTGCCCGGTCAGGCGCGGACTTGCCCTTAGGCTAAAAAGCCTAGGGCTCCCGATTTCGCCGGGACACAAAATTGTGGGAGTAAGGACAATTTCCAGCATTTCTGTAAGCAATCACATTTGCATTGTACTTTTGTTTTGGTTCAACGCACGTTTTTTACTATGGCGCTAACAAAAGATCTCTGTAGAAGAATGAGCGCAAAGGATTAAAGTGAATGACGATGAGCATTATCTTTTCATGGGGCTGAGAATTCGTTATTGTTACGTATAATGTGTGGAACAAAACGCTTGAATCCATTTTTTAGATTACACGAGGCCAGTGAGGTACTCAATAAATATGTAATTGGAGGGTGGTGTGGTCAGATAACTTCACCGCTACCTTTTTCTTTAGTTTCATTGTGACTGTTCTTGTTCCTGATATCGATGGAATTCAGAATAAAATAATGTGTTTATGAATTGGAACAATTTGTTCAGTTGATGTAACGAATACGTGTAGTGCTAATTCGTATGACATCAGTCGTCGCCAACCTTCCAGATGGGTTCCCAATTTAAAAGTCTTGGACCCCGAAAATGAAAATTCGCCCCTGTGCCTGGTGTGCTCGTGTACTATCGAGTATGTTTCTTGTGTTCATTTAATCCCGTTAGCAGTTGTGGGCACCAGCTCCTTTGAAAGAAGCAGCGCTTATCTCACAAACTAAAGCAAGTCCTGGATAAACAAGTTGCGTCACTCTTTCGATAGTTGATTTTACTACAAAGTAGTTGAATACCAACTGCTAAGGGATTCGCACATCACACCTATCACCTTTTGCACGTGACGCAACAACGGACAAAGACATAAACTTGCATGTTGCGAGGCTGCAAAAAGTTCACAACTTCCAAGACACATGTTGGTCGCATCCACATGCTGCAGTATGGCGCTCAGTATTTATTCATAGGCTGGTCAGGCACAAAAGTGCATCGCGTTCATAACTTTATTCACAACGATTAAAAAACACAGCGAGGAGAATTTGAAGGTCAGAAAATGAGCGAGTTATTTTTTGTAAATAGAGCGGCGCTTCAGCTATTGCTCCTCAAAAGGGAGCTCGCTCCTATTCTGCTTTTAGTAAGTTTGCGCTGAGTCTGACCAATGCATTATTCACCGCACGAATATGTCAAATCTTACATGACGCCTGAATGTTTTAAAAAACATTGTGACCCCTCAGGAGGAAATTTAGCTTTGAGTCCAACCGTGACATGCACACACTTTAAGACAACATTATACAACGGATAATTCTGTTTAATTGGTGTTGTAGATGGTGGGGTGTAGAATCCAGAAAGGGTAGTTCGAAAAGTGCATGCCTCTTTGGGTAGTTGCGGAAGGCCAGCTGAAAATGAAGAAGCACCATATTGTTCAAGGTAAACGGTGCTTTGCAAAAGCTGAAAAATAAACGGTGCTTTGCAAAAGCACAAAATATTCCACGTGACTCCTATTTTACTGCAAATATGTACCAAGGATGCTCTTTTACTAAAAAAGAGATAAATGGTTTTTGTCAGGTTCCGCCCTCGTTCAGAATCATCATGGACTTTCACGAGGACGGACCAACCGAGACAACGTACGAAAACGGAAGTTCGGAAAGCGTCGCAATCCCTCCAGTTCAAACTTGCAACAAAAGTCAAATCTACGACCCGTTTCACGGGACGTGTAGGCTGGTGTTCTGCTCAAATGGAATGGTTTTCGACGACAACAGGCGAGAACGGTGCAGCCAAGCGCAGCAACAGAAAAGAATCTTTAAACGATTTGTGAGCAAGGGGTTGAATCGACCAAACGAGACCATAAGATAGAACAGCTAAAACTTTTGCAGCTTTGTATAATCTGTACCTCGGGAATCAGCAAAACGTTATTATAGTTTGTCGAATGGTGCAAGGCATATAACCTTATAGTTTTCCAGTTTAAAATCAGTGTGCAGTACCATTGAATTTACCATAGGCGTAAACTGCACTTTATTGTATTTACCATAGATGTACCGGACCTTTGGATTTGAGGGGAATATTTTCGATTTGGCCGAATTTTTACGCCGCTAAAAGGTAAACGAAAAGGAAAGTTTTGCAGGGCGGTGATTCTTCTCAAGCCAATTGCCCAAACAAATCGGGCAGTTTTTCCCGAATTTTTTTGGATCTTGCCCGAATCTGGAGGGGTACTTGCCCCCTGACCCCGCCCCGTACGCCTATGGCATTGACTTACTGAAAGCTTTTGACTGGATTTCAGGTTTGTTAATACATCTCAGGTTTTATTATGCAGCGGACTAGCTTAATGCAAAGACATGTGTTCGTGAATGAGCTTTATCGACTGCAGATGCATTTGGCCAGCTGAAGTTGGCAGCAACCCCAGCGACGTGGTAGCGACAACATCTTACCCATCACTGTTCCTACCCATCGTTACCGTCACTGTGGAAATACCAGCCACAAATGAAAGAGCAGATTCCTCCGATCAAATGACGTCCGTCGCTTCACAGGTCGTTCAAGCATTTGAAGCATGCTTCAATGCAAGCGCAAGAAATGTATCTGTTCGCGAAACACGTTAGTGCGGCAGTTCTACTTCAGTTCGTCGTTCGCCGTGTTCTCGTCCATTTTTCAGCTCGATTTTATGCAGTGCGCCGAGTCTATTTTGATCAAACAAAATAAGTGAATGAATTTTGCACTTCAGAAAAAGTTGACAAAAGAAAGTGATCAGCTGCACAATTTTTCGGAAAAACGTTACTAGTTTTTAACTGAGTTCAGTTTGTTACCTTGCAAAGGAAACAGCACTTTTGCCTGTTCTAAATACCCACTTTTTCAAAATTAAGCGCATTATTGACCCACCAACGCATTTCTATTGCACTGAGGCATTCCTATTGCGCTTCTGCTTTTCTGTTTCAGTCTTCAATTGGGATGCGGAAGATAACAATGTGACCACAGATGCAAACAACGACGGGAAAATTAGTTTGACCGTTTCCTTTGTTCTAGTCGATTCGGAAGAGTACACAGACGAAGCATTTCTTGAGGTCAGTTTTTCTGTACCTGATTCTCTGAAAGATTTTTGTAGATAAAAATAGTTGAAACTATTAGTTTAGAAATGTTTTTTTCAGTGTCTTACTACCTGTACTGCAAGACCCTGAAACATGGACCCTTACACGTTTACGTTTCATAGAAGCAACTTGAAAAAAATCTAGCAGGTTTTAATTACTTTTAAAGAGGTCGCTTTTCTCTCTTTATATTTGTCATCTAGCATTTCCTTGATTGGTGTAAAACAATATTAAGCCAAATGCAACCACTGCAGGAGAAAAAATGAAAGATCAGAAATAGGTTGGCTTATAAAATTAAAGGATCAGAAACGGATTTGGCTTATAAATAAGTGTGTCTTTCGCCAGTTAATTGTTTTCGCTTGTAAAATGTTCTCGGAAAAGCAATTTTCATGTCGATTTGAAAAACAACAGTTCATCGAATGAAATTTAATCACCGGCATCCGTTGAACTTCCCAAATCTGATAGCATTTTTTCAAATTTGTAGAACAGAAATGGCACCAAATATTTTTGTAGTTTTACATAACCTCGTGCCCTAGTTGTACGGGGATACAAAACGTTGCTGTCCAAATGTTTGTAATTCGACTAAATTTGGGTGAATCTGTTCTAATTTCCCAAAGGTTTTTAATTTTACACAAAGTTAACCAAAGCTGTTTTAATTTTTTTAAATATGAATGAAGCTCCCTGGATTTACCCAAATTAAACGCTTGCTAGTCGCGACAGGATTATGACAATTCGGGCAAAGTTTCATTTTAGCTGGATTTGTGCTTTCTCTGCCACGCGAATAAAAAGTATATCTCATTCAAATACTTTTGTTTTTCTACGTTATGCCAACTGCAAAAAGGTCTCTTAGAATAAGGGCTGATGATGCCTCCTTAGTAGGCGAAATATATACTCTGTAAGATCGTAGTGTTTGATTCTTTGCTGGGAAAGGATTACTTTCGATAGACAATTGTGCAAAAAGTCTTCCTTTTTAACTCCATATTGCACCAGGATTTCATTTCTTTGCTACCTGTTTCCGAGTCCGTTTTTGTATCGAAATATTAATTTTATGAAAAACAATTTTGTCAATTAACCCTTTTCTGATATTAAAGAAGTGAAACTTGCAATAGATGTGTCTTTTTACCAATGCGAGAAGTTATACTGTAAATTTTTTTTAAACATCTTTTTTTGGAGCATGAGCATATTTTTTGGGGTGAACCTCTATAGTGTCCCAGGCAGTTTTTGGCCCTTACGTCTAAACATCTGCTGACTGTCCCTCTTTTAATCCGCAGTTCGTGGAATACGTTTGCGAAGAGGTAACCTTCGATCGAATGTTGATGGAGACAGACTCCTACAAGGTGGTGGTTGTTGAGACCAATTTTGATCAAGGAACGTTGCAATGCAGGTGATTTTTGCTGGTGCTTATTATGAACAAACTTTGCAAAATACTGTGTTGTTTCAACAAACACGGTAAACACCATGGTAAACTGATTTGACTCCGAGTGCTTTAGAGCAACTTCGTCAGCCACAGCACCATTTGGATGTGAAAATAAGATTCGATAGTAGTTAACGTGAAGATGAAAATTTGTTAACATCATCTATAACATTTCTGCCTGATTATCAGCTTTGAAAATAACTTCAAACTATATGCTCAACTTCAAAAAACAAGTTTCAAGGGTCTCGGTGAACCTGTTGATGTATAGTGTGTTGGCAGATCAATAAGTTGAAAGCTGTCCTTGGCCGATTCAGGCAAAGAAACAAAAGAAACAGAGAAGAATCTTTGCAAATAATGCAGTTCGAAAACTTACTTTTTTTACAGCAACATAATAACAATTTTGTTTTTTTAACTAGGAGTGCGGTATTTACGTTGAAATCAAATAAACCTAGATCGAGCGGTTTTTGCGTTAGAAGTGCCGTTTGCGTTACAATTTTATTTTATTCCCACCAGTGAATATGCTTTGCTTGTAGTGCCAGGTGCATACTAGTCAAGGCCTTTGCGTGCAGTTTTTGCGTTAGAAGTGCTGGTCACGGCAGTTCTGCCATTTCAAAAGCTGCACCTACGAAACATAGCAACATAATATTTTGCTTGTGTTGTTTTTCTTCTTTGCAGCGATGGAAGCACTAAAACCAAGTATAACAGTTCCCAATACGAACTTCACAGTTTCAGCGATCAACAGGTAGTCCACGTTTTCAACACGAATTCCTATTACACCCAGGGCGAGTTTCAAGTAAGTTTCAGCCACAGGCTAATGTTATTTGTTTTATGTGACAAACTTATTCGCCGAAGAAGAGGAAATATGATCATTTTTCAGTGGCGGTCAAGGTTCTCGAAATCTGACTCACGGTTTTTGTAGCAGATTTAAACCGTGTCCAAGACAACGTGAAACTTGAAAAACATCTGATTGCTTAATTGGTGTTAGGTTTTAGTTTTTACTGAGTTACCGAAAAAAAGCACATTAAAAATGTGATAGCTGTGCTTTTGCTCACCATGTCTAACAGCCATTGTTCATAATTAAAAAAAAACAATATAGGGATTACTCTTCCTACTAGCTTCTAATTTAACAGCAAACGTTTCACTTTAATCTTTGCCTTGGCAAAGGATAAATCAAAAGGAATCCTGAGCATGTCACCGCCTGTAAGGTAGATTCAGTCTTTAAGCCGCTCCTACCTGACCCATCTGATGCCCAGGTGCAAATTAGTCCTTGAAGCGAACAGTGATCGCACTATATGCCGCACTAGATATGCGTTGCTTTTAATTTAAGTAGTGAGTCACGCCTAGCCTGAGTGTGTTCTCTTAGGCGCCCGCTCCGGTGACAACTTCCGAATATCCGAACGTCATCGAACCCGTGACGCTCTTGAAATCATGGTTCTTAACTATGTTTTTCGCGGGCTAGGCTTTTATTTCTTCTCTGATTGCGAAGCACTTGTCTCAAGCTTGACCGAACGTTTCTGATTCGTTTTGCTCTCGGCTACCAGAAGTAAAACATATTTCGGTCTTTCACGACTTGCTCGCAAAGTTCAAGTGAACCAAAAAAAGATTTTTAAATACTGTAAAGAGCTAGGAAAAGCAAACACAAACGCAAAAGCACGACAGAAAGCACGTGAGAGAATAATGCGACAGCACTCGGACCTTCTAATCCAGCGGTTCCCAACCTGAGGTACGCGTACCACTACCGAAAAAATAAACAGAAATCAACGGGGTCATTCATCTTAGCATATATGTGTGAAGAGCAATATATTGTGACACTATATGCGAAAACAAATCAAAGGTACATACCCTTGAAAACCTTCTACATAACACTGTCACGAAATTGGAAAAGATAAAAGTTTTGACAAAACCTGTGACCGAGCACTTCGGGGAGGATATGTCGAATTGTGCTTCCGCCAGAATTCCTATTTCCTTTAAAAGTTATGACATGTTTATATGTTTCAGTTACTTGATTTTCAAATCAAAATTTCCGGCAATGGAACAAAGCATGGTTATCACAACCAGTCCCGGGTAGTGGTGTGCGTTGAGGTAAGTTTCGGGTCGGTTAAAATATTATTATGTTCCATGCGCAACTCAACCACCATGACAGATCTTGTGTTTGAAGCTTTACTGCTTTACTGTTGCTTTTAACAGTCGCAAATGAGACTGAAACAAAAGCAGAGGTGTCCCTAGCGGTGTAGTTAGGTTTCAAAACCTGGAGATGCCGTTACTCTGCTTATTTAGGTGGAACACTTTTTCTTTACTTGTTGACATGACATTAATTGGTACTGCATGTTTCCATGTTTGTCAAATTCTCAACAAAAAATTCTCACTTATCCCAAATTTCGGGAAGCACAGCAGATCTCTTTTCAATAGAGCGTTTCTTTTCTTTATTTCTTTGTTATACACAACATCGTTGTATGCTACCTATATTTTGTAAATACCCCTGTTTTCGAACCCATAGTATAAGTTATAGAAGGGAGAATTAGCAAAATATTTTAAAATACTCTTATGTTTTACCAAGGAGTCTAGTGCAGGGTGTAATTTTTAAATAGGTTATGCACTCACCTACTTGGTTATAAACTTGAAAATAAAAAATACATTTAATTAAAAAATTCAGTGAAAAAAAGTAACGTCGGGACACGCTTGCACAGTCCAACGTGCATTTTGTTATGTAATTTGAAGTAAAACATAAGTACAACCTTCTCTACTAGAATGTAAAATTAACTGATTCTCTAAAACACTCATAAAAGTGCAAATCATTGCTATTTCAAGCAAAAAGAAAAACGCGCGCGCATGTGCATTACGTGATGCCGCAAAACTCTTTTTTTGCCGACTTTTTGCCACTTTTTATTGTCTTGATATTTGAATGTCCAAAACGTTCCAGTTGGTGCAACAACTTCGTAAAAAGCAAAGTTCTGTACAGTGCAGTTGTAAGTTTTTCGATCTCACATTGAAATCATCTGCTGTTACTTATATATAGTTTGTGGTAGATTGTTTCTCACTGAATCTCAGAACATTCTAAACTCGCTCGTCGAGGCAAAATAAGCGTTTTGAGACAGGCTGCAACCATAGGCGTACGAGGCGGGGGGTCGGGGGGAGCGGCCGCCCCCCCGGGTTTGAAAAATTTCAGGGCAAACTCTGTTTTCAGGACAAGAGCTGGTTGCTCAAAAATCCTGAATGATAAAAAATACATATTCAATACAGTGAAAAATTCCAGGGCAACTCTCTTTTTCAGGGCAAGCGCAAGTTGCTCAAAAATCCTGAATATAAAAAGTATATTCACTGCAGTGAAAATTTTCAGAGCAACTCTGTTATTTTTAGGTCAAGCGCAAGTTGCTCCAAAATGGTGAACTGCGAAAAAATTTTCAATACAGTGTATATTCACTTGGGGGCGATCCGTGTAATTTGGGCTAGTTTAGTGTGTAATCTGGACCAACGTCGTGATTGGTTATAGTGACTTTGATCTGGACCAAGCAGTAGTGGACACAGGCTGATTTGTTGGGGGGGAATGCGATGTCGATTTGTAATGAACCCAATGCTTCACAGGACCAT
>JGI24158J21664_10014378_pt1 | contig 10391 bp, 7 predicted proteins | sample Ectturendosymbi3_FD_21664 | JGI IMG/M metagenome (IMG submission 21664) | reverse complement strand
CAATGTTTTCAACCACAAAACATGTAGCATACCAATAACAAGAAACAATGAGTAATATGACGTACAAAGACAAAAAACGCAAAGCTGGCCAACTCGTTATAAGAATCGCCGAAACGGCCCGTCGCCGAACTGTCCTAGATCGGCTTGTTCTTGCCAGTGGCGTAAGTGACGGGGAGAACAGAGGGGCGAACCTCCCCCCTGGCAAGCTATATGTGAAAACTGGGCCCCACTTAGCTTATATTTCGGTTTTAGTATTCTTTTGTTTTTCATTAGGTTGTTGTTTCATTTCGTTTTTTGAAGAATTTCCTGGTGATTTAGAGTTTTAGTACAGACATCCATATTCGGATTGACAATCAATTTCTCAAGTTTTTTTCTGAGTGTTGGTTAGTGGGCCCCTACAGTGGCTAGTGGGCCCCTTTCAGCTTTGTTCCTTCCCGGGCTTAAACCTCTAGTTACGCCACTGGTTCTTACTACTTGTGTGCCTTCCCAGCAACAAGCCTATAGAAAGAGTCTGCAAATCCTTTGTTGATGATATATATCGTGATGGTAGTGAGGTGGTGAAAGTATAAGGTGAGAAATGTTCTATTTGAAAAGACTTGCCATGCTAGTCAAGATGGCCAGCATTTTTACGTGGAACGTTTCACAAAAATGACAAGACGTTATGATTTTATTACCACGCCCAAAAAAGTATGGCATGCGGTTTCCTCTTCAGAAAAAAAAGCTTACCGTGATGTGCCCTTACCACGCCCTTACCACGCCACCAGCTACACAACGCATGCGTTTTACTGTCAAAGCGCATTTACTTCCGAAACTATAATTGACGTGTGAGAGAGATTGAGAGAGTTTTTGTAATATTTTAAGTGATTAGCATAGTCTGAATAGCATAGGCATATCGTACTTTGTAATTTTTTTACTACTTGCAAAGCAATGCTTTGTATTGCACGGTGCGCCAATGAATATTTCCATCATAAACCGTGGCTCATATTCATTTTGTGTCATCCATTTATGCGGCTTATATTTCTGCCTTGCCATACCAATTCCTTTATTGCTGCAGGACGGTGCCTCAGCAGTGATGTTTCGCAGTTCGACAACTTTCCAAAGTTGATAAAAAACAAGATGCGTTTCAAACGCGTTTCAACAGCTTATTACGCAGGTTTGCTAAATGCTTAGATATGCAAAAAGGCGGCTTGCATTACTTTTACACAAGGGCAGCTACATTTGAATAAATACTGTGCAGTGGTTCCCTTTTCTTACATTCCACTTGATATCGCCCAACTAAATTTCGTGGCATGTGTGACAATAAGCACTGCCGTTTAGTCAATGAATAATAACTAAAGTCGTTTTAGTAATTTGCACAGGCACGCCCACATCTACCAGAAAATTTTACTTTTGACAGAACCAGCTTATTTATTTTAAACATACTTTTTGATGCTAAACTAATGTTTCATCAGCACCAAACTTTTAACAGCACAATTCATTGCGTTGGTTTCACTTCCAAATTCACATTAACAAAACTATCTCAAGTTTCTATTATGTTTCATATAAAGTAACAAGTAATAAAAACTTTTAAAGCAACGTCAATCTTTCTTGTATTTTATCTTACTTTTGCTAACACCCTGTTTTAAACAAAGAAACCAACCAAAACCATCAGTTGCTACTGTGTACAAACTGAATTACTTGATTGTATGACCATTTTGACTGACTGACGAACGCGTTTTCCAAACACAAAAATCGAGCATGTCGAAAATTGTATCTCATGAAATCTGACATCTTGTTTAAACTTACGTGCCCTTCTTCGGACATGGTGTTCGTGGTGCGCTCTCTGGTGGATAAAAACAGATTGAAAGCGACAGATCACCAGTTTCGCTCTGAAAATCATAAAATATGTAATTGTCAACAGAAGGGTTTTGCAATGCACGAGCATTTTCATTTTCTCGGAAATATTTTAGCGTAGATATCTAAAAAGTCGCATCAGTAAAAAGTAGGCAAAGCCGTTCAAAGCTGAACAATATTACAAGATATTCAGCGGCAGCTCGCTGTGGTTTCGCTTTGGCTTTGCAAAGACACAAGTGTTGGTTTCCTTTTAACACTGAAGCGAGATATTTTGCCTCACATTAGTCGAGCTGTTAGAGATGGCATTGGTCCAACGTTTGTTGATCCCGGACCACCCACAGCCAACAATACTCTGCCCGTAATCAATAAACCGTGACCAAGTGCCATATTATTTATTAACGCAGACTGCCCATGGCCTTGTTGCAACCTCGCGGTTGGCGTTGCGTTGAATGTGCTGTTCACCACGAACGGAATGTGCGCGAAGAATAACACTCATAGACATGTGGCGCGCACAAGCAATAATAAGAGTGATCCCGATAGAGTGATCGTGGCGTGTAAGCTCTGGTGATGCTAACGATGTGAGCGATTGAACATAACGACTAGCGTACGCCAAGAGTGATCATGGCATGTGATCTCTGTTGTTGCTTGCTGCCACAGTGTGAAGCTTTGCGCACATGCCGCTCGGGCTTTCCGATCGCAACAGTCTGCATATGCAAACTTAATGCACATCTGCATACCCTTCCAGAAAAATTATATCAGGAAAACTTCGGAAAACATTATAGTGTGAATTTGTGATCCTAGTTAAGCGCCACTTCACATTTCTTAAACTGCTTTGGGCACTGGTTTGAAATGTCAATTTGATAAACCAGCTGTAGTTAGTCATTAACACTACACGCGGATAAAGCTTGAGTAGAAAATAAGAGTTGAGTGTAATTGTATTGTGTAACGTCTTCACTCCCACACGCAAGGCGCTAGATTTTAAATATGCATCGCAGTAAAGAGGAAAACACAAATACATGAAAGAAGACGAGGATATATACATGGCGGTAGTATAGAGTATACGCTTGATGGCGCTAATGCATTTACTGTACTTTGATCAAATGCAAGCTATTATGACACACGCATGAATGACGCCATCATTATTATTATAATGTAGAACTGCGATGACTTCCAAGTACATCGTTGATTGGATGAAAAAGTTAGAATTTTTTGGTTTTGCTTTTTTTTAATAGAAATATGTGAATGCCAGAACATATTCAGCAAACATTACAGAACATGCATTATTTCAAGCAAAATACTTGATTGGATTATACAACTAATTTCACCAAAAAAAATTTTTTGTCAACAAGTGATAAACCTCTACCTTCTTCATAAAAGTGGCTATGCAATATCCAGTTTTTTAAATGACGCTCAATAGTTTACCGGTTTTGAAATAGCTACATGTACTTGCTAATATTGAAAATAAAAACATAAACCTGGAAAAAATATTATCGACGAAACAGTTATTGATGGCCAGATGAATAGGGTTTACAGACATAGACCCTTGATTGATCAACAGTTACATAATAGCTGTATAAATTTGTGAAAGCATTTCCGCTGGAGAACAGGCTAGAGCGCAAATGTAAAGCACTAACACGAGAATTGAGCACGTTTGCTAACGTTCGATAAAAGTGGAAATTCGCTAGTTCTGACGAGAGCGTTCTTTGTTAACAATGAAATTTATACGGCGTTTCCACTGAATTCTCAAGTACAAGTGAACAATGTACCCAACCACCATGGCGCGGGGCCCAATGCAGCTGCATCGGTTGCATCGGCTTAAGGTCGGCCCTGACAAGAGCCTACGCTGGTCCAAAAAGTGCATCGTAATAAAATTAAAAACTAAAAAATACATGAACAGCGGCGTAGCGAGGCCAAGTACCGCCCGAGCCGACCATAAAAGTGCCGACCTTTCCACTCCTCAAATTTGCTTACAAGAATTTAAAATGAAAGAAGGTCATGTTCCGTACTTATTAAATAATGAGGAATAGTAAATCATCTCGGATATCAGCATCTAGCACTCGCAAACTGAATTGGGTCCTTTTTTTCAATTTGAGCTCTAAATTACCCACGCATGACCCACACACCAAGTGCAATTCTTCACCACCCAAAATGTAATTTTGATAAACCCACCCAATAGCCTTGTGATGCTTGTTTAATGAAAATATTCCACTGAACATTTAAACAATATTCTGAGACGTTCCAAGAAATAATTGTCGCCAATACCGATAGGTGTCATAGGTGTCGCTCCCAGGTGTTGCAAAATGCAATGATGTGCCGTTGGGGAGTTGTTAAAAATCGAACGATAGGAGAAAAAGAATTAAGTCAGCTTTGTCTATTTTCCGCGATTTTCAGCAATGTCTTCTTTTATCTGCCGTTGATTGAGGGAGGCAATATAAACATCGAACTGCCGGACAAGTAATGTTTGCTAATCTATGGTCGAATGTCATCTCTGTCCTTTGTTCAAAAACGTTTGAATGGGGGGTGGGGGAAACGGCTTTGGGCGGTGAGGAAGTTATAGAGAATGGGGGATAAGGACAATTCTCCCCCCAGGTTAGCAAAACAGCACTTATTTCAAGACAAACACAAGGGTACTTTACCACACTGGATTTGATTTTTAAGTGAACGTTTTATGAATTTTCTCACTCCACAACCACATTTCCTACTTTCTTAGACACTATCAGTCTAAACTAAGGCTTATAAACACAAAAAATGAAAAGAGTGATGTGATAAATACTTTTAAAAAGTTATATTTTAAATGAAAAACTTTCCGCTTTCCAGAAAGCCCCATCCAGGCATTGGATCCCTAGCCCTTTTTGCTATCCCACCCCAACCCCCTTGCCTGCTCATTCAATCTTAGCGGGCCTCTGGAAACGTGGACTATTAGCGGCCCGTGCCATCTCTACAGTCGCTGAAGCTCTGCGGCAACAATCGCAATGTTTTCGCTTTTGCTCTGCAGCGACAGCTCGCGGTGGTCCCGTTTGAGGTATTCAATAAGCAGATCGTTTTCAGCTTCAAAATTCAATTTTAACACAACTAACCTGTTTCGGGGATGATGGCTCTTCCTGGATTTCCTCTATACAAACAAATAGTCGTTAGACTGACGATTATGTGAAAGAGAAGCCAAGATTATCAGCACTGTTTCAGAACACATACAAGTTAAACAACAGCACACCTTCATAAGAACATTGCGCGTACGACGTGTGGTAAAGCAACTATTGGTCGGTTCAGCGTACATCTCCATTCAATGCACATTTCTAATCAGCTCGGTGCATAATAATCTGCTTTACAGCACATCTGCATGCCAACTCACTCAGGGGCGTACCAACGTTAGATGGCGCCCGCGGAAAGAAACAAGTTTGGCGTTCCGTGTTCACACTTAGGGTCTTTCGGGAGCAAATGATCTGTATTAAAGAAAGTACTTGCAACATTGTTGGGATTTTTCAGCGCCCTCCAGTGATTCGGGGCCCGGGGCACTGTGCCTCCCCCTGCTCCCCTTCGGTACGCCCATGAGCTCACATCATATATAAAACGTGATACTTCCCAACATAATTGTTTTACTTCAGCGCATACTTGAATGCTACTTTACAGTATACTCGCGAGTTACTTCACAGCAAATATGTGTTACTTCAAAGCAAGCTTGCGTGACTGCTAACTTCAAGGGCATCTTTCCAGTATGAATGATGCTTATGTAGTAAGCTCAGTTGTAACCTTTTTTGTAAACCACACATTTCATAAAAAGCAAGTCCTGGTCAGCGTTAGGATATCACGGATACAGAAACAGACCAGGGGTTACACTCTTTGATTACAAAGTAGGAACGTTTTGTTTTAAGGCTAACTGGAAGTAGTCTAATGTGAATGAAGTCACCTTGAGCCTGGTAACGCAAAACATTACCCAGCTATTCAGCAGTAACTGCAGTACATGTTACTTCAAACAGGCAAAAGTGACGAGTATCACGTGTGGACCCACCTTTGTACATGAAAAGTTAGTTGTCCCGAAGGAGCATAAGTTGCAAGCAGGTCGATACAAACTGAGCTCACTGTACAGGACGGCATTTTAGAAAAACATACTAGAAAGTTTTAGCTAACTGCAGAGATGTGAAGGTCGGTTCGAATTATTACATAACCTATCATGTGCAAATTTGCGTAGACACTGGTTGATACTGCTTCTGCATAACATTTTAATTGACATTACAAGCTTCTGCATATCTTCACTAGTATCAATACAAGCAACAATTACTCCCGTCTAAGGACCTTGAAATCGTGACGCAATTTCAGCTGAACGATATTTGAGGTCATCCGAGGTCACACGGTTCTTTCCGTGGCGTCAATGTTGTTGAGCCGAGTTGCAAGAACAAGCTGATCGTGACGTACGAACGACATCATAATAGAACAGGCAAAGTCTCAAGACTTGACCAGCCTTGCTTTGCCCCTCTGCAAATCGACCCTCTGGCCATTAACCACTTAAGGTGAAAGTCATTAAATCTTAACGATATTTTGTTAGTTAAATTCATTGCAACTTCACATTGTGTGCTATTTTGCAACGGTGAGGACTTCCGTTCTCTCATCTTTCCAGAGGCCCATCAAAATCTCCCTGATTTTTTCTTATTCTCTCATAAAGTGTTATGATAAACTAGTGATTCATGTCAAATATGGATAAAAGTCGACAAAAGTCGTAAGACACCTGAGATCTAGTCTGTGTTACCTGTGTCATGAGAGATAGGAGAAATGACAATGTCGTCATTGGAGGCCCCTTCGTGTTTGGGGCTCTCCTTTGGTGAGTAAACCTCTCCGTTGTTATCGTGTTGTTTTTCCTGCTCAACTGGACTTTCCGGATTACTGGATTGAGAAGGATGTCTCTCGTTTTCTTGATTCTGTGCAAATGAAAAGTGCCAAATAGTGCGATAACCTGGTTAGGGCAAGTAAATTGGGATTGTTTGATAAATTACCGTATGCTGATGCTAAGTTTAAAAACTCAGGTTTTACAAATACAGTACAACAATGTTTTTTATATATCTTTGGCTTAAGTGTTAGTGGTAAGTGTAGATAGCTTAGCACTCTCACCTTCGAAAGAGTTTGAACATTGGCAGTCCCACACAGGCCGTAACTATTGGAGGAGCAGGGAGGCTTTCGCCAACCTGGAAAATGTGTTGGACATACCGTTGTTTTCATACATGCTATCGATGTAATATTTGGGCTCCCCTCAGAAACCCTTCACCCCCTGTGGTGTCCTAAGCTGGTTACGGGCCTGGTCTTGCACGGGAGTAAAGCAAACACATTTTTGCAAAGATGCCTGGTACATAATACCTGTATAACAAGCTGTTATGTTACGATCAGAAACGCAGGAACGTAGCTTCATACGTTTATGTGTGTTACGAAATGCGACAGGTAAAATGCAACACGGTGGGTTTTCCGATACATAAAGCATTGCTGATGTGCTACTAAATACAATTCCTCTGTTTGTTGCTCATCACACAAAGTGTCATCGCAGCTGAGGTGTTGACAGCATTCATACGGCAAACGTCTTTCAAAATACTTGCGCATAAATCATAAAATCATCTACGAACTTCTTAATTTTTGTGAAGAATGAAAACCTATCATAAACTACTAATTTTTCCGCAGTAAATTGCAAATTTGAAAGGTTATTTTCTTGGAGATCTCTTTACGTTGCGCGACCGGACCATAAAGAAGGTAGTAAGTCAGCTTCTGCTCGTAAAATTACCTTTACAGTCATGCGCCTATAACCTCACGAAGATTGGATTTTTATTACCTCTATTTGCTTAAAATAATTTTCACTGCCAAATGCTTCAGTCCACACAATACTTTGCATGCAGAAGTTGGGTATCCGATGCCGTCTTACCGCAATCTAACTTAACCTGTCCTTCTAGCATCTCAACGTTAGAAATTTCCATTTGTTCGACTATACTGTAAATTACTGGAACTTTATTTGTCTTTTCCAGTGTGTTACAAAGATCTGCTAATTCAACTCGAATTTATTTCTTACATGTTGTTTGAAAGAATGTTGAAAGAGCAGTTAAAATTGTGAAGAGGCCTTAAATAAAATAAATAAAAAAAATATATCAAGGTTTTGAAACTAGAGTTAGTAATTCTACACAGCAGTTTAAATATCAATTACAAACTTCTGGAAATTGAATTGACGGAAGTACCGCGGTGGAAATGCTCTAGTATGCTCTTCCTTTATTTTTCTATCCCTTACAAATTAAACCCAAAACCAACTTCATAGCTTCTGAGACCGGCATTCATATTTTCAGGCGATTCACGCTCACCCTCTACGAATACTTACCGTCAACGGCGTAGGCGTGGGCGTGGGCGAGAAGGTGGTGCACGCCGTATACCCTCATACTTGTGAAAGAGTGGCCTTCCTTTACTTTATCACAAAGCAACAAAGCAGGAGACCATTTTATATTTTTGTCATTCTCAGCGTCTTGAGTGTTGCAAGGCATGATCCTTTTTCTTATTAAAGCACATCCCTCTCCCTGCTTACTACAGCTTACTGTCTTCTATATACCCAGACCTTTACAGAACATCCTTTGTTGTGGACTTACGTCGGCGATCTCTTCACCACCTTCAGCATTCGGCGTCAGGACTTCATCTTTAAATGAAAGTTAAGACGAAAATTACAATTGATCTTTGCGGCAAATTTCCACAATGCAGAGAGTAAAGAACAAGGTCGCAGATAAAGCGAACAACCAAACTATTGGAGCAACCTGTGGATCAAGCTGTTAAAACACGTCCCAACTGCGCAGTTAAGTCTTTCCTTTGCATCGTTCTCAACGAGAAGGGGCTTGTCTTTACCGATTATATTGTCAATCTTTTGCATAAAATGCAACAAAATTATTCGACGTTTGGATCACCANTTGAAGTGTTACTGCGTTGTCGATCAGGCCAAAATCGCCCACGGATATCTTTTAAATATACAAATGCTGTATAAGTGTAGAAAGGAGGAAAATATTAAGAAAAAAACTCGATTTTCATCAAAACTCAATAACTACTGCAGATGAGTAAAAGCTGAAAAGTAATTATTCTTTTCACACGTTTACAAAAAACGTTCCCGGGATAACACAAAGTGCTCAACAGCTGCTTAAAACAATAAAAAGCATGGTAAAAAATTGTTTACTAGTGCAAGATTCACAAAGCTTACGCTCTCCCGTCTCTTCCTCTTGACCCTGGTCTTGTTTGGCTTCCTCAACATTCTTGCTTGCAGCATCTTTCTACAGCAGTACAGAGACACGTGAAAGCAAAATCTGCGCTCATTGGAATCTTGAAATGTGGTTATGAAAGTACTGCTATCTTGCAAGGTCAACTTTCACTTTGAATTAAATATATTTAACAAAACAAATATCATGACTGCAATTCGCTTCGCATGCATTTTCAAACCCAAAAATATTAACAAGGTTTGGCAGAAATACTTGGCAGCGATAAATAAACATATTTCTCGAAGATATTTTTTGCTGTTTCTTTGAACGTGTGGTAGGATTTTCGCAACAAATCTAAAGATAAGTCTGCTGCTGCTTCCATCAGTTCCGCGATTAATGTTGAAAATACGTTCCTATCCCAATCAGCATAAGATGAAGTGTAAACCAAGTGACGCTGAAATTTTACCTGCAGTTTGCAAAATATAACTTATAACATAAACGCAACACAGTCTCGAAAAAGTAACGAGCAACGCCAAAAATTATAGTAAATCTCCATCTTGGATTTTCCAGGACATACCGAAAACTCAATTCACGTGCTCAGGTGATAGTGTAAAACCCAGGGACGCAGGAACGGGGATGCATGACGGGGGCACTGCCCCCATGCCCTTTGAAAGTGGGAGCAACGGGGGCACAGGTGCCCTTACATAACAGTATCATAAGTAACTCCATGATTTATCAAGATCGACTTGAAACAAACTTAATGCAGCTATTTGCACACACATAAAATTAAACGCCTAATGTCGTAACTTGAGGTGAAACATTAGAAGATTTGTTGCCATGTTGTTATTAGAGAATAAAAACCAACAGTAAAACAATCCGCTCGGAAGTTTCGCAATCTGCCTTTGCAGGCAAAGGAACGGACATAAGTGAACTGCAAGCCCAGCACTGCATGACACCAGAACAGTGAACCTGGCTCTTGTGCAATGTGAGTGTCATCCAGGCAAAAAAACTGCCATTGCAAGAAACAAATCATTTTATCGGAATTGAGCTGCTGACGTCAATTTTTCTAGAAAATATTGGTTCTTAGTCCCAATTTCCAGGAAGGGACAAATGTCCGTTTTGACCCCCTGCCGACGCCCATGGTTTTGACGTACCACGAGTTCAAAACTGTTCCCTTGAGTTCAGTGTAAAAGCACACCCATTTCCTGGCGTCCCTGGAAAAATCTGCGTGTTTTTATCTCCATTGTTGTCTGTTTGTATTTTTGCCTGCGCATGGTTTCTGTCTTACTTGGTGCTTGGTCCAATTTAATTTTTTTCGTTTTTAAAATTTGTTTGCCCAACGTGTTACCCAATGCCGCCATTGTT
>JGI24158J21664_10014376_pt1 | contig 10391 bp, 5 predicted proteins | sample Ectturendosymbi3_FD_21664 | JGI IMG/M metagenome (IMG submission 21664) | reverse complement strand
CTCATGCATGTATTGACGAGTTCTTTTCCGCAAAGCATGATTGCGCGACTGGTTCTCAACCTGCTTAAATCTCGTGACACTATTGCGGTGCTGCAGCGGTCCATAGCTTTTGACGCATTACCTCTTTGGCATTCACGAATGTTTTTGAATGTATAAAAACAGCAAATATTTAATGTGACAAATTTAAACCGTTTTCTTCTGGTGGCTTGTCCTTGCCTGCAACGCATTTCACTTCAATTTACCATATAACCGCTTTGCACATTTTACATTTTATACCCAGAGCAAAAGACTTTTACTAACTGTTATACACTGTTCCCTCTACACTATAAGCAGCTTCGTCCTTGGGAGGTCTGCAGCCTGGATGACCCTTGGTCCTTCGCAGCCTCCAACTCCCTCATGCATTCTGTACATCGATGTACTTGGAAGTCATTGCAGTTCTTCATTATAATAATTATGATGGCGTCATTCATGCGTGTGTCTTAAAAGCTTGTATTTCGTCAAAGTACAGTAAATGCAGTAGCGCCATCAAGCGTATACTGTATACTACCACATTGTACATATCCTCGTTTTCTTTCGTGTATATGTGTTCTTTTCTTTACTGCGATGCATGTTTAAAGTCTAGCGTTTTGCGTGTGGGAGTGAAGACGTTGCGTCATCTTTTGCAAATGCGGGAAAGGATTTGTGCATTTATTTAACTCTCATGGTGACCAACTGCAGCGGAGAACGATCATTTTCTAAACTTAAGGTGGTAGAATGAACAAAGGAGCACCATTAGACAAAACAAACTTAACAACATGGTTCTAAAGAGTGCAGAGCATAAACGTCTATGTGATATAGACACTACCACCAGTATCATAAACAAATTCGCTGAGGAAAAATCTAGAAAATACAATCTTAAGCAGTAGGTTTGCTGCTTTGACAATCGACTTCAAAATGTATACTGTGTGACTACACTGTCTAAATATAGCAATGATCAAATTTGTTGAGAAATCCGGAAGCATTAATTACTGTCTCTGTACTGCATTTGTGAGCTGTACAGTTATATATTAATTCCTCCTTGGTAAAAACAATATGCATGTACTTTTTTGGTAAAAAAGACGTGTACCCCATAATCTCCACCAGTTACTATTTAGGACCAGGTGTTTCGCACTTAGGAAATTCAGTATACTTTAATGGTAGTCACATGGATGTCCACAGAATTTGTGATGTAACAATTTGTTCACTTTTTCAAGTGTATTTTCAACTTGGGGCCCCGCGCTGCTAATATGCTACGGGCCCCGCGCTACCTTAATCCGGCACTAATTCTAGCACACACCCCTCCTTAACAAAGATCCTTATTCTATATATCGTCACGTTGTAGGCCATATTGTGGATAAAGGGACGTTTATTTTACACGAAAAAAGTTTAATAGATGAATAAAGTGTATACCAAATTGCGACATAGCATATATCTATATATAAAGATGAAATTGAAATTGATAAGAATAAACCTTCTGCACCAAACTCGAAATAGTGTAGTACCAGTATCTTATCATAAAATGCGTGAAAGTGTATTCTATTCACCTTCATCATGTTCATAATGTTGCAACAAATGAATCAAAGCAAACATGTTAATATAAAAGCAAGCTTTGCACAAAAGATGAGTTGTCAAAACGTACAGCACTTGAAATACCTGCAAGAGCTTCAAGGAATTGCGCAATGCATATTTGCGACTTTGTATGTAAAAAGCAGCATTGTTGTCGATGAGTATTCGCGCTTTCCTTTTGCTTTTCCTTGCCACAGTGCTGAAACCGTGATTTCTTGTTTGAATCAATTGTTTACGTTATTTGGAATGCCTGATTATATACACTCTGATCGGGGCCCGGCTGTCGTGTCACATGATCTTCATACTTGCACCATCGAGGCATTGGCTGCAACACTTCTATCTATAATCCTCACGCAATGGTCAATGTGAGCGATACAACGGGATTCTGGTCATCTGTGAACTTGCTCTTAAATCTCGCAAGCTCCATGTTTCGCTGTGGGAGTTAGTGTTGCCCGATGTACTGCATTCAATTCACTCGTTGCTCTGCACCACTACAAATGAAACGCCGCACGAACGTTTGTTTAAACATATTGGTGTATCTGTTCCAACGTGGTTGAGCTCACCAGGTCGTGTGTACTTGCGACGCCACGCAACTCCATCTGAGTATGACCCAGTGTTTGAAGAAGTTGACCTTGTACATGCAACGCCGTCTTATGCTCGTGTGCTTTTTCCTACTAGCAGAGAAACAACTGTGTCGTTGCATGACATTGCACCTTCGCGACAAGCAATCACATTCTCGCCTGATGGGTCTGGAAACCTCGTATATCGTGAAGCGAACGCCGACGCTAGTGATTTGCCTGATGCATGTTACACGTGCAATCGTGTGTGTGATAATGGTGAGAACCCGGACGACAACGATTTCACTAACGCTGGCGAGACTCCCCTTGCAGAAGTACCCCGGCCTGAGATGTCAGATAATATTCCGGGTGGTGTACGAAGATCAACCCGTCAAAGAAAGCCCGTTGATCGATACGGTTCCGTGTCCTATAGTTAACAATGTTTAGTTGTTCTTGTTTTCTTACGTGCATTCAACGCATGTTGCTATTTGTACGGGGAAGAATGTGGTAGTCAATTCCCTGAATCGCAAAAGTTGCGCGCGTTGATTGCTTGGTGTGCATTCCTTGGTTTGCGTCCTTTACTTTTTTGTTCGTCGCTGTCATTCTGACTTAACCGTTGCTTCTGTTCACTGCTGTTCTCTTAGCTGAATAAAGCCTTGTTGAGGTATTGTAGTATAGATTTGCTACACATAGACAGTTTAGGACAAACACGCAAGAACGGTTCGACTCGGCCATAAACAACTAATTGTTGAAGACACTTTTGGTGAATACCCTACGTACAAATTCCGGTGTTAAGCACCAAAATCTTTTTCGACTTTGCGCATAACATCACTCGACTTCACGTCGTTCTTCACTCATCCTTACAGCAGCTCTTTACAGCTTTGGCCTTCTTGTGGTCATGATCTCTGTTGGTTAATATAATGAAGTCAAGAATTTGTACAGAGACGACGTGCATGGAAAGAACGTAGTTGTACAAAACTCTACTGTAAGTACTGATAGATTTAACAGCTTTGTTCCATATCTTCTGTATGGACACATCAAATTTAAAGGAATTTGATGCTGAACCTCATCGTTTCTGATTTCAAAAAAGAAGGTAGAGTGTATGCTATGTGATGAAGTTCTGAGAATTTTTTTGCTGGCCACGAATAAGAACAAAACGGGATTTGGGTTTTGCGTTTGCTTGAAAATAGGTTGAGCACATTTATTTTAGCCGTACAAATTCAAAATCATCCAAAACAGGCATGGCAAGGATTTAAACGTATGGCGTCTGATAAGTGCATTGCGGTAAAACGAATCCATTTAAGCATTTCGCACCCAGGCTGCAATACAACCTCAAACATTCGGAGTTGTCGGGTTTCATTCGTTACATCGTACATGCTTTAGAAAAAGTCTTTCTGGTGGTGCTCCGCAATTGCTACTATCATTTACAAAGCCGCAGTAAAATAAGTGATTTCCAGAACCTCGCTCAACCCGTCCAACCAAAAAAATCTTGTCCAATACAGTAGACAACGTTGACTATTTCTGAAATTAGATGGGGACTATCGATCTGTAGTATAACAAGTTGAAATCCTGCACTGCTTTCACGTTTGATATTCAAATACTTACATACTATGAAAATTAAAGTCAGTCTGTAAAAACAATCACTGTTATTTCATGTGCACCCTTCTTCGAGCAGACTTTTTGGGTCCTTTAAAATATTGTTTCTTTCATTTCCTATTCCAAAACTTTTCAATATACGGTCTGAAAACAATTTGGGTATTAAAAATATTTGAGTCGCCTAATTGCATACTCGAATTTTTCTTCACAAAACATGATACACATCTACGAACACTTGAAATATGTGAGACGTGGCCTTGCTCAGCAGCAACATGTTTTCTACTAAGCTAATGTCAAACACAACATTTTTGTGCAAAATCAACTCCATTATCATATTGTTCGAACGTTTTTAATCAGTCCTTGACCATTACTTTGTTTCAATTTTTTGCTTTGTTTAAAATAAAAGTTTTTTATTCTACAGTTTTGCGATCTATGTTCAACAATGCCCTGTCTTGATTTCAGGCTTTCAAAAAGACTTAAGCCTTGCATTGCATCAAAACTGTTTGACAATAAGCTTAGTACTGTAGAAAACACGTTACTTGAGCAATGCCACATGTTACAAACCACTTTCAGCACGAGGGTGTTTTCACTTTCAAATTGGACTTGAAGGTTGGCTGGTCAAGCTTGCCACTAAGGGCAGCTTTTCTTACGTTTCTTGAACTTGATTTCCGCTTCAGTGCTTCGTTGATGTTGCTTGCATGTGATGCAGAACGATAAATCGTTCATCTGCGACAAGATCTCTTAAATCACGTACAATTGAGTAAATCTGTCGGTCAAAGCTTGTCTCGTGGTTTGTGCAAAAACCAGTCAAATTTTTGGAGACCACTTCATTTTCTGAAGTTTCAATTTTTGTTTTTACCACAAAAATCACAACTTCAAAAACTAGTGTTCGACCCAGTTAAAAATAACCGTTTTGCTTCATGACAGCACGTATTATTGCATGAAGTTTCGAACAACCTGTAATGGTTATACCTGTATTGCAGACGCTATTACTAATAATTGCAGACCAATGTTTTGAGAAACCAAAACAATTTGTTTTACTTTTTACAGCGTTGGGTAACTTGCCAAACGTTGTGGAATTCGTCTGTTTGCAAAAACGAGTTAGGAAGCACAAAAAAGCAGTGTAGGAGCTGGAGGTGCAAGCACACCCCTAACAGTTTTTATTTGTCAAATTTGGGTAATATCTAAAAAATAATTGGGCAAAGAAGCTTCGACATTTTTTGATGAAATTGTACTTCCTGGACTTCCTTGTTGTTGAGTGTATGAATAAAAGTTTGTCACAGAAAACATTAAATGTATATAAAATCAGCAAGTTGTTTCTAGTAACTTCGTCTGTAGTTTGTGAGAGTTGATGTGTAGCTGACTCACTAGAACGTTTTTGTAAAAGGAGGCATTTCATTTATGTGCTTTATTAATTGTACACTGAGCGAATCGAGTATACTGCAGGGCACTTACTTCATATTAGTAGTCTCTGCCAGGTAAGTACAGAAAAGCTTTTTTGTTTTTAACTATAACTACAGTGTTTGGGCCAGGGATATCTAGAAACTTGCTTGTTGACAATTATGGCGTCCCAGAACTTCATACATGTGTGCCGAAAGAGCATGCCCAACTTTTCGAAATTGCTGATCGCGGTGGTCTTTCAACACCAACACGGCTTTGCCTAGCAATAACCGCGATTGCTGTGCAGCTATACACTTCACTTGCATCGAATGATCTTTAAAAAAACTTTAACCATGTCCAATCAGGCCCGGGGGGCATCTTCGCCGTCCCTAGAAAATTAAATTTTTCGTCCCCCTGGAAAATGTGTTGGACATAGTTTAAAACTATTGGACATAGTTTAAAAAATTTGGATCCCTCAGAAAACTCATCGCCCCTCCTGCTGTCTCAAGCTGGTTACGGGCCTGTGTCCAATCAACCTTCTGTATTCACAACTGCTGTCTCTGAAGTTGTTGACACTGATTTTCATGAAACTCTATTGAAGCAACCGTGCTCTGCTGGTCATTTCATTTTTGAACTAATCATACAAACAGCTTTTAATTGCTGTGCAAAGAATAAGGTAAAACGTTTGAATACTGCAAAAAATGCACCTGACATATTATGTGGTAACCGAAAGATAAGAAATTAACTTCACGTGTTTCTGGCAAGAAGAAATTTCATGTCTTTGCGTGTCATTTTCAGTCTTATCCTAGCTGTCAGCTGTGCCATCACGTTGCATACTTCAATTAACAGTAAACTTTATTGTTGCGAACTCCAGTCGTGTGAAGTATATGTATTTGAGATACCTCAGTTCCAGTTGTGCCTGATTTCATGCCTGTCTTTGTTTTTGCATTTTAAGCGTTGGGAAGCTATGCTGCACAGTTTATTGCAAACGCAGCGATTGCACTGTGTTTGCCAAGTTGGCGTTCAACGACACTAACACTGCTAACTTGCCGTGTGTTGGTGGCGATACTTGCTTTTCCTGTGTTAAAGAAGCCGTCTCTTGCCTTCACTAGTGTCTGAGATTCTTCACGACGTATTGCTGTAACGATCAAGTATTCACTGTTTTTAGACCATGACATGTCCATGTAATAATTGTTGTCTAGCACTGCACAGCGTTATTGTAGAATCTTCAAGTGCTGTAATCTGTTTTCTGCTATTTATCTACATCGAAATAATGATGAGCATCTTGGAAGAAAACCGCAATAAATTGTCATATGAAAGTATATTATATTGCTGGTCAGAGCCGTATCTCAGTGGTGGCTCTACACCAAGACGGGACCATGCAAGGACAGATGTAGCCACGCCACCTGGTCCTTGACGACCTCTGGGCCGCTTTCCCGTTGGTGTAGACTGCAGCCCAAACGACTTACTTCGCCAATCTTTCCTGGGACATTCTGGACACATGGCCGAACTAGCAATCTGGGATCTCTCCATTCGGACAAGTGACTTGACAACCCGGGCTTTACCGATTTCAGACCTGTGCTCTTTGTCATGAAGTGTTACACCGAGAACTCTTCGCAAATTTCCCATCTCTGCTGTTTATTCTTTTGACAGTATTCTTTCAGTCGTCACCTAAGATTCATGACCACAGGTGAGGATCGGAACAATGACCGATTAAAAACTGAATGCTTTGCGGTTATAAAGCTCACGCAGAACTGCGTTTGCTTTACCAACCGCGTATCAATCTCTTTGTTCCGATTTCCGTCACTCATGAATACCACCTTAAGGTACTTGAATGTCTCCATCCGCTGCAGTGTATTTCCGCTCACTTGCGGAATACACTGCCTTGGGGGTCTTGAGAGACCAATACTCAATCTTTTAGTGCTGATTTTCGTTCCTGCTTGGCCGCACGCAGCAGAAAACCGATTAAATGCGTGCTGAAGACCCTGTTGAAGATCCATGCATGCAGTTATTCGTCCGTAAAAAGCAAAGCAAACGGTTAATCCTGCAATTCCCAACAGTCACAGTGACACCCTCATTGACACGTCTGTGACTGCCTATCAAATTTATATGTAGACCAGGACTCTCCAAATATTTTGGGAGAGGACCACACAAGTCATAAGCTATTGCACAACAGTTCGAGGCCGGATATATTGCGTAATATGATTTTTTGGGGTTATGTTACATTCTACCAAATCAACACATTTTTCCTAAATGCATTATTTTTTCATTGTTGGCAAAATGTGTTTTGCGGCCGAATGAAATCGATTCGCAGGTCGGATTTGGCCTGCGGGCTGTCGTTTGGAGAACCCTGATGCAAACTATGAACAGGATTGGTGACAGCGCACACCATTGTCGGAGTCCAACACCAATTGTGAACGGTTGTGATTTAACTCCCTCAACGTGGACACAATCTTCTGAACAGGAATATAGTTACTTGACGGCCAGCAAGAGGCACACGTCAACCGTACTCCCGCAACACCCCCAAAGCTTTTCACGAGGAACGCGGATATATACTTTCCCGAGGTCGACAAACCATGTGAAGACGTCTTTGCAGGCTCCCAGGATTTCTCAAATTTACTGGAGAGTGAAATTTGTTCTGTAGTGCTACGGGTGCGACGAAAACTCCACGGGGTGCTTTGCTTCAATTTTTTGCCTTACCTTTTTTAACGAGCTTGGCATACACTTTTCCTGGGAGACCAAGTAAAGAGATACTCCGGTAGTTGGTGCATTCACTCATGTCTCCCTTCTGTATGGGGATGATCAATTTGCCAGTCTTTCGGTGCCCTTCCAAAACGCTATGACACTTGACAAACATTAGTCAGCCAAACCATCCGGCATTCTAAGTTCCCCTAATCCACTATCAAACTTTTCGCAATTAGATTTAAGCTCGGATTTAGCAGCGGCAGCAGAGCTTATTGATGCACAGGTCTACGGAAGCTTTCATCTGTGAAAAGTTTTAAACATCCCGCCTGAAAAACTTTGCTCAGTCCTGCCAAGTGATGTGGCAACGTTGACAAAAGGAGAGCACCATGTTGAATTTCTTTGGTATCATAAGTCGCAATAAAACAATGCACATTGCATCATTTTTATTTTTTGACCGCTGCTTAATTCAGTGCGGCCCAAATACCTAAAATCTCCCACTCGCTTGTTTTATATGCGCGCTGCAACTGCCGACCTTTAGTCTTCATTGTAGTCTGATACATCGCCAGGCAAGCCGATCGCAACGGAAAAACAGTAAAGCACTTCCATAATTGCGTTATAGCGCTTTCAGTTTCGTACACCATACTGTACAAATCTGCGTCAGGGAAGTAACAGGCCGAAGCGAGGCAGTGCCCATGACAATGCACAGACACCATACTTACAATTTTCGCTTCCAAATTCTGCGCCAGAAAATTGTGGCGGCTTATAAGATTGTAGCCGTCTGTCGCAATAGCCACGTTCAGGAAAACATGCTTTCCTCAAATCGTTTTACTTCAATATAAGCAAAATCATATCATGGCTTTCAGAATTTAGGGTGTCATTTCAAAGTTTTGGGTGTCATTTTGACACCCCCAAACAGCGTAAAAAACATTGCCTCAAGGCCAGTTACCTGGTCACGTGCCTCAGAGAGGAAACCTTTATAATCATAACAAAACAAATGGACGAGTGAGAAAAAACTATTTTTTCCAACAGCCCTCGCGGTCAACTTGGGAATTGTCACCGGTCTACCAGTAGACCGCGATCGACTGGTTGGGCACCACTGTTTCAGCAGAATAATTATATGAATATGAAAAAGATGGCAAAAAACAGAATGCTACTGTGGTTGACGCTAGACAGTGTACCGCTATACCAGTACCACTCGTAATTCAGCCGAAAATTCTACAATGGAGATCTGAGCGGAGAGTGCAAGTGCAAAGTTACGTCAATCAAACCGAACTTGCAAAGCAATTACTTCCACTGTTGCCAGATGGTTGTCACCTAAACCTGCTAAATCGTGTCACGATAAACTGCTAGATCCTGCTAAAAACATGTCACAAATTTTCAGCTAAAATCGGCTAAAAATAGTGAAATTCTGCTAACAAACTGCTATTTTAAAGGTGTTTTAAATAGACTTGCACAGCTTTGTATCAATTTTTGGTCTGACACTCACTATCAATGGACCAGGCATTAGGCCTACGACTTCCTGGCGTAACTGAACCACTGGAAAATTCGTATGTGTCATGGGATAAATATATATGCGGTCAAGGTAGTCTTTTAAACCCAATGTGCTCACTAAGCACAGAAGCAAATCATTTAGGCTTCACCAAGCCATCCAATTGCTGGTTGACGATGCAATTATCTTCTTGAAGTAGCTTCGCTGCGTCATAATAGAAACTCCAATGGTAATAACAATGGTACATTTATGCATCCTGATGATTAAAGGCAGTTAGTTGTGCCTGGTGGTCTTCATGTTGCCCAATACAAAGCGTCAGAAAAAAGGTAAATAATTTTTTGATGAAGAAGGTGTAAAAGTTTTCATCTCAAAAATTGTTGGAACAAATATATGGCCAGGAATGTGTTACCTGCTAAACCTGCTAAACGGTTTTCAAAATCCTGCTAGGAAATCAGCTAGTTGCTAGATTAAAAATTTTCAGCCAACAGTGAGAAGAACCTGCTAGATCCAGCAGCAAAAGAGCTGAAATGGCAACATTGATTACTTCACTCTTGTTTAAACGGCACTTTCGTTCGAAAAGCAACTGATTTGGAGGAAATTGCTAACATGAACTGATTACCTTTCCCACTTTTGGTAACCACAAAGGAAGACGCATTGTTGGCAACATTTGGACGCACGATCAGCTATCTCTTTTATGGTGCGATACGCAATACGTAAAAAGAACCAGATTTCACAATAGAAGAACCCGCCCAAAGCTCCTCAAAAATCAAATTTTATAATGTAGTTATTCTTAACGCATGGACTTGGAAAGCAAACTGTTCTTTATCAATTAGAAATGTAATGTACAAAGATTTTACAACTACCACGTCAGAGGTGTACAAGCACTAATCAAATGCAATATGTAATGTGCGTATTTCATCGTTGAAATAGAAGCCTGTAACAGGCGCCCAATGGCAGTATACTCATAAACTGGAACAAGTGTGCTAGATCATAGGTTCTCAATGTGCTCCGTACGGAGCCCCAGGGCTCCGCGAGAGAAACCTCGGGGCTCCGCGAGCTATTTTGCAATTTACTCAGGAACATCAATCGGTAAGTAACAA
>JGI24158J21664_10014374_pt1 | contig 10392 bp, 9 predicted proteins | sample Ectturendosymbi3_FD_21664 | JGI IMG/M metagenome (IMG submission 21664) | reverse complement strand
CATTCACATCATTGGAATAGCAAAGGTCCTGAACTACCTCAAAGTAAACAGAGAAGTCCAAGTGCCTCTTCCTGTACGTACAGTAGTTATTTTGCAACCATTACCCAGCAAATTCCACTCATTTAATCTTCATGTTAATGATTCCGCTGCAGATTTCATAGTCCGAGGTTGCGTATTTAATCATCCAATTCCTTTTGAGATGGAAAATGAGATTTTGAACTAATTGCTTAAGCATGTTGCACATCAGTGTCTGAAGTTTTGCTGGATGCTGAGACTTTACATTCATTACCAAGTTCCAACTGCAATGACAAAAACATAAGATGTAGAAATGGATTAAATTCTTACAGCAGTTAAGCAACCGGTATTTTATAAACGCAAAATTACTTACGTTTGGAGGTGGATCTAGAACTGGTAAAATTTCACTCTGAGGAACGGGTGCAATGGATAAAGGTATACTTGGATATGTTAGCGTTCTTCTTCCTTTGACCTTGCGGTACTTTGCAATATTTATTGTGCAGAAGTTACAGTCGTTATGATTTTTTGTGGCTCCAATCGCTTGGAATTGCAAGTGGCATAATTAATTTTACCAGGTTGGCTTAGAGCGGAATCCACAAACGTATAATGCCCTACTGACAGTTAACGGTCGATGATAGAACAAAAATAACTGCATTTTTGGAATCAGCGCCTCGAAATTATCCAGAAACAATGAAAATATATTGCCAAACGAAAATTTCATAAAAATTTGTTCAGTAGTGTTATATTTTTGAGTTGAGTAGGATTAGCTTAAATCTTTTTTTTTAATAGCTTACCTTTAATCGATAGGCGGAAAAAATTAGCGTGTTGCAAATAATTTTTTTCGTCAAGATACTTTAAAGACTGCCCAGTGCTGACACGCACTACAGTATGGATGTGTGCAGTTACGCGATGTCCGAAGGTTGAGCTTATCTTCCTGAAATCTTAAGCAAATTAAGCCCTTATTTTAAATCAGTCATTTCTTCGTTAAATGTTCGCAATGATGGTGTACTTGCGATTTTCAGTTGTTCTCGCCTTGATGAGAATACTTATTCACAACGGCTTGTGCACTATAGCGACGTGGCTCACCGTCGCCACCTTGCTCAACTTGGCTGACGTTCTGATTTACGCCGACAGTTTCGGGCAAAGTGTGGCGATACAGCGCGGTAAGTGGATCGTTAATTCAGTCCCTTAGGCGAATTTAACCGGTTTTATTGTACGCCACGCACAATTAAGCACTAAAAGACAAAAAAGTGAAACAAAGGTGTGTCAGGGTCTTGCAAGCATTGTGCACTTTGTGGCTGCCGTGGAAAACGCAACAAACCCATGCTACCATGTGTTTCACAAAATAATGACAAAAAAACAAATTTTTTCGAGCGAACGAAAACTTGAAATGAACCAACTGTGTTATTTATATTGTAACTAGTATGATATGCCATGAACAATATGTCGGCCACAACATGAACAAATTTTCCCCGACTTGTTCATCGCACCGCATTGGAACAGACAAGATTTTAAAAATGACAAGATCAAAATGGCCTTTTCGCGGCGCTATTCAGTGTTACATGGCATCATAAATATACCGCTTATGCATAAAGCTTGCTGCGTTTTAATTTTCCGAACAATCCAGTTTTTACTCTCTGGATAGGTGCGAAGATAAATACAGTATCACCAGCTTGACGCACAACTTAATATTGAAAACATGATCCATTCGCGTTTGAAATTGCTTTTGCTATCTTTTGCGCTGGTGCTTGACGCGTTTTTACCTTTTTCACCATCAGCATGGTGGCAATGTCGTTACGTATGTCACAGGGGTTTTATAAGCGCACACTCAAGTTTGGTCGCCAACGCTACGAATTCAGTCTTGCTAACGCAAATCGACTTAAAATCGGCCCCGATTACGGCATTACGCTTATTGCTGTAAAATAGCGGTTCCCAACCTGTTGTACGCGTGCTACTAGTAGTGCTCAACAACTTTGATGTTGGTTATTTCACAGATGAAAAAAGTTTATTTTCAACAGAAAAAAGTAATGCAGCTTAAGGGGGTGATATGGTAAATTTGACCCAGGGTTACCTGTCGTGTGACAACATATTTGCGGTGCACGAACAAACAAGAATTTTGTAAAACTTCAGAGCATTGCACTATACGAGTATATTCAGCACAAAATTGCGTGACCTCAGAGAAAGCGTTGTCGCTGCTAAATGCTTGAAATCAACTTAAATTATTATTTGTGATCGATAGTGTGCCGCGAGCAAACTGATTGCCAGGGACTGTCGTACAGCATTTGGCCATGGTGGGCAGAGGTTACTTTTATGTGCCTCAAACTTGCAAAAATATCCTGAAAATACAAGTTTTCATGTCTTAACTTGGTTTACTTTTGCCGCATGTTTCGAGAAAAATACGATTTTGATCTTCAACCGACCACCAGCAAGGGCTACTGGGTACGCGACTTTTCGGTCTGGCCGATTCGGTCTGAGCCGTTTCGGTCTGGGCCGTTTCGGTCTGAGCCGTCTCCGTCTGGGCCGTTTCGGTCTGGGGACATTTCGGTATGGGCCGTTTTGGTTTGGGAACATTTCGGTCGGACTATAAAACCTTGCAGAAATCTTACATGTTCACATTTTAATGCAAACATACTCAAATCAACGAAAAGTTTTATTTAAAAAACTACAAACATGACCCAAGATCCAACAGTTAATCAGCATCAACATGTGATTTTCATTATCATCAACAAGCAAATTAAATCACTATCGTCATTAAATACAAATTCTTTAAAGTCATAATTACAATTCAGATTTAATTGCAATCATGATTTTTCAAATGGAGTTAGTATAACACCAGCTAGAGTGACAGTTCGCCTGGCTTTAATCATTTAAATAAACGAATGTAATAAGTTGTTTATGTACAGATATGTCGTGAGCGAAATGTCCCCAGACCGAAACTGCCCAGACCGAGACGGTCAGACCGAATCGGCAAGACCGAAAAGAGGGCTACTGCCGGAAATTCTGCATATTTTCCCACCTTTTTGGTATCTTTAGCATGTGTGCCTGCCACATTTTCTCACATGTTGCTTTGGTAAATTCTGCTTCTTTTTGACAAAATAAAAATTATTCGAAAATCAACAAGTTAGTCATTCGGGTCAGGTGAGCATGATAATAATAATTGCTCGGGTTGTTGGAAATCCTGCCTATTTAGGACATTGCGGAGGGTTAATATTTCCCATGACCAGAAAAAGCGAGTGTGGAGCAAAGCTTTTAGGAGCGGATGCGAGGTCAGTAAATGGATTCCGTCGACCTCTGGTAGTCACTGAGCGTATTAAAATATGATCAAATTGATTTTTTTCAGTAACATGCTTTGCAGCGTGGTAAAAAACTGCAGACAATGAGCAAAAGACGTGGAGCCACTGCTGCATACTGCCACGAATTTTGGTCAGTGGCAATTGTCACCGTAAAACTTTGATGGTAATTTTAACATGTTTCAATCATAATCTATCTGAAAATGCTGTTGCCGGCGTCGTGTAAAGACAATGCGTCGAACTGTCGATTTACGAACATTCGACGGCTAAGTGGGAGAGAAAACGAGTTGTTACATTGCAAACACTTTATTTTGTAGCAGCAACCTTGACATTTCTTAAGCATCTTTTACTGTAAAAAGCTTTGTTGGAGACATGGGCGTATGAAATGGGAAGCAGGAGGGTTTGTCCCTCCTGGATTTCGAAAGCTGATATATTGCTGTTACATTTTCAATAGAAAAAGTTTTTCTCTTAGTTGCACTTGATAAAAGTGAGATTTCAACCCTGTTGCCCCCTGGAAAAAGTATTTTGGAACTCCTGGAAACATCCACTAATGTCCCCCCTGGAAACAACTCTTCCGACGCCCATGGTTGGAGATGGAAAACGTTTTCAAAATAGTACATTCTAGTCTTGTCTATAAGCCGTTTTAATTTGTCGGGCAAGATAATGCAGTGGGTTGAGCTCGAGCCACTAAAGGTAGGCTGAGTTCGATTCCAGGTCAAGACATACCAAATACTTGCGACCTGTCAAGAAGGTACACCATGGGTGGACTTGCCACCAATCCCGCATTCATACGTGGTGACCCACGGCGCAAGAAAACGGAGGTGAACCGTCGCCACGGGAGGGGCTTTGGCGGGCTTAGCCCCCCAAACAAAGTTCCAAGGCCCCCAAATTGAAATTCGAAACACTATAAATAGTGGAATTTTCGTGGAACTTTAGAATGTTAAGCCCCCCTGCACAAACTTAAAGCCACCCGCTGAATACTTTCTGGCGATGGTTCTGCTGACAATCCCTGGTACTTCGAAGGGAGTAGTACATAAGCAATAATAGTAAAAATGTATTTCAAACAAAAGATAGTTTTTTCTTTTTTCAGGAAATATATCTGTAGCAGACGGTTCATCTGTAGCTCTTGGTCTCTTAACGGTGATCATCATCGCTTGGTTTGTCCTGGAAAACTTCGTCTGGGAAAAATATTGCCGCTACAACTTCACAATATATCCTGTTTTAATCCTTGCTCTCTCCGGCTTAATCGACAAGCTCCGGTTTCCTACGGTACCAAACATGGGAAACCAAAACCTGATCATCGCTTCCGTTAACCTGGCTCTGGTGCTGACTGCCACCGTTGCAAGGATCATTCTTTCAGTTTGGAGATGGAAAGATCGCTCAAGATCCACTGCTGCTGATGTTTTGCCGATGTACTCTATGCCAGAGAAAACTTCATCCGCTCCGTAGCTGTTAACGCAGACGTCTCTTGCCGTTGGAAGTTGCTATTGACTTATAGACGACTATTAAGATTCTTGCGGCAAAACGGAATTATCTGAGACGTTGCATGTATGAGTGACAGCCGCTTGTAGCAAACCGATCATTAAAATATTACAGTATAAAGTTTCTGGTTTAATTTTGCCGAAAAACTGTTAGCAAATGTACCATACCTTGATACATGCACTCGTCCTGAAAGAAATATTGGAGCAATGCAAAGAAAATCATTTGCTTTCTATTCGCTTTGAAATTTATAGCAATACCATTTTCGGTAGTTTGCTCTGGAGCCTTCGATGGGATTGGTAGGTGACTTTTTATTCGGTTGAGAGATTTTTCATTCCACACGTCAGGCATGCACAACATACTACCCGCGAGCCACATGCTGCACGCGAGAGTTTTCTCAATTGCAGAAAATGCTACAAAAGCTCGACCTCGAATAAGTAATTGTCGTTCTATAATTTTTCCCATACCGTAACGAAATCACTACATCGAAAGGAAATAGACTTTTGCGGCCCGCTGCAAATTTATGTTCATAATTTGGCCCTTCGAGTCGAGCTTTGATTTTGAGTTGTACAGGCCTGCCTTGCGTTAACCGTCTGAAAATTATAAATCACAGTATGTGGTCCGACCCTTGCATTAGCTCTAACGAGCGCAACGACGCTTTATTCTAAAAGCGAGGCTACACGTTTAGTATCAGTACTGAACCGTCACAATCAGAGGGTTTTAAAGTGGTGTAGGAGGCGGGGGTGCAAGTGCACCCCAAAAAGTTTTGATTTGTTGAAAATCCGCGAAAATTCCCTTAAAATCTGGGAAAATCCGGGTAAAAATGGCGCCCAACGTTTGCAGAAAAACACATGAAGACCTTTTTTGTAGCACAAAAACTTTTCGTGCAAGTTTGGGGAAATTCAGGACAAAATCCTGCGCACCACCAGAAATTTACCTGTTTCTTCACCTACGGTTCAAACTACACGCACCCGCAGCTGCTAGAACAGAAGGGTTTTCGCCCAAGTGCGCTCGATGCAAAGATGCGAAATACGAACGCGCCCTTGGCAATCTTTTCGCGCATTCATAAGGCTGTTTGGCTGGAAATATTCGCTGTTCTTTCCGTGTACACTGTTATTTCAATACTGATTTTGTCAGCAAAAACTGATATCAAAAGAACCTCAGTTTAAAGTGAAACGCGATCTTATTGTGCGCACAACGAAAAAAAAAACGGAAAAATCCTTATGGAAGGCAGAGGTGGCCGGAGTCACTTTTTCAGACTCCGACTCTGCTCCTGTTCCAAAATTTTTGAATCCGCGTCCAGCTATTCTTAAAGTTTGAGAATCCGACTCCTGTTCAGACTCCGGCTACAATCATCGAGCCAACCGTAATTTATCCATGCTTTTACCTAAGAAATGACCGCACAGACTCCTGCTACTGCCGAAATGGAAAAGTGACTCCGGGTCCGCTTTTTTACAAATTTTCGACTCGGGGTCCGGATCCGGGTCCGAAAGAAAAACGCAGAATCCTGCCGGAGTCGACTCCGGTAATCCGGATCCGGTCCCACCTCTGATGGAAGGCAATTTGAAAAACACTAAAGAAGTAGTTCTAATGCACAATTCCAGTGCACATTTGCAGAGGTGGGTGGTAGCGAGATAAGAGTAGCACTGCATTTTAAAAAAATATATAACGGAAGTGGCAGCGAGCCATTACCACTATTCGCTACAGCGAATATAATATACTTTGGCTCAAGTGACATAATGGGCTAGAGGTCTTCCGTCCGCAAGGATGATAAGCAACTGCTCTTATTGTTTTTCGCTAATTTCGTGTGATTCGTTTGAAGTAAGCTACCAGCGATCCAACACTTAGCAGTATAGATCCGGCACGTTACTGCATGCGTAGCGACTGCTTTTATTTTAAAGTATAGGTCAATATGACAGCTTTTGTAGCTTGGGCTAACTTTAGTATAGCCTATTTGACCGTGTATATAAACCACGCAAGCTTTTGTAAATGTTACTGCACGAGCATGGGCGCAATATTGTTGCAAAATCTGGGGGGACAGTTTGGTGTGAAACCAATATAGTCATCTGGTCGATGCAGAAGTGGCGTTTTATATATACAGGTTCCTTATCTGTAGAGGTGTTTTGAGAGGAACACTAATTACGCTTTTCCTTGCAGATGATTTGCATATTAATATACTTAAATTTGTTGCTGGACATGCTGCTGTAGTTCAGCCTGCTTCCATTAATATCGTATTGTGATACAAACAAGCACAGCAATATAGTAGAACACATAAATTGGGTTTTATCAGAGGTTGGAGTTCACAATTTGCTGACTCGCATTGGTCGTTCGTGCATATCACTCTTACAGTAGAACGCTTCAACTTTCATGCATTTTATAAGAAGTGTGGGTCACGGCGCGATTTGATGTCTTGTTCAAGTCACTTAATGTTACAAAGACGATTAATTTGTTTCTTGGACATTTCCGTTTTTTGAAAAAGCCACAAAATTTTTTAATGCTGCTGGGCATCATGCATACAGCGCCACCCCTTCCAAAATCTTCATTGATATCCTCTTAACAGAACCAAATATATTTGGCCTAAAATTAGGGTAGCCTACTGCACAAAATGATTTCAATCTATATTTACTGTTGGTGGGTGGAGGATGTATCCTTTCAATCTCCCCTTGTTGATTCTTGCATACATACCCACACAGAGTTGTGAAAGGGCCTCATTTTGAAGCCTGAACCCGGCCGGAGCCCGAAATCACAAGCCCAAACCCGGCTCGAGCTCGATTTAGGCCCGAAAGTGAAATCCACCGATGGAGTTAAGATCTGCGCAACTGTGGAGTAAAAAAAACGTGTTTGAGTATAGCTGTAGGCTATAGACGACTAGAAGATTTATCACATCCAAAATAAAAACCATCTTGACCAAAGCATTGGCACAGTCTGGCACAAACGTAGCATGTTAGTAAACGATAATACTGCAGAATATAATGTTTCTCAAGAAAAAAGAAACTATCACGAAACTATCCACGATGGCGCTATAGGCATGACAAGCCGGCTTGTAGGCTTCTTAAAAACAAGCCAAGAATCGCGTGAGTGATTAATCTTGTTGAGGCAAAGTCATCGCGTGCTAATTTCCTCACCGCTATCGCCTTCTCAAAAAGAGTGTGAGACTAACTAATCCGAGCAGAGAAGAAAAGAACGCAGCTGTGTTTGCAAACAGAATTATCTAAAAAAATCACAATCTCTTTACTCACAGATGTTATAGTGGTGAGCACAGCAAATCTACGTCATGAAAGAAAAAAATCTTTACTCCTAATGCTATAAAAAAGTTTTGTGTGCAGACTCGAAATCAGCCTGAAATATTTTGACAAACTTAAGCCCGAGCCCGGCTTGACTTACAATTCTGCACCATGTCAAAAGTTTCATTCTATGAGTTCTACTGTACTTGCATAACGACACGAAAATATATTTAAGATTAAATCAAAATGCACAACGGTGAATTGGCAAAAAAGTACCAAGTTTCACCTTTGACACGAAAATAATGTCCAACAAAACTAGGTGTGATGTACTTGAGAAACAAATGTTTCGCACTTGGATGAAAACGTTGCTGCATTGTGGGTTTGGTTAAACTCAAGTAAATCAGATGACTTACGAACCAATGCATTCAGCACAAGCAAAAAGTTTGAGTCACGGAAATTTTTTTTTTTTTTATTTGCTGGTCACCACTGTTGCGAGTCGCGATGTTACAAATCAAGATGTGAGGATAAATATATATTTTATCCTTATTTCCGCGTCAAGTCCCTATGTTTTGATAAAAGGTTAATATACAGCCAGGTAAATGCTGTAGGCAACTTTTCCAACATTTTGATTGAAATCCTGTTCACTGATAGTTGAAGACAGCCTTTTACAAAACTGCCCATCCCAAAACTAAGTCTCCACAATAGTGCTGCGTTTTTGCATTCGGCAAAAGCTTTGCAGAGATTTGCCTGAAAATCTAACTTTCTAACATATACACTGGCATTAGGGTTGCCAGATCACTTGACATTTTTTCAAGGACATTTTTTCAATGAGGTTCGGTCAGTGGCGTGAAGAGGTCTGGTGATGTCTAGGACGACTCCTTGATTGTGTGCCCCTAACAAATTCTAGTATTTAGCAGTGGAGAGGCGCATGATGGTTGGATATATGCTGTTTGTGACGTTACAATATGACGTCATTTTGATGTTTGGCGTTGGTTTGGCGAAGTTTGTTGACACAACGTACATATTATTCTATACACACTCTCCTTACTCGTTATTGTAGCCTACCATGTGTCACTGTAATACACAAATTAATTAGCGCTTCAAGTTAGGAGACCGGAGCAAAACACAGCACTCAACGCTAAGACAAAGCAGGGGGGGGCCAAAAGTGGTTAAATTTGTTTTTTCCAGCTCAAAACTAAAAAACAACTTTTTTATGTTGAAAATTTCAAAATCTAGGGGGTTTGTCCCCCCTGCCCCCCTTCCAACGTTCATGAGTACAACGTCAGAGCAGTTCACAACTGCAAAAATATAAGGTTGTGAATTCAAAGAGTGCAGTAAAACACACAACGCTACGATGGGGCAGTTCACAAATTTATAAAATGGCTGCGCGAATGTCTCGTCGAATAGCACTCGAGCAGAGAAGGTATGCGGCTGGGATGGTGGACACCCTGGGTTGACAGTTTGAAACTTTCTGAACTAGCCTACACTACACAAGAATTGAAAATGTGTATAAAGCAGTGTTTTTTTACGCCGTTTTTGGGTGTCAAAATGACACCCTAAAATTTTGCAATGACACACTAAATTCTGAAGGCCAAGATGTGGTTTTACCCTGCCTTGAAGTAAAACGATTTGAAGAAAAGATGGTTTTCTGCACCTGGCTATTGCAACAGACGGCTGCAATGTTATAGGCCGACAAATGTTTCTGGTGCAGAATTTGAAGCGAAAATTGTAAATATGGTATCTGTGCATTGTCATGCGCACCACCTAGCTTCGGCCTGTTACTCTACTGCCGCAGGTTTCTACAGTATGGTGTACGAAACTGCGAAACCACGTTAATGCAATTATGGAAGTGCTTTACTGTTTCACTGTTGCGATCGGCTCGCCTGGCGATGCACCAGACTACAATGAAGACAAAAGGCCGACAGTTGCAGCGCGCATGAAAAACCAGGTGGTTGTCCAGTGAGGCAGCTGTGAATGCTAGGAGTGAGTTTCGGGTATTTGGGCTGCACTGAAGCAGCTGCCAGAAAACAGAAATGATGCAATGTGCGTTGTTATACTGCGACTTATTAAAACAAAAAATTTCAACATGGTGCTTTTCTTTTGTCAACGTTGCCACCTCACCTGGCAGAACTGAGCAAAGATTTTCAGACAGGATGCTTTAACTTTCCACAGATGAAAGATTCCGTAGAAGTGTGCATCAATAAACTCTCTTTTGCCGCTGCTAAATCCGAGCTTAAAGCTAATTGCGAAAGTTTGACAGTGTTACACAAGAAGCGACCCCTATAGGGTGGCATCGTAATGTGCTTTAGATCCAGTAGATATCAAAGATGCGTGAGTTCTCATTACTGAATCTGGGACCGTTCTCGCAGAAGCTATGTCTGGTT
>JGI24158J21664_10014373_pt1 | contig 10393 bp, 10 predicted proteins | sample Ectturendosymbi3_FD_21664 | JGI IMG/M metagenome (IMG submission 21664) | reverse complement strand
ATTCTAGCCACACCAAGGTGCTTCACTTAAATTCGATCCACTCATCTGTGTACATATGCATGCGCTTTCACCTATACATTTTCTTCACCATGTTCTGCGTTCATTCGTTTTTTTGTTGTTGTTGTTGTTGTTGTTGTTTTATTATGCTTATTTAATCTCCAACTGTTGTTTCTCAACACGTCAAAAAGTGATAAACGGGGTTGGTTGACTAAATGACCGCCACGGTCTTTCGCCAATCCTATATGACACAGCGCCCCTCTTTGCTTACACTGATCAGCTATTGTGTCATTGTGTTTTCATTTGCTCTAATATTTGCTAATGGTTGGTTTACTTCATGCGATGGCTTTTGTGGTGCTTCTGCTTGTTGGCTGAGTCATAAGAAACAATAAATCAGTACCATTATTAAAAACTCTTTGTCTGCTGTATGAGTATACTTAGTAGAGAGACCAAACAAACGTGTGGAAGCAGGGCAGGCTCAGTGTGTGAAAGCAGAACAGAAGCAGTGCAAAATATTTTATCTTGAACTCACTGGTGACCGTAATTCATAAAAAGTAAACGCAATGCGGCCGGCAATAACGAAAAGTTTGTGCAGTCTTGCCATAGACAAACCTGGAAAAAAGTCATGGAATATACGCGTGAGACTTTGTGACAAACTTCACTATATAAAAAACATTTGCTTCGTCTTTTAGGTTAGTGCGTTTTTAAGGATATGCTACTGTTTACATGCTCACGGAAAAACATTTTAAACGCTTCGTGTTTTGATTAAAATTTATTAAGTCGAGGTAAGTACAGAGCTGTGCATGCTTTCAACAAATCAACACCAATGTCGCGAAATCGAAAGATTTCTTGCAGTGCATGCAGAACAAGTCAGCCAGCTTCGATTCAGGTTAAGTTTGCTATTTGCTGTTCCTGCATCACACGAAATCACCATGTCGTCCGCCCACCTGATCTCTCTTAAAGTAGGTTAACTGAGTCTGTCGAAATCATTTCAAAAACAAAGCTGTATCCAAAACAAACAATTTATTAACGTATTGCAACAGCAGGACATGCTACGAGCCACTAATTTTTAATGCTTGCATAAAAACAGTATAAATGGCACAAGACTTGAGAAACTTAACTACACATGCATGAGAACGCAAACGCTGGATAAAATTCACCACCGACACATGGATTCGATTGCTTTGCATTGTTTTATAACCGTCTCCTCGTGAATCAACCATAAGATGCACCGAACCAATGATTAGAAACAGAATTTAAAATACATATGAATGCTTACAGGCCATCAAGGTGGCAGAAAGCAACCAATTATTAAAACATTGTGATGGACTACTCAATGTCAGATTACAAATGCCGGATTTAACTTGAACATTAATTCCACACACAATGTGATTGGCCTATAGTGAAAACTAGGTCATATTGCGCTTTTGTTTTAAATTCGAAATGTAAAACAGACTTTCCTGTTAACAACATGGAGCTAATATAAACAAACACCCGTATGCCATATTCTTGATGTTCCGAGTGCTTCTATTGAAGGAAAATTGCCTCTTCCAGGTCTAACAATCGCGGAAGGGCATCATCCCATATTTTCCAATAATCGACGAAATCAGAAAGACACACCACAATTAAACAGATCGACGAAATATAATCCACCCAGCTGTTCAGGATATGAACGCACGATGCGGCCGCTATTGTGTGCAAGTACATGTCCACGATCAGGCAACACACGCCGAATCCAATCTTTATTGCAGTTGAAAGCAAATGTTTCAGGTTTTTGGCATAGATAACCAGCGGTATTCTGAAACAAAAATTACAATTAAACATATTTACGGGTTCTCCGCACGTAGACGTAGCCAGGAGGGGCGCAGGGGCATGCCCCCCTCAAACATTTTAGCGTATTTAGTCATTTTTGCTTTGAAAAGCGGCGTCCCAAACAAAAATACTGTTGCTCGCTTAAAATCAAACATTATGGCCACCCACTTAAATTTTAGGCTGGCTGCACCGCTGTCTCCGCTGGAACTCTGCAAATGTTGCATGAAACAGTTGCTGACATAGAACAGTTCAAATTTGAAGAGAAAAGAACGCAACCATTGCAGTATTCACCTTGCATCATCCACATGTTGAACTGCAGCGGATATTTGTTTTAATGAGAGCGACTAATTTATAAGGGGTAGGTGAAAACTAGTAACGCGTTTACAACACTCTTCATTTTTAACAGAAATTCTAATCGTGCATTCATTGTCTCACTGCTATTGCTCACGTATCATTTTTATTTTCTTTGCCGATAAGTGGTGGAAGTAAACCTGCTGTTTGGGCGGCAGTTGGGAAGGAAAAGTACAAAAATGAAGAGGAAAGAAAGTAAAGAACTTAAAAAAGGTCCCTAATCGAGGCGCCACTTTCAGCGGGGGCCGTAGTTGTTTGGGGGAATTTGAAGCAAGTTATCACCTACCCGGATGCTCCCCTGCGCCCGACAAGTAATGTTTTAGGACAGCATGTTGAAAAAGTGGTGGTGCCCACGCCCCACAAGGTCAAACTTACGTTGTTACGAAACAGCTGTTTTTGTTAAATAAATGCAACGGTTGTCCGATCTAGCTTGATGAGTATAGCAGAAATGCAACACTCTTCTAAACAAATGTCAGGGTTATTAAACTATCACTATTTGTTTTACTTGACCTAATCATAGCAACATGCAGCGATGAATAGTATCGAAGCAAACGTGCTACCAGTTGTGCAGTCAGGGTTAAACTTCTCCCCATCTTTTGGGGAAAAAGCATTCCCTTCCGTGTTGTGACACTTAAAAAAGGCAAACTGGTGGTGCGTTTATCGTGTTTAATGAGAAACTCAAAAAAGCATGTTAACCATGAGACAATTCTTATGGACATTTCCCCATTCCTGCCGTTCAGTTCTAAGCATATTTTGAAGACTTTTATTAGTGTGTAACTTACACCATCGATGATAAACTACCAAGGGTCAACCAGGTAACCAGTCGGCGTTTTCTGTCGGCCGAGTCCCATGAAACTACGATCGGCATCCATACTCGAAAGCTCAAAACGATGGTCAAAGCTCTCATACTCCACGTTAGCCGCTCTCTTCGCCTCCCTTCTGATAGAAATGAAACTCTTGGTACAAACGCAATTGTATCATCAGATGCGGCGCGGCGCTGTCGCGATGTTGTTCGCATTCTTTGAGGCGCGGACAAATCGTCTGAAAGAAGACTCGGTCGCGACGATGAGCTTGGATCCAATCCATTTTCATTTGTTAATGAAGTTTCAGGACCTTCCATCCAAAATTGATATGAAGAAGAAGACTGAGGTTGTTTTTGTCGGCTGGTTACTGACATTCTTCCAAAAGATTTAGTCGCCCTGGGTGAGATTGGACGCTTTGCAGAGTGACGCTGCGTTTGCTGAGTAGTTTATTATTGCCGAGTTCTGCGTTGCGACTTATTTCTCCACAAACAGCCAGTAAATACCATTCACATGGGTGATGACCATCGTGGTAACGCTGGTCAACTGGAAAACTGGAATCAAGTGTAATCACTCTTCCATAAAAAGCACATGCAAGATCTCCACCAATTTTGCAACGTATGAGATTAGTTCTGTCACACAACATCAACGATCTTTTGTTAAAAGTCAGTAATCTAATGCAATAAATATAATATATAAATAAAAATATTAGAAAAATCTAAAAAGAAAAAAAATCTAAAATCTGACATTTATGCAATTGTTCTGCATTCTTGTGCTCACTGCTCAGCTACGAAAAATGAGAAAACACCCTGTTTACCCCGTTAAAGCTTGTCAGCTTGACCGATGAGTGTTTTGGCCGACAGTTGCAAAGCTCTCACAAAAAGGGGTGCTGCACTGATTTTTAACGTCAGTTACGGCTTGGTTAGATTTTTCTACAAGAAAGCAATTATTACACGGCTTTTAAAAATATTTCCGTTCCCGGTGCCAAATCTGTTAAAAAGGTATCACGCTAGAATATACTGGTGTAGGGCTTTTGGCGACAGTAAATTTGAAAGCGATTGCATATGAGCTGGTACGCACTATTTTAGCAGGTTTCTGCTCATTGGCTGCTAAGAAGCCGATAATGTTTTAAATTTTACATTCCATTTATCATGTTTTCACCCCACGAAAAATTTGGGTATAGTTACATTTTGCCCAAAACTTACTTGCAACTGTTTTTATGGTCGTGATTAACATTTTACCTCAAAACAAAGGCGAAGTCATAAGCCAGAAGATATTGACAACTACGGTGTTCCACATGCACAAAAAAAGGCTTCTTGCCACACCAACGTTGGTTGCCACACTAACTGTATTTTTGAAACCAGAGATTGTCACTGTCGTCTTCAATTTTACTTGACGATTTTTGTTCCCAATACGGTCGTATTCGTAGTATTGCAGCAGACGGTTTTAAACCTTTATCAACAGTAACACACAAGGCAAACTTCAAAAGAAAATTAAACTGCATTAGTCCAAAGACATTTTCATGTTGATGAGTATTCTGTACTTGCACAACTTCTTATATCTGTTCCTTTTCGTCTTATGCATCCAAATTCCCTTCAGTCACTTCCGCTCCACTTGCTGCATTAACGATAGAATGCTTCTTTTCCGGATGGAATGTGCTGGTGCAAAACAAGCGCTTGTTTTTAGTCGATAACAAGTTTTATGACATGCTTAAACGCTTTACTGCTGTACAAAGAAGCACAAAAATGCCGTTCCTGCGGGTCAGGCAAAAAAGTAATTATTTAAAAAAATGTCACCAAAACCAAAGATATGTTCGAGCTTTAGCTGGAAGCCTTGAAAAGAAAAAAAATGAATAATTCGAAAAATGTTGACAAAATTTCAGGTTTTGTTAGCGAATAAAATCGGTGTTTGCATTTGTTTATATGAAATGCATATTACCATATCCTTTAAGTCCAGTTCAGAAAAAAGGGGCAATGTGGAACATCTCGGTATATGAGATTTATTTACAGGGCCACTGGAGCCAAACAAACCTTAAGGCCAATCTGTAAACATTGTAAAGTAAGAAGTTAGATTAAACTGTTATCTTTGAAATGAAATGTGTGACAGTTTTCATGGCGCTAGCAAAGAACGCAAGCATAGATGCCGCTACCACGTTTGAAAAAATCAGAACTATAGATATGTCACACTAGCAAAGAACGCTCGCATGGATAGCGCTAACACGGTTAGTGTGCTATTAGCTGATTGATTGACCGACTGATTTATTTGTTTATTGTTTCAAATGACTCAACTAATAAACAGAAACAATACAAATAGCCATCATGCAAAAAGGAAATCAATTGTCGATGAACATTAGAATAAATGAATACACCAGTGGTTCGTAACCGGGTAGGAATTCCTCCCTGGGGAGGAATTTCATGAGTTCAGGGGAGGAATTTCCACTTTATAGTGAAGTTACTTATTCATTGTACGTGTTGTACTTTTTTTTAAATCAACATTGGCTCTTTCAATTAGTTATATCACCTTATATTTGTAAGTTATTTAGTGGATTAGCACATGTATATGTTGACAAATTTTAGTGCCATTGTTTGACAACAAATAGTTCTCGTCCCACTTTTATTAATCAGGTTTTTGTCATCAATAAAGACCATTGTTTCAACTGTAGCCTACGAACCCGAGCAATAAGCTACACCGTGACAGGTAAGAGGCAGGTAAGAAAGAATATATTGGTAGATCAAATATTCTTCCAGACTCTTTCCTGCTTTCAGTAGTTAGGCTACCGGTAATAACTGATAAACAAAAAAGATAAACAGGCCTTCTTGTCAGAGCATATTCTTGAAGTAAGTTCAGTACGTAGTGCACCTCAGTGTGTGTGGGATTCCTTAGGTTTTGGTTAGGGTTCGGTTGTTGGATAGAGTTTCTTGAGAAGATACGCGTATTGAAATTAAATTTTTAGTCAGTCACATTATTGTCTTGTGCAGATTTTAGCCTTAACTTTTAACCAACTATAACAACATTTAGTAACATGAGTTGCAAAATGTAAAAATATGATGATCAGTGTTGTAGTCGAGACCGTAAATTTCGAGACCGAGACTCAAGACCTGAAATTCGAGACCAAGACTCGAGACTTCAAAATTTGTGCATTTTGCCAAATTAAAAAAAATGTCGTCATCACTTCTAAGTTGAATTTTTTTTTATTTCTGGCATTTTCCGATCTGTTTTCGTTGTTTCTTACCTGCAAATACAACCAACAAAAAATTGTTGAATTATAGAAATTTCACTATACCATTTCTTTGCAATATTCAAAGTCTCGAGACCTGCAGCCTTTGAGACCGAGACGAGACGAGACCTGAAACGTTCGAGACCGAGACCGAGACTCGCAAAAATGGGTCTCGAATCGAGTCTCGAGACCGAAACCAAGTCTCGAGACTCCATCACTGATGATCATTCATATATGTAGTTTAGTTGTAGGCTACATCAATCATTCTCTGTATCCACCTACTCTCCGATGAAAAACAAGAACAAATTTCGCATTGATTGAGTTGAGAGTTGAACTACATTGATATTTGTAACTTTTTTTATTACTGGTGTATTTCAATGTGTTTTGATTGTACTTTTGTTTCATTTTTATCTTTCTGTCACGAAATTAACAGTGGCGCTTTCTGTTGGATTATTATATCATTAATGATACCTGCTTAGTTAGATGTGCATTCCAAATTTTTTGAGTGATTCTTTGACTTTTCCCCAGTTAAACTTGCTGCTTGTTTGAAGCCACCAAGCAGAGCTAATTATCGTACAATAATGGCTTATTGAAAGAACGCAACAACGCTACTAGGATTATACTTCAACCCACAACGTGCGATCTGAGTCGTCGCAAAAATGACGTTTTAACCTTTTCAGCCACCCTGCTGAAATTGTGTATTAGGGGAGGAATGAAAAGTTCCAAAATGAGCCAAGAGAGGAATGCATGAAAAAGGTTGGGAACCACTGGAATACACAGTGGCAAAATAGCTGATCAACGTTAGCAAAAAGTGTCAATGTGTCACATACGATTGGTGAAGGATCATGTCAGTCATTAGTCAAACAACCCTGTTTATCATTTTTAATAAGTGTTGAAAAATAACAATTTGAAATAAAACAGGCTAAGCACAATTAGAAAAACAAACAAACACAGAACATGTTGAAGTAAATTTACAGATGACAAGGGCATGCCCATGGACACAAAGGAATGGATCAAATTTGATTGAGAAAATTTGGTGTGGTCAAACAATTTTTAAACAAGGTATGAAAATAAAAAAGTAAAAAAATATAAATATAAATATAAAAATAATTGAAGAGATACAAAAGAACTGCTGCATTAACTCTGCTGTATGCTGCTGTGATGAGGTCCAAGTGCATTGATTCATGACATGTATGTAGGAGTTGAGTTGATTTTTACTGGAGCAAACATTAAAAGTTTCATGCAAATTAAAGTTAATGCGCTGGGAAAAGGGGCGTAACGAAGGGTGGGCAAGGGTGGCACAATTCCCCGGGCGCCGAATTATTATGGGGGCGCCGAATCACTGCGGGTGGCGCGAAATGACTGCGGGGGACGAAAAAAGTCCCAACAATGTCACAAGTACTTTCTTCAATACAGTACAATGCTTCCGAAAAACCTCAGGTTCGAACATGAGACGCCAAACAAGCTTCTTGCCCCAGGTGCCATCTAACCTTGTTACGCCCCTGACTGGGACACCGATGGAAGCCTCTTAACCAGGTTGTCTCGTCGAGCACCCCTCATATTCATCATTTTCTACCAGGGCTTAAAGTTGATGGCCGATTCATCATTGGTGAAATTAGAGTTGTGACAGAGTTAAATTTTTGAAAGTGTTTGCAGTCCGCTGGATGATCAACACCAGGGCCGGCCTTTAGCCGATTGGACCGATTGCTTCCAATCGGGCCCCGCGCCCAAGGGTGCCCCGCGCTACGTCTACTATTCTACGCAAACTGACACTTTCTATCGAAGCTTCTTGTGTAGGGCGCGGGGACCACAGCGTAGGATCCGTTGCCAACGAAAATCAAAGTGAACTGTGCGGTTTTTAACACCCTTAATCATCACAATTTGATCTGTAATCGTGACAGTAGTCATTGCGATTCCGTAATGTGTAGCCCAGTTATTTTTAATAGCATCTAGGGTTTAAGTTTTGAAACTGTTTCCCGTTTCAGTTATGAGTGTTGGGCATTTGGCAGGTCATCTTTCAATAGTTGCTGCGAGATATGTCAACAGTTGTTGCTGTTTCAATAGTTACTACTAGTAATACTTATCTTCTGAAAGTTAAGTATAGTTCGCAATTGCAAATGTATGCTGCTTACTCAATAGCGTTATTCAATTTTCCTTTCGTTCAAATCTGATGAGGCAACCTGAGATTGACGAAAACCTTTGAAATACACCTAGTTTTAATCATGCCAACTGAATGGCTATCACAGATGCGGAAAAATAACGATTCCTTAAAAAATAATAAGTATGGGCGCATATGCTTTGCATCTTCGGATTTAGATGGTGGGGGGGCCGGGGCTCAGGCGTGGTGGGAGGCCCCATGTGCGGATATAGAATCTTTAGAAGGGGGATGGCCGATGATGTCACTAGTATTTCTACGGATCATTAATATTGATGACGTAATCTTGTGACGTCACATTTGTTAACTCAACTTCAACAAACTTTATGATGCAACCTGACATTGACAATGATTAGCGATTTGTGAAACTGTTGCAAAACCGGTCACCAGAAGCATCGTATCTTCTTTTTTTGAAATTTTGCTTGAAAAACGTTTCTGGGCGATCCAACATTTTCATCATCTCTAAACGTCAGTCCTCGCTCAGCAATAAATTTTACAATGAAAACTAAACGTTGCAGAAACGATTTCCAATATTGTTGTCATTGATTGGCCTGAATAGCTAGCTCTGTATCAATTCTTCATAGTGAATAATTACATCTGCGACGAAATGTAATTGTGTCATCTTTATGTTCCATTGATTGCTTGTGGCTGCTCTGCCCTCTGCGTGCTTCCAGTCGCAGATTCCTTTTCTAATAAGGAAATGCGCTTATTTAGTCGTATCCGCGCACATCAGTCTACAAGTGAAACAAGAGACACAAGTTTGTGAAGGAGAAAAACAAAGCCAGCTTCCACAACGTTTTCATTTCAACGACTTCGGCATTATGGTTCTGGCGACGAATAAGATTTGTGGTGCATTTCCGTGACGGGTTTCTGTCTTTTCTGTGTTGTGGAACATCATGTTTTAAAATTAACTTTTCGTTTTTCAACAAATATTCCGGCATTTTTTCCGGTATATTGGATAACCAGAGACCGATATCTTTGCCTCCAGCAAAAGTGTCAGCCTATTCATCTATCATGTTTTTCGATGATACTTCTTGACGTTCTTCTGCTAGTGCACCGCTGGTTAAACTAGGTCTATTCTCATCGTTACGTACATCTAAGTCTATACCAGGGGTTCCCAACCGGGGGTACTCGTACCCCCAACGGGTACGAGATTGAACATCAAGGGGTACGAAGATCCTTGGGTCACAGAGCAGCTTGTATATCTCTTATAGAGCAATATATATCTCAGAATTTTTTGGGGGGTACTAAGAATGCTCTGACCTGACAAAGGGGTACGAGCAGCAAAAAAGGTTGGGAACCCCTGGTCTATACCAACATGTTCTTCGATTTTTTGTCCTCTTACAGGTTACGCAGAAATGTCTCCGCTGGACTTCACTGCCACTGTAAAATAGTAACTTGAATGTTTCTTGACGTAGCTGCAACTTCTTCCTCTCTCATTTATGCTTCTTTTGGCTTTTGATGTTTTTCAGAACCACATGGATAAGCTCACACTTTTAATTGGAACTATCCCCCTATTTTCTGTCCATACTTATTTATTAATAAGCTCAATAGGGCTGACATATTTTCAGCGCAAAAAGGGAGGACATTTTACGACTGTCACTTGAGTGTATTAGGCCACTTACACTTAACAAGCCAAATAACAAATAGGCCTATTGATTAGTTGCAAGCAACGCCCAGTGTAGAGAATGTTTCATTCAAAACACACAAAACAAAATCCTTATTTACTTAACCTATTTAGCTCGTGAATATTTTGCAGATATCTTAAATTTCCTAAAAATATAGTATCGCCTTTAACAAGTTTATGAAACTGCTTGCGTGAAAGATATTTTAAATTGCACACCAGCTTTAGATTAGAAACTGGTTCAGCCAGAAAGGTTTCTCTTTCTTTTTGGTTTGTGGCTGCATCAAGGAAAAAATCGTTCCATATTACTGTATAGCATAAACAGCCATAACGTTGAAGTAAAACTGTGCAATCTTCATCAGTTCTTGAAGCATTTAATGGTATTGCAAGTTGCAAAATATTTTGCCCATCTTTCATGTTCCATCATTTTACAATGA
>JGI24158J21664_10014370_pt1 | contig 10394 bp, 5 predicted proteins | sample Ectturendosymbi3_FD_21664 | JGI IMG/M metagenome (IMG submission 21664) | reverse complement strand
TTTTAGAAAATGGCCGTTCTCCACTATGGTTGGTCATTATGAGAGATAAATAAGTGTACAAAGCATTGGCCACATTTGCAAAAGATATATAATCGGGGGCGGATATCAGGGGAGGCGAACGAGGCGGTCGCCCCGCACATCCTTTTTTAGAGATGCCGTGAGGGCCCCCTACTGAGAGTTTCGCACTTAGTTTTTGTATTATTTTGTCAAATAGTTTATTAATCACCCTTGAACCACGTTTAATAAGCTCTGAAGCAAGTCATATGTTTGTCAAAATAAATCAAAATTTTTGTGCAAATATGCCGAAAGGGGCCCGTCAACAATTTGAATGTGTAGACAAAGAACAATTTAAAACCAAATGACTTCAAACAATTTACAATGTAAAATGTACTTTCACGCAGAAGCAAATTCCCAGACAAACTGAAAAATTTACCTTGGTTTCAACGAATAAAGTTTCTGTATGGCTTGTGTAAATATAGGGACCCCGTTTTGAGAGTTTTCCTCGGGCATCTTAATTCTAACGTCCACCCTTCTAACGTATATTGAAGAACAAATTTCACACAAAGGACCGCGAGGCACCCAAAAGCGCGGGGCCCGTAGCAATTGATATATTTGCTACTATTGTTAATCCGGCACTGGACATAGCGGTACACGTGTGTGATTGCATCTACAGTGGCGTTCAGGTCCCCCTAAGTTAAGTGAATAAAAACGCTAGTTCATATTTAACGATATTCGTAAGCTGATATTTGGGTGTGATAAGGTAAATCATAGCAACCTACTCGTCAAAACAACTAAAAATCACCATGCAAGAAAAACATTTATGTTGGCCCCCTACTCTTTCCTTGGTCCCGCAGTGGCCCCCCCCACTTTTTAAGTTCTGGAATCGCCACTGATAAGTACCGAGAGTAAACGAAACTGAGCTAAATGCATTTAGCTCAGTTTCGTTTACACTCGGTTTCGAAGCTCACCTCTTTGTCCTTTCGCACGTAGTTCATTTAACACAGGGAGTTTTACTTGTAATGACATGCTTGTGTATCTCTTTGTGATGTTATTAGCGTCGTGAACGCCACTGAAATTACTTTGAAAGAAGATTAAAACTAAGGAATAGGCTGGCTGGCCAATTCAAATATCAAATGTAAATTTTAAAAGGAATGTTTCTTTGAAAACTTTTTGTGTATTAATAGCACAACAGGAAATTTCTCATATCAATTAGGTTTGTAGTTGCATGCAAGCTTAAAGATTCTCAGATAGTTGGCTCCATCTGATCTATGACCTTTACTGAAAAATTTTGTCTTGAGCGAATCTTGTAAATCATGCATCTTCTTTCCCTTTTTCTGACTAGTTGCAGTTCTACTGGACAGTTTTGCATTTTTAAACAGTCATTAGCTAAACGTATTTCTCAATTAGATTATTTAAGTTTTTTTCTGTTGTTTACGTAGGGGAGCCAACGTTGACCCCTTCTACTTCAACTGCAGTCCCCACCACTGCAACTTCATACAAAAATGTGGTTTCATCGTCAGCTAAACCTGCTGAAAGCGGTTTTAACTGCACATTTGAAGAAGGATGGTAAGTGATAACGTTTTCAAATTGCAAACGTTGGGCAAAATCGGACAGCCTATTCCAATAGGAGAGATAAAAAAGTTGGTGAAACTTGCAATGTAATTCTTAATAAATATTGTCTACACACAGGTGTACTGGGTGGAATCAAACGAAAGCAGACAAACTTGATTGGCTGGTTGGTCAAGGTTCAACGAAGACTAAAGGAACGGGGCCTGTAATTGACCGTACTTTGGGCACTAAAGGTAATTGTGCATTTACTGTAGCCTATTTCCAAGCTCGCCTCTTGTTCTTGCCAGCTACAATTATGCTCTGACCTCGAAGATTCTTACCTGAACTATGCTTATAGCATTTACAGTAACTTTTCTATATTTTGCAGATGGTCATTATGCTTACATGGAAGCTACTGGAGCTAAATTAGGAAATAAAGCAATTTTTCGTACACCATATGTATCGATGAACTCCCACTCGCGGTATTGTTTTAGATTCTGGTGAGTGCATTATTTCAGGGACCCCGACTACAAGCTTGTTTGTGTAACTATAGTCAAATGATTCTCTTTCATGACACTCAATGTGATGGTAGTTATTTTACAACCAAATGTCAAAGATGTGTCAAAGTACAGTAATGGTGATATTCTTAGAATGCTTATTTAACTTTCAACGGCTATTACAGAGGAATGCTTTTTGACTCGGAAAGCATTCGCGTTTGTTCATCAGAAGTATAAGGAAATAAACAACCCACCGAAATGAACAATGTCACGAAATTTGTTTCAAGAGTGCACGAAACTGACGTCACAAGGCTTTCGAATCGCCATATCTTGACTACTGGTGCTTCCAAGATGTGCAAATTTGCAAATGCGCAGTACCACCAGACAATTTGCGCAGTGAAATCTCATTCTCGCATTTGCAACATTTCAAATTTCATATCCTATATATGTCGAATAGATTCCAGTGGTGCCCAACCAGTTAGAGACCAAAAGCCACGTTTCTTACTGTGCTTCCTCAAAGAGCCACATGATGCATATGGGCACACATGTCTTCATCACTCACGCACATACCTTTGCTCAGCTAGATTTATTGTAAATATCACGCACCAACATGACAATGTGAGAAATTTACAAACCATTTATTGTTATGCATGTTACTCAGTGGGACTTTTGGCATCCTTGTCTTGAATAATTGTCTTTAAATCTGGCTTGTAGCCTATTCCGTTGTTGCCAATCGAAGCAATTCTTTCANGTGGATGTCGGTTGTGGGAGTCGGAAGGGGTGGCAGAGAGCCTTGACCTCTCTNGATTTTGAAAATGGACATTTTCCTATTAAATTTTCAGCAATAAGGTTTGATTTTAGTTTCGAATGGTTAAAATGAAATTTCACTGCTTTTGGCCCCCCTGGATAAATACTTTTGACTACCTCCACTGCCGCCCCCACCTGAAAAAGTTCTTTCGACGCCCATGGTGTCAGTCGGAACAGATTGATGCTTTGATTTCACGTGTTTTAGGGTAGAAAACACAGACTCACAGTCGTATGTTGACCCAAACATTGACATCAGCTTAAGCGCAGCCCGTTTGACGTTGGGGTATTTTTCGATTGACAGGCTTCTCCGTAACTGAATGGTCCCTTCCCTCAAAGCAGGTTTCAGTTGGTCCTCCTCACAATTATCATTCATCTCCAACTCATCTGAGACCAGCGGGGATTTCAAAACAGTCCGTCACAGCTCTAAAAGCCGCTATCTGTACTATACAATAAAAGTCGCAAAATTTACAACCTTGAGCTTGAATCTGGCATCATCCGAAACACGCTTTCTCTTGCACGACATTGCGCAAGGCTTTTGGGCTATAATTCCAGGCAAGTTATCGGCACGTACAGTACATTTGTTTCACCTTTTTTTGTGTTGCCTTTTTTACCAACACTGCCCGGTGGTGCTGATGAAAAGTAGCTAAAACGTTTTGCCTGGTTGTCATATGCTACCTGGGCTTAAGTCCCGCTACTAAGGATTTAACTTTATACACTTAACTCAAGTCGGTAATGGCTACTTTCTCTGAAGAAGCAAGCAATGCAAACAATGAACAGCAAACATCAACTCAGTTTTGCCAGCTGATGGTGTCATTCATTTCATTTAAGAACCGAAAGCGCTTGTATTAAATTTTCACATACGAACACAAAATACCACATGAAAACATGCACGTGCTCACGTTGAAAATGTCTTTAGATTTCGTATTCAACAAAACTTCATTGTCGTACAAAGTAAGCTTTCGTTTGAATGTAAAAACAAGGTAACAGGAAAACGATTCTCAGATCCTCGCTTACTAAGGTTGTTTGTCAAATGTTTTGCCGCAATTGAAATCTTCTCTTTATATGAGCGTCTCTTTTTTGTGCAGTTTGGACTTTCTTCGCAGGATCCGCACTACGCAAGTCGAGACCACAAGTAGGGCTGGGTTCAAGTAACAAAAATTTATTGTTTAAATAATAAGGAATTTCTAACAAACTTCTTAAGTAAAATTCAAGCAAACCGACATTTATACTTAGAACATTCAAGCACATAAAAATCATTGCAATTATTAAATCACAAAATGGGCGGTTCAGACAAAATTCACACGTATTGGCCGCGATTCACTTTAATGGAATGAGCTTCCACCTCAGTGGTTAACTGGGGAGGCGCGCCCCCCCAGGGGTGCGCGGGACCTTGCATGCTCCACAACAGGGAAAGGTTTTGAACGGGAATGTGTACCTTCCAAACGTTTCGCCAGTGCTAATTTTACGCCGCTACATGTTATTTGGTTTAGATCCGGAAGAGATGGAAGTCGGGGTTAAGTTTCTTGAAGTTTTGCAGGCCGAGTTCGAGCCTGCATCTCAGGGGTTCAACCAGGGGGACTGTTTAGTCGGCATGCCAAGTCCCTTTGACAATAACATTTGTGCCTTCCTCGCATTTCAGAACAGCATGGTGCACATAGAATTACAAGATAGCCGGCTGCATCACAGAGCGGCTCGCCTAATTCCAGATGAACATGAATGCATACATTTTGCACAGATCCGCTCATCGTGGAATACCGCTGTGGCTTTCTGTAATTTGACGAGCTTTCTGCAATGCGGCCGTACACCTGCATGATACTAATTTTCTACAGTACTCCCGCCATATTCTTTTGTGATGCGACGATGTATATTTGTGACAATTCAAATGCACATGAGCCACACTGTTGTTCAATGTAGACTAGGTATATGCGGCTTGGCTGCTACAGGCCACCATACGATGTCGACTTCTCGACGAAAGGAAGGTAGTAACTTTGCTTTCTGGCCATCCCAAATGCGTCACTCAGCTGCTTCATCTCGAACCGTGTCTTTCACTCAGACTAAGCGGCGCGGAGTAATTGTTTAAGTCCAGAAATGAAAATAACATTTCTATTTTAATATCCGGTTTATGCGATTAACCGTACTATATTTTTCGCATGAGAATGGTTTTGTTTTGAGATTCTGGAATCTTTTGCGAAAACGCGGTTAGGTTATGACGTTTAACCGATATACGATTAGTTCGGAGTAATCTGTATTCACTCTGGGAAGTAGTGTGCGGTTGCAAAGTTATGCTGAGTGAATAAAATAAAGAATTTGCAAAAGTTCGCATAAGTCTAAAACAAGCAACTGCAACACATTAAGCATGCGGGCTAGATTGGGAACATGCATATCTGTGAGTGCCCGTAACTCTTGCGTAATGTCGCAGGAAAGCGTTTTCCATCTAATGCTGCAAAATAATGTTGCACCAAATATTGGCCAAAAGTTGTCAATTAATCATTGGCCTGTAATTTTGGGTGCAGGGCTCCATACAACCTGCCGTGGCGAGTGAGTGTTAGTTGTCATCAGATGCATGGCACCATTCCTACTTTTGAGGCCTTGATGTGAAAAAATATGTACCTCTTTCTTGAACGATGCAGAAAGTCTAACAACGTATGGTCATAGGTGGCGGAAAGCGGGGGGTGACATGATTCTAGGCCCCCCACATATTTTTCTGGGGGGACCTTTCCTCCAATTTTAAATTTTGAATTTTGCATAAAGAAGTTTTTGTAACGCAATTAGTAAGAACAACTATAGTTACGTTTATGCGCTCGTCAGTATAGCGTAGATAGATAGGTGTAGTCTAGATATGGGTCTTGGACGGCTTATAAAACATTGCATAAAATCGCTTAAAGATGCTGAAAAAAGTTAATAGCGTCATATTGCAATGCTTGTGACGTCACAGTTACCAATTCAAACTACAACAATTTTCTATAGTGTTTTAAAGTGCAATTGTGCCACCCCACACTTTGAAAAAGGTTCCGCCACCCATGCGTATTGTTGGTTGGTTGCGCGCTTTGGTGCAGTCAGTTTGTTTATATTCCTTATTCTTTGAGCACTACAACCGCAATTTACTTTGCAACTGAGTGCTCGGACGTTACAGTGTTTGTTTGAGGGCGTGTGCATGACACAATACTTTTACTCTACCTGACCTTGACCAGGGTTGGACTTCAGTGTCCTACTCTCAATGTAGTGTTGTACCAAGTGTTGAGGGTTAGCGAACAATAGTGTTAAGAAAGTGCCTGTAACCATGTTGTTCTACTTCAAATCTTGCTATTAATCGTTCAGTTTTGTCTGTTTTTATCAATCTGCATTATGCAGACAGTGTGTGTTTGTGCTGTATGGACTTCGTGTCTGTCACAAAACGTTTAAAATAAAAAAATTAAATAAATATACCAAGAAATACATTATTTTACAACTTATTTAAACTCAGGGGGGCGTGAAACAAAGGAAAATTAGTTAAGGGGGGCGTGGTAGAAAAAAGGTTAAGAACCACTGTTCTAGCTCCTAAACGTAATCACGATGACAATCAACAATTGTGACTCACAAAGCGCTCGGCACAGGCAAGAAACCTATTCGCCTCAATGGCTTATTGTGTGCAATGATGCATGTCATGTATAATGCTGGCTTTCCAGCAACAACCGTGGCTTCTAAAATCTTAACTTTTCTAAATGCAAATAACTTGAAATATCAAGTATTGGAAAACTTACTTAATCAAGTAATAAGTAAAAGTTTTCGAGTAAGTAATTAACTAATTACTTACTTGAACCCAGCCCTAACCATAAGTCGCATATGACTTGCAATGCTATTTTAAGTAAGGGAATTGAAACGTGATCAAATTGTTAACGGGTCCGTGCTGGTCTGCGTAACAACAAGGTGCCGGAGCATTCCTTAGGAAAAAGTTGGTTGAGCTCAATTAAGAACCATTAAAGACGGTGCACGACCTTGGTCGAAACCCCGTCAACCGTGGGTGAGCACAACTTCAAATCTGTGATCAAAAATCGAAATAGTGGTCACTGGAACTTCTTCATTCTGACGGAGACAGAACGTCTGTTCCTGTTAGGTCATCCCAGTTAAAAACCATCCCAAGCGCTGTTATACCGAAGTTATGACTTCCCCTGGTGTGGGTGGGACACCCGATCAAATCGGTATTGGCATTTTCGCCCTTCTTCTACCCTTTTTTCGTGTAACCATTCGTTGCATTTTATAGCGTTTTGTGCATCTTTCACGACCCATTTTGTGACAAACTGTCACGTTGCAAAACGTCGCATCTGCGTCAAGTTGCCGCACTTTTGTGTTGCAAACCTGAATGTCTGAGATTCTACTTTTAGTATTTGACGTACTCCTTACCACTCACTCTTGTTTGCTGTAGTCTTTAATTTCACGTTTATGCGCACACGTTAATGCGAACATGCGTCGCGTGAATGTGGTCGCTTGTGTATGTTCTTGCGCAAAACAAAAGCGCGCTTCCACGCAAGACGGTAACTACTCGTATGTCGCGTAGATGCGCTCGCGTGTGTATGTGCTTGCATAAGCCACCAAGCACGCTTCCACGCAATGCGTGAGTAAGTCGCACCCCGACTTTCAAGGTGAACAATTGTCACAAAATTTTGTGACTTATACACGAATAAATACGGTATTTGCGTTAGGGCCGCATAAAACCGGGCAAAGAGCTGCATGCGGCTCGCGAACCACGGGTTGGCCAGGACTGGATAGACCTTTCACCGTTTGAAACGCTTCACTAGTTGCGTGTCTGCATGGGTGCGCAATTGAATGCGCACTAAAAAAACATTTGCTCAGTGTAAAAATTTTTTAGAGGGAACACTGGTCTTCACCAAAAGATTTTGCTTGACTTCTACACCCGCTCTGAAGATCATTTGATTCAACTAACATTCTCTTGAAAAGCTACCTATTTGATCTAGGGAAGATCTGAAGTCTCGAAGGCGTTGTGATTACAAATGCAATTACCGAATTCTTTCGATGCCGGTGGTCATTTTCACCAGAGGCTTGTGTTTCTTTTGTGGTTTCTCACGTTCTATTTGCCAAATTTGGCACATTTGAAATGTGTGGGAAATAGCCACAAAGATTGTGTTGTTTGGTAATGCAATTTGTTTGATATTAGCCAACGATATTAATCGGAAGATGGTTTCAAATTGGTGATGAGGCTTTGTTGCATAATCTGCTGGACAGCTGTGGACAACCGATATAAAACTATGAATTTAATGCAAGAAATTTACAGTTCAACAACTATACATTTGGTTACCAATTCATTGAAATGATTTGACAACTGTGNGGAAATCTTCAGGCGGTCATAGAANGCNCTTAGCCACGTTTTAAGGTNTGAGGAGCAAAAAACATTTTAGGAGGGTAAGATTTTTGTTTTTATTATACGCTTAAANCAAATTTTGTGGGCACAAAAACATTTGGGGTGAACTGCCCCCGAATGCCACCCTGTGGTTACGGGCCTCGGCCGTAGTCCGCCAATTCCTTGCTTTTATTTTTAATTACAAGTGCGAAGTGCTTAGTAAATGCACGGCAAGCCCGGTGTTAAGTTTTGCTTCCGGCCAGCCAGCACGNCAACAANCGCTCAACCAACCATATGCATGCTGGTCGCCAGAAGTTTTGACTCAGACGCTTTACGAAGTTGTCTTTACGAAGGTTGAAAATTCCCAGGTTTCACTATTTGAAATGAGACCACTAGAAACAGTTGGGGAATGTGTACAACCTATTTCTCACAGGTATATCTAACTGTTTCAGGTATTTGATGCATGGTTCAGGCATGGGAACGTTGAAGGTATTCTGGAGCCCACCCAAAAAAATTGGGACTTTTCGAGCTACGGTATATCTCGTGTCAGCAAAATCAGGTAAAGTAGTATTTTTTTTTTAATGAAAGTTCACAACTATATATTTTTACGTTTTTTCTGCGACAACATGCTATGGAAACAAGAGACTGGAAATCTTTAACTAAACACTAGTTACTGATTTGCTTTTGTAGGTCCAGTCAGCCGAAACGGATCTGATTGGATTCAGGAATCTGTCACAATGATCTCTCCGACAAGCTTTAATCACTATGCTCCAGTTTATGTAAGAAAGTTCATAGAAAGTGTCTGCAATCGCACTTCCATATTTACCCCCTTATCCACAAGACAGAGTTCTTTTCAGAATAAAAACAATTGTTTGCATTTCGTGGCACATTTTTTCAACACTTTTGTTTGCAAAGCTGATCTGGCCAACTCCCTGCCAACTTTTTGTCATTTTTATGGAAGAGCTTTTGAACCTCAGCAACAAACATTTTTTCCGCGTTTTGTTGACACTTTCCGTAAAACAACTTCAACACTGAATCGCTCTTCCAAAGCGTCTGCAGATGTGTTGCATGTTTCATAGTTGCGCAACATCCCACACTCTTGAAAAACATTCAACGAAATAACAAGTAGTCAGCCGATTGGAACACCTGTCCAGACTGTTCCATTCTGCAATGAACATAAAAAACATGGATAGTAGCGTTCAGAAATGCTGTGCGGCATTGAAATAAGGTCATGTCAGTGAAACTTACAACTATGTAGACTTGCACCAATTTACCGTAATTTGGTGGTTCAAAATTGCATAGGATTTCTTATCGGTTTTAAACTTTATGGTCATGATTCTTATTGAAATGATCCAAAGTTCTCCTGAAATAATATGTGCAAATATCTTTTGCTGTGTGATATTTAAGGGCTTGCCTAAACAATTTCGTAAGCTCTGTTATTAAGTTGAATAATGTTTGCACACGTAGTCAATTTTCTTTTTTCTCCTCTGAGCATGGAAATCTTTAGCAAAGTACCTGTACGAAATAAACAAAATTTTAGATATCATAGGTACTACATTCTGATGGAACTGAAACAACAAACGATAAATGATGCTGCAGCAAACCTCGCAATGCCACATTACCTTTTCCCGAAACATTAAAACGTCTGCCGCAGCAACGCTGCACACAGTTACAGCGAAATGAATATTTTGGGATTTTCACCTCTATCACTTGGCGTGCATTGACTCAGTGCCAAAACTTAAGGAAACATGCTCGATGCAAGCAGACATTGTCAACTAGTGCGTCAGGTGTATTATATTATTTATTTATTTATTTATTTATTTAACGACAATTTTGCTGCAGGCGGTAGCCTGACTGGCGCAATCGTGTCGTGTCACGTCGAGCTTTGATAACATAACAACGCAAAAAGAATTAAAAAACAAATGGAAACGCAAAAACAAATACACTGCATTGCTAGCATCTCATACAGCACTTCAGGAACGCATCAACAGTATTGAATACAGAATTGAAACGAGGACGACGCATCAGGTACGTCATATAGATATAATGACAATTGCAACAGATCGGCACCAACAAAAAAAATACAACAGGAAAGCACGAATCTCCCTTCAATGGTGTACAAGGTCGCGCGGATGTTATCAAAATCTATTACAAGACTTGAGAAAATCATCCACGGCGCAAAACACAGCAACCGAGATATGTGATGG
>JGI24158J21664_10014369_pt1 | contig 10394 bp, 7 predicted proteins | sample Ectturendosymbi3_FD_21664 | JGI IMG/M metagenome (IMG submission 21664) | reverse complement strand
AACGTTCTTGGACTGCAGAAAAAACTTTACAGCATCCTGTGTTTCACACCTGTTTTATTGCTGTTAGAAATCGACTTGACAAGCAAACGTTGTAAACCCGGATGAAGGTGCATGCAGGGCACTTTTGTTATTCAGGGCGATCGTTGCAGAATCTCAGGAAAAGCAGAAGAATACGAGTAAGTCGGGTAGACTTCGATAACGAAGAAAAACACTGCATGGCGCACCGTAACCTTGCATAAGAAAAAGGAAATATGTCAGCTGTAAGAGTTACATTGTTCAACAACACGAAAGGGTGGCTGAAGAAATTGTCTCAACCATTTTCAAAACCTTGCTACCTTTGCGGCAACGCGTGTATAATAACGTCACCGCCAGCGAGGTCACGCTTCTGCGCACCCGTTCGCAACGACGTACGATGACAGTCGGCGCCAGAGATGAGCACTGGACTGAACCCAGATTATGACGAATTTTGTTGGTTTTGGATAGGACCCGGACTGTTAATTGCTTTATAAATTTAGGATCAGGATTGGGTTTGGACTGAGTCAATGGCAAAGTATCGCATAACTTTTGTTGTTGAAAAGTTGTATTTTGTTAAATTTTTGGCCTTTATTTGGACTTCGAATTTAAAAAACTTTTTGGACTATGGTTGGACTTGGACTGAGTTTAAAAAATCCCGGATCGGATCTGGAGCGCAAATCATGACAGTTCGCTCTCTCTGGTCGGTGCAAGGAAATATGAGCAGAGGCCGCTGGAGGCGCTGCGATCACAGTGTAGTCGCAGTTGATACTGTTCATGAGTTTCGATGAAACCGGATAAAAGCTGCACGACACACCAGCGCCAGGAAGCTGACAATGTTTTTACACCACGCCGACGGTGTTAACGTGTGCAAAGTCTATGCGCAGACCGAGTCGACGTTTGGTTTAACTGCAAGCAGAAGAAGAAAACGCACTGCAGGGTGATTTTTATCGAAGTTTTTGCACAGACTGAATGAAGCACTTAATCGATTCTCGTCTGTGGTACNAAGTCTCACGCTGCGTTTCTCTGAGTCGGAAANGCAACTATACAGACGCCACGTAGGACACAGTCAATTGTCAGTGGAAGATGGCATACCGGGATTCAAAGAAGAAAGTAATCGCGCTGCAGCAAATATACACAGATGATTTAAAAGTAATAACAAAAAAAAAAAGCAGGTACAGCGAGGACACGTTCTGTTGACACAATCGCAGAAGAAACGACTTGACGATCGGGTGTTCTGGACAAGGGTGGGGCAGGGCGGCAAGCTTACACAAAAATAAACAATAAAGCATTTCCACTTGAGTTCGCACAATGGTGAGGATGAAGCACACAGTTGACACTACGCAACCGGCTCTCTTGACTGTCTGTTACCAACGAATCACTGCTCCAGAGTGCTGGAGAAGCCTTTTAGACATCACGATTGAAAAGATCAGATCTGAGGCAATAAAACGAGTAGTTGTTAAACAACTTAAGTCAAAGAGTTGATAAATTCTTTCCTCCTATTTGATTTACTTTTCCGGAAAAACGACGTAAAAAAGCAACGCTTAGCAGTACGTATCTACGAGGCACCAACAAAAGCAACAAAAATCCTTTGCCACTGAACAAGCGCGAAAATTTTAACGTCAGCTTGGTGGAAGAAAATAGGTACCATGATACCATAGACGTGAGACATTGATAGAATCGTCAAAAAAAACTTTTCCATTGCACATCATGCCCTCAAGTACACAACGTGATAAAAAATAAACAGTTCATACCCAATGCACTTCGACTGTCATGGTTCCTAGGCAAAAAGTGTAATTAAAATAAATGAAAAATTAAACAACTAAACCTGAGTAGAAATCCGTGCCGTCACATACCGTGTCTTACGCCCTTACTGCACATACACCTCCGTTGCCAAAAATCATTAAAATGCACTGATAGGCGCGGAGAAATATACACCCCGCAAGAAATTGCCTTTTGCTATAAAAATAAGAATATTAGAGATAGACAAGAAGTTATCCCCTTCACACACAGCAACGAAAGAACCAGCACTTGGAAGTCAATTCTGTGCCACGTAAGGAGAAAGTATCCTCTATACCTGGCTGAGAACAGGCAGCGAAAATGCACCAGTTTCGCGCAACAATTTACAAGCAACGACAAAACGGATTTGGTGTTTTGTGCTTCTTTTCTGTGGCCAGTTCAGCAGCAGCTTCGAAAACTTCGCGAACACCTTCCTTGGTTCTGGCGGAACATTCCAAGTAGCGCTTTGCTCCAACCATCGCTGCCATCTTCTGTCCTTGTTCCTGACGTATCGTGTCTTGCTTGTCCACGGCGAGTTCTTTGCGGGTCTTTTCATCGAACCTAAAAACAAGGAAAACAAGTATGAAAAAGTCGTTGGCTTTGAGGCAGTGAGTGACGATGCAACCGGAGATCCTGCTTTTTTTCGCTGAGACCTTGCGGTAATTTGTCCCATAAACTCGCCAAATAGCAGGATTCACTAGTCTATATTTTCGGACATCATGACCGAATTGACTTACTTTTTTCGGTCATTTCAAAAGAGAATTCGGTCAGCGACTGAAAAACAACTAGCCGGAGATAACCAGCTCCATCACAAAAGTCACAGTCAAACTGATTGAAATTGATTTGCCTGCGATCAGAATAAAGCTTTCTTAACCAGCTTTGACATTTGATTCAAAGCAGCAACGTTTAGCCTCTCGTTTATTTTAGACGAGCGTTGTCAGAAGGATCTTTGTTTGGTACACGCATGCAGCGCTTTATTGTTTTGTTTGACGAAAATCTTAGGCATTTTTCTGAAGACTCAGTCGACAAAATTGAATGCTCATGAACGGGCATTTATGCGAGCTGATCAAAACTACTTTCTGGCAACGCGCACTACCATAAATACATGCGAGCTGATCAAAACTACTTTCTGGCAAAGCGCACTACCATATTTAGCTAGCTAGAAACAAAGACAATTACAAGATCTTTGCACGCGCGCGTTCAAAAATCTTACCGCAAATCCTTTTTGTTTCCGACCAAGATGACGGGAACATTTGGACAAAAATGTTTCACTTCAGGTATCCACTTCTCCGAAATGTTTTGCAGCGAGTCAGGTGAGTCAATTGAGAAACAGACAAGAATCACATCAGTGTCCGGGTACGACAGTGGGCGCAATCGATCGTAATCCTCTTGTCCTGCTGTGTCCCACAGTGACAACTCCAACTGAAACAAAAAAGCAGTGTGGAATTCAAATCACTGTGTAAAAGTTCACTTACGGTCAAGAAGTCAAAGCCCTCAGTGAAACTATAAGAAACACTTCAATATCCTGAAGATCTACACTACATCTATCTAGCACAAATCAATGGTGTTTGCCTAATATTTTTAGCATGCTTTGAAAAAAAGAGACTACATCAACACTAAAATTTTAAGCTCAGAGCAGCAAAGCTGCACATGGAATAACTAAAAGCTTCAATACTTTTTTATTATTGCAGACTTACAAAAAAAGCTTTACATACCACCTAAGACATGGACCATATCTCACATTTATCACACGTTTTTTATCCATACTACAAGACACGCATTTTATAATCAAACGCACAGTTGGTACACACATTTTTGCATAAAATTTTCTTAGAAATAATCCAATTCCCAGCATCAACAATCAAAATTACCTAAACAGAAAACAGTGCCAAACTTGTGGGCCAAAACTTAAAAATACACATTTATCATTTGCAGCAAATACTTGTGCAAACTATCATGGAATAAGCTCTAAAATATATTGTTCAAAAATTGAAGCAAGAATGTGTTGCCTTACATTTCTTCCACCAACTTCAATGTCAGCCACATATGTTTCAAACACTGTGGGAACATATACTTGAGGGAATTCATCTTTGGTAAAAACTATCAGGAGGCAAGTCTTCCCACATGCTCCATCACCAACTATTACTAGTTTTTTACGAATTGTTGCCATGCTTTTTTATTGCTGAGCAATTGCTATGAAGCTGCTTTTCATGAGGAACACAATCTACAAATGTCAAAAAGCAATACTTTAACTTTATGCCAAAAAACACCAAATTTACTTCTTGATGTGCACAAACAATACCATGTTAAATGCTTGCCATATTAAATGTGATAGAACTACTGGGATTGAAAATACTTCATTTACACTTATGTTTATAATAAACCAAGTATCGTTGTTTACATGAATAAGCAGCCCAACCAATTTTCATGAAAGGTAATCGTAATCGTTTATGGAATCAAAACGTTCATTAAGTTTCATCTTTAGGTAGTCACCACTACAGCACTATAAACACCAGTGTCACCAAGTTTTTTAATTTGAGCTTTTTCAATTAAAAATGTAACTTAATACATTTTCTATGTCATAGCTTACTAGCTTTAACTTTCAGTTTTATGTGTTTTGTCTAGGAAAATGCGCTGGGCACTAGGCTGTTTCCACAAATTTTTGCCCATTGCCTAAAACATGTTGTAAATGAAGGGTAAATAAGTGCTTAAATTACATTACATAATCTGATTTTTTCTCTTCTCCATCTACATACATATATTTAGGAAATTTGAAGATAAACCTATTAGTACACAGGCCCACGCTTGTTTCATATAGACCCATTATGTGTAAGTACATAACTCAATAGGAAAGGTGTTTAAAGCAGGGATGTGGAAGCGGTTATTTCATCAACCGCTTTTGCTTCCACACCTATTGCTTCTGCTAACAAAAAACAAGAAAACGACCATTGACCGATAAAATCGGTTAAGCTGCATGACGACTTGCCTTTTTTTGAAGAACGCCATGGATGCTAGTTAGGCTTTTTTTCATTCTCTCGCGCTACTGATATCGCACATTCACTAAGACTTATAGTGCAACTTCACCGTTTAATCCACATTGGGAAATGGACAAAACTTTTTCGCCAAGTTACTCTTCAAGTCAAATAACCTATGTAGAAGCGAAAGAATTTTCATGCTTCCGCAGAAAAAGAACCGCTTCCACTTCCCTGGTTTTAAAGATTTTGATTTATTTTGGGGACAAAAGTTATATCCCTGACTGGAATCAAAATATCATATGACAAAGCCTGACGGCCTAAAATGATTTTGACATCAGTTATATCTATTGTAATCTAAAATGTTGTGGTTCCTTATGCAAAACCAAATTAGCATGGTATATACTTCAGTATAGATTTTGTAGTGTCTGCTAACATGAATGGATGCACTATGTTGTACTGTAGCAAAACTGCTTCATAAAGATAATCACAAACAGATACATCAAGTCAAACACAAGCTTAAAAGATGCCAACATATAATACCTCAAATTTTTAACAATGCAAAAGTTTTGTACTGTAGCTACAGTACAACAATTTTTTAAAACAAATGTTGTCAATATGACTTCACAAGCCTTCCCAAACAACTACAATAGAGTTAATGCAGAACAACTGCATGACATCATCTGAGCAAAGTAGTAAACTTGTACAGAATCACTGTATTTGAAGTTAGAGAGAAAGTAGTAACCTACTGTAGCTACAGTCTATGCTACCACTTCCAATTGCTTTTTAGCCTTTCGTTATTAAGTGAGTTAAGTAAATAGATCTGAAAATAAGAACAAATATTTCTTACTTTCATGATAAAGAGTACATCAACTCAAATACATGAGATGCGATAATGGCTGTAACTCAGCTATCAAGAATTATGGACTTAGAAATAAGACAAAAGGCAACATATTTCAATTGCTTCTATAGGTGTTTATGTTTCTATAAACATAAATCTTTGACATTTATGTTCCTGTAATTTACGTTGGTCAATTGAAATGAATTGAATTTATTTTTTAAGCAGACACAGAGTCCATAGTACAAACACACACTGTCTGCATCATGCAGATTGATAAAAACAGACAAAACAGAACATTTTACAATGGCGTTAGAGGCTGAATCACAGGGTTACAAATACTTTCTTAACAAAACATTTCACAACAGTGTTGGAGGCAGAACCACAGGGTTACAGACACATTCTTAACACTACTTTTCATTAACCCGTAACACTTGGTACAACACTACTGCAGAGTAGGACTCTAATTCCTAAATTGGTTGAGGCCAGGTAAAGTATGAACGCGTTGTGGCATGACACGCCCTCAAACAAACAAACACTGCAATGTGTAAGCACTTAGTCACCGACCAAGTAAAATGCAGTTTTAGTGTTTAAAGATGGCAGTGGCTTTGGATACGCCTGTGGATCTTGAAATTTGAAAACTTATTCATGCACCACCTGTGATGTAACAGTAATGCATGACAAGAGTGCAGTAGGCTTGGTAGAAAGGAACTAAACATAAAAGATAAACCCTAAACCTAACCTTAACCCTAACCATAGCCGTAACACTAACCCCTAAACGTAACACCTAAGGCTAAACCTGAAAAAAAGTAAAGAAAAAAACAAAACACAAGTCAGCAATGTGAGAGTCAAACTGCAAAACATTGGCATAGCAGCTGTAACGCATAACCGTTAAGCTACGAGCAGTATGCCATTTACCTGACAAACTGACCGTTTTATTTGAACTGTGTTAGGACAGGCGTATCTGTAGTTATTTCCTTTAAAGAATCATGACGAATATAAACAATCTGACTGTGTCAAAGCATGCAAACATATGTTGTTAGACTCTCTGCATCTTTCAAGAAACAGGTACACATTTTTTCTTAATATGGCCTCAAAGGTAGGAATTTTACATTGAACCTAATGACTACTAATGTAGCACTCGCTCCCCAGGGCAGGTTGTATTAATGTCATGGGATTATTTCGTTCATGTTTGCTATAGTACCCTTCATTTGCTATTTCTGATTTTGGGATATATTGCTTTCTTTCCAATTTTTTGTTTGCATCTGATGTTTCGTTTTATATATGTAGCCTATGTTGTGTGGCTTATGACTGCTACAGTATCTGTTTTTTTCTGGGACTAGGTCTGGCTTTTTGTGGTAAAGACAGGTTGTACACCTGGTGTAATCTCAGAGTACCGAGTGTAGTATTATGCTCCCTCCGTATTTTACTCAGTTTATTCAGAAAACAGACACAAGTCAATATCCACAACTCACAAGAGATCCACTTGAACAATTATTGGACAAGGTAACAGTGGTGTAACTACATTATAATACCTGCAGCTTGAGCCTTCACCACCAATCAATCATGCATTGCTTGCCCAGCATCATCTGCGTTTTTTGTGTTTTTTTCTGCATTTATTATTTGTTTTATTGGTTGATCTTGGCATTGCATAACCGATTTTATTCATTCTCTTGACATCTCATCTACTGTGTAACTAGAGTAGCTTGCTGCCCTACCTACAGTACTCATTTTAGCCTCAGAGTTAAAACTTCAACAAGAAGCATAACAGTCACACTAACTGCCCACACTATACACCGCCAGTTTTAGGTCTACTGTACTGGTGGTGTGTAAAGTGCATCTGCTTGGGATGGGAGGAACAGGAAGTCTTGATTGTCGTCCAACTCAAAGCACAAAAAAATCGATTTAAAAAAAACTTGTACCAAAACGCCATACCAAGGTTAAATTAACGCCAACACTGCTTTTATTATGGGTGATTAACCATACAGTAAAACGCAGATGCCTTCACTGTTCNTTAGCCAACTGCCCAGACACGAACTCCAGAACNACTGAGCTTCAATTCGCCGTGGTTGATGTTGCACCTACATACCGTACGTTATATACGTACCAACACCACGGTCTAATAATAGCATCCAATCATAACGCCTTTGCGCAATGAAGGCGGAGTTTAAGTGAATATGCGGCAATTTTATACCATCATCAAGTTGCGAACCTTTGCAGGAGGCGTGAAAAAATGACTTTGCTGAAAGCCTACCGGGAAAGCATTTTGGTTAATTTTCAGTCTATAAATAGAAGCATAAAAATCGATTTTTTTCTTTCTAATGCATGAGGCCTCAATGAACGTCTAAATCTAGTTATATCGTGCTGTAAAAAAGGTTTCCTAAACTGAGTTCTGCGGCACACCAGAGTGGCTCGAAAAAGACTGAAGTTTGCCGCAAACGTTTCATGCTTTGACAAAAAGCTTATAATATGTTTGGTCCATGTTGCATTACGTTGGATTAAAACTTTTAATCTTAACGTAATTGTTTTACTATGATGCTCATGTACTGTTAAGAAACAACAAAACATAACTCGTTTTCAATTTTCTTTTATGTCTTAGATTTGCCGCATACTGGTGGTCCATATTGCAAACACAATCGAATAACACAAGAGCACAGAAATGGTTAGTCATAGCGCATTACTTACAGAGTATGTGTTAACACACAATCAACACTGAGAAGAGCAAAACACTTTAACAGCGGCCTAACTGTAACGTCATTCACTCATCGTCAAACAGGGATCCNGTGTCAAGCGAAATTTCTGACTTGCGAAATTTCTGACTTCACTCCGCATGCGCATGCACAAAGTGATATTCTGCATATCAAATANGCTGAGAAAACAACTGATTGGAGCTCAGGGTTTAGCAGAGGTGGGCAACCACTACTTTATTAATAGCGTCGCTACCGCTCCCGCTATTTGTTAAACTTAACAGCAACGCTACCGCAGCCGTTCCTGAATAAAAATAGTAGCGAGCTATCGCTACCGCTATTCGCTACCGCTCCTTTTGCTGCATTTAAAAATTTTTGGTCTTATTTTACAGACGTAAAATCTATTTTGGAAAACCTAACCCTGAAATGTTTTTTGTAAAAAGTTGTTAAAGAAAATACGTGATCTGAAAAAAATAGTCGTTGAACAGTTATGATGTAGGAAAAATAATTTTACAGTGCATGCACATATAAATGAAACACAGACTGCAGAAACGCTCATATAGAGTCCATTTGGCTTTGTGAATCGATTGTTGTAGGCTAGCAATCGCCTTTATCAATGCAAGTTTCGTGCTTCTGATTGATAAGTGCAGAGTTGCTCAAAAATCTGGAATGATAGGAAATTTATTCAATACAGTGAAAATTTTGAGGGAAAACTCTGTTTTTCAGGGCAAGCGCAAATTGCTCAAAAATCTTGAACAGTGAAAATATTTTCAATACAGTATATTCAGTGTATATTTACTTGGGGTGATCCGTGTAATTTGCGTGAGTGCAGTGTGTAACCTGGACTAAAGTCGTGACTGGATATAATAACTTTGATCAGGACCAAGTCCTCGTTTTTTTAATGCCAGGCTTTTCGTGCTCTTTTTAGAACTCTTCTGTTATCTGTTGCAGCATTGGTACACGAAGAGCGGAAGTGCTAAATAGCCTAATGATGAAAATCACGGCCAAAGAAAACGATAGTTGCAGCATTGATATTAACATCAAATTTTTGATGACTGGCTGAGGTAGGGAAATTCTGAAGTCAGTTTCGTGAATGCAGTGTGTAATTTGGACCAACCCTGGTGGCGGTTTGCGTAATATGGACCAGTGCTACAAATGACAATACTTGTATAAAGTACTTGGAAAGCGTTTTATAGGCTACATTTATAGGAATATCGTACAGTACTGTACATGATACAATCACAGTATACGAATACGATACAATATTGTATAGGCACACTAGCACATGCATTTTGAGTGCGTGTTTCATTTCCCGAGATGCAATCTTTAGTAGAAACGGCCTGCACGGACGTGGAGATTGCTCGGCCCCTTTTAGTGCGCCGTGCACGTCTTAGTGCCTTGCTCAATCACACAGCAACGATAACATAATCAGGTGCAGGGGGTCCGACACTTCGATCCGGGACCGTCGCTTTTAACCTTTGCGTTGCGCCATTGATGTCGCGTATATACTTGCATCAGTAAAGGCGATTACCGCAAGTTTCTTGTCTGGGAGAACACAACATGTAAGGAACATCACCCCCTCGAGTTAACAAGCAAGATAACTACAGAATGTGCCTATAACGGCACTTCTAGGAGATTGCATAAAGAACGTTATTGCCGAAATGACGTTACAAGCGAATTGGAATGCATGTAAAAGATGCCATCGGGACCGAACAAAATGTAACGTTAAAGGCGATTTGACGTTACAGACGAAGCCGTTATAAACGAATTTAACTGTATAGAACAGATTTACAAGAGGTTGCAGGCCCCATTCGGATTAAACTAAAAAAGTTAGTTTCAGGGCAAATTGCTATTTTCAGGGTAAATTTTTTCCGCCTCCCTCAGTAAAATGCCTTCCCGTACGCCTGTGGGTAAGAATGTTAATCAACGAAATTTTTTCAACACTCTGCTTGCTAAGCCCAGGCAATGGCCATTTGCAAAAAATGGCATCATATAATTTTTACCCGAACACATGGAGGCAGATGAAATTTCAGCGAAATTGCAATGATGAAAAAGCCCAACTACCTAACGTTTGGTAGGGCTATGTCAGGTTTAAACGTAGATGAA
>JGI24158J21664_10014368_pt1 | contig 10395 bp, 7 predicted proteins | sample Ectturendosymbi3_FD_21664 | JGI IMG/M metagenome (IMG submission 21664) | reverse complement strand
TGAATCCACTGACCCGAAAATATTGCAATTATGAAATACGGTTCCGACGAGATTCCGAATCTCAAGGATTCGAAATTCTATTTTGGGCATCCCTAGTCAGGTATAGAGAGGGATGGGAATTGGTCTTGAAAGAGCTTGCTTGTTTGGGGCTTGTTGATGTTTGTGTGATTGATAAGGAGTAGCTCACATTTAGAATTAGTTCATCCTCGACTCACATTTAGAATTAGTTCATCCTCAATTGGTATCTCTAATCATGGTGGCATTGGTGAGCACGGTCTGTGGGTCTTTACCAATACATCCATCATCGAGGTACCAGATGTTTAGGTCAGCTTTGATCTTGAATGTTACTTCATGGATGGCAAGGGTGAAGAGGGCTGGGCCGAGGGGGTCACCTTGTTGCACACCGGTGGCCGAATCTAGACTGAAGTTTCCATGAAAGAGAGATGTTTTTGAAGAATAACATTAACAGTCCCATATGAAGGGGCAGATTTCTGGGAGGTGTTTTTGAGCTTCTTGAAGAACAATGTCTTGGCGTATGCTGTTGAAGGCATTTTTAACATCAAGTTTAACGAGAACTTTGTTGTTATGGGGTTGGTCCATGAAGTAACAGGTGGCGTGGACTGCAGCTTCATACCCCAGGGGGTGCCTACCCCTACTTGGGAAGGTAGGAGGGCTTTACGAAGCCTTGGGATGAAGGGTCTCAAGTAGACTTTAGCGACAAGACGTCGGTAAGTGCATCCTACGGCAATGGGTCTGAGGTCTCCGTTGCTTTTGCGAAGCCCGTGGAGTTGGGCACCGTAGAGAAAAGGCCTGAGGTCATTTGAAAGTTGCTTCTTTATTTTAGGTCTTATTTTTTGCAGATTTCTGTGTAGTGTTTTGCGGATCGGATTGCTTTTTCCAAATTTTTAGGCGTTTTTGCTGTTTCAATTTACTGAACAACAATTTCAGAATATTTTTGTATGAATTTGCTCATTTTGAGCTTGTTTCTTCAGATTTGCCTCCCTGCTTCTGTTTTAAATTTACCTACTCAATTTTTTTTTGTTTTCAAATTCTACCAAACACATTTTTTGTGCTTATTTGTTGGATAAATTACCTATTTTGGGCTTTTTTTCAGATTTCATTGCTTGTTTTTCCAAAATAACCTTGTATCACTGTCATGGACCCTATGCAATGATCCAAGTGTCTATGATACTTTCTGTAATAAACCTGTAGCCTAAAGCAGTGGTATTGCTACAAGTACAATCGTATAGAACTGTGGCTGCGAATTTCTTCTCACGCAATTTCGGTCTGTTTCAGTGGAAATCCTGGCAGCAACTCTTGGAACCCTGAAGTTCCGCAGAACTCAGGTTGAAGAACACTGCTCTACAGGCTACTAGTACAGTGGTTCTCAACCTTTCATGGTTGTGGCTGCCTTCCAAAGACCCTCAACACTTGTGGCCCCCAGCTCATCAATAAGGTTTTGCAAAATCACGGCAGAGCTATTTAGTAAACTGTAAAGGCCTCTTTATTTTGGCCCCTGGAGAATCGCTCTGTGGTCCCTAAGGGGGGCCTACTCCTAGGGCTCCAGTTGAGATATGCTAGTATAACTTATTTCAGATTCAACGATGTTCACAGTGCTTTGTTTAGTATTGGTAATAGAAGCAGTAACCAAGGTGAAGTTAGCCACACTTTCGCCAGCCGCACTTTTAAGTTACGGTTTCATATAACCTACTGCTTTTGAAGCAGTAGGTTATATGAAACCGTAACTTAAAAGTCGAGTGTTTGTTACTAGGCCTATCTGATGTTTAAAATAATAAAAAGGCAACAATATGATGTTAACAAGACTGATGCCAGTGGTAACACTGAGCATGTTCTTACTGGTCAACAGCTTTGACGGGTTGTATCTCATGACGTGCTGGTGACATCAACACCAAATTAGTCCTCGACATTCTCTCACCACTTAGATCATTTGAAGATGTCATTGATGACCTCATCTGGGAAGATAAAGTGGACGAATTGTACCGTAGACCCCATTTTGACAATCATGCCATTTTTGGTAGGACCCTGCTAGGCTAATTATGGCCTAGATCAGAAAAGTTGGACAACATCACTCAAATTGTAGTCAAGTCCAATTTTGGACAGAATTATGCAAAAATAAAAGTCTTTTGTTCCCTGGTTTTTAAATTCAGACTTAGTGATATGTGCTGATGCCTTGCCCTGGGTCATGGTTTAAAGAATCAATTTATATTGGTTGGTTAATTGTAATAGTAATTGCTGTAGTATTTTAACCATTGAAGTTTAGAAATGTCTTGCAACTTTGGTTACAGGTTGTTTTGTGTATGTATGGCAAGCTATCATAAGACATATCTGGAAGTGAACAGTGGTATGTGATGCTATAGGCTTAAATCATAATTAGGTTCTTTGCACCATCACCATGTCCAGTATTCGTTATACTCGCACAAAAGTAGGTGAAGAAGATGAAGCACCTCTGCCTGGGAACGAACATCATGATGATGGAATAGAAATAGAAGAGATGGTGAGTGTTTCATTTGGACAATGGTCATAATATCATTGTTTGTTTAAAATTCATTGTGTCCAGACCATTAAATTCTGCATTTCCCACTGGAAGATAATTATGAACACCAAAATATTTTGTGTGTTTGAAAAGTCTCAAATCGAATTTTGACACAGTTTTAACTTGTTGTTGTAAAGTATTTGAAATTTGTTTTACTTTGCATACTATATGCATTAAAATTACAATTCAAGAATTGTTATTTTGAAAATGCACTGATGACACTATTTTAGACATGTGACATCACATAAACAGTTTCGTTATATGTGTGCNTCTTTGNAGTATCACAAGTGGTCTGTAGCCCTATTCTGTGCTTGCTCTGTGACATTACCATCCAGATATTTTGTAGTGAATGCTGGGTTGGTGGTAAGTCAATGGCAGCAAAATGTATAAACCTTTTGCTTGCACAAACACATTTTTTCAAACCAATTCATTTATTAAGATTAGTGCCAATATAGGAGAGAAAAAACCATAACCTCATATATCAAAGGTGCTGCCCAAACACTTTTTAGCTTGATGAGAATGTTAAGCTTAGGGAACACGTAAGACATTTGAAAAGAAGTGCAACAATTACAAAAAAACAAGCAAAATGCTGAATACATCAATGCTAACAAGGCTGGATAGGCCACAAGTGCTGTTTTTTTATTGAACAAAAACGGAATAAAAAAAATGAAAATATTATAAATAATTAGAAAACAACACTCCAAAGAGGACAATGATTGGGAATTATGACAAAATGAAAAGTCATAGCACATTGCAGAACAACACATTGAACAACATACATTATAGAAACATAAATGTTAAATCACATGTACATAAGAAACATAAATTTATGTGTAACATTAAGATTAAATCATACACATGCACAACAAGTATACACTGTTTTTCAAGTCTTAGGTGACAGGGAATCAAGCCCAGCATACCAACCTTAGTGACTCGTGCTCAACCCACTATACCACTTGGGGAAAGCTATGGCAGCATAAACTTAGCAAACTAAAGTATAAGCGATATCAAGTTTTCAGGCTATTTTATAAGTCAACACCATTGGTTGCAATTGTTGTTAGACAGTTTAACCAATTTCATGTCAAGGCATTTAATAAATGTTATAAAAATCATACATTTGGTCAGTTTTAATTTTAGGATGCAATGCTTATAGCTCATTTCAACCATTCATGTTCCATTTTTGCAGATAACAATCTCTCCTCATCTTTTTTATCTCCACAATTTTCCAGGGAGAGCTCCTTGATGACTTAGCAAGAGATCTGAATCTTTAAGCCTTCTGAGCTTGCTATGGCTTAAGAGACAAAATTATTTACCCAGGCACTCATGTCACTTTTTACCAGATATATCATGCTGAATTCATGCCATACTTCACTCAAGAAAATGATATTGTGTACAGTAGTGGTCTCCATACTATGGTCCACAGGCCAAATCCACCCTGTGAAGCCATTTGATTCGGCTCAAAAAGACACTATCAGTAATGAAAATATAACATATTTACAAAAAATTTGTTGATTTGGTAAAATTTGACATATACTGAAACAATGATATTACGCAGGATGGCCACATGAATGTTACTTGGCTAAGCATTACTTCGCTGCAGGCTGGCTGAACCTTAACAACTGATATGATGGTTATAATCTGAAGTCTTTGTTAATATTAGGTGCATCCCATCTGAATCCTGTTTATCCCACTGTACTAACATCATAGAAGCAATTTCATCTTCCTTTTCAATAAATGTGCTTTTATTATTAAACAACATTCATTTATTTTGCACTAGGAATTTGTCTTGCTCTCAAACTGTTGTAATAGTTTATGCATCCGTAGGACCAAAGCGTTTGGAGACCCCTGGTGCTGTTTTTTTTTGGTCATTTTCCAGTCATAGACCGAAATGATTTTGAAATGACCGAAAAAATTAAGTCACTTCGGTCAGAATGTCTGAAAATATAGGCTAATGAACACTGGTCCGGTGAGTTTTAGTACAACTGTGAGACAAATGACCAAAATGTCCCCGCAAAAAATGGCTGAAATGTCTCAGCATGTTGAAGAGCTTCTGAAAAAGCCTCATGTCTCAATTTGATCCTAAACATTGGAGACTTTTCATGGATACCATGACATCCACTTTGACATTTGTTATTCTACATAATAGTAACACTATTGAATCTTTTTCTTTTGGGCATTCAATTGTAAAAAGAAAAACACAATAAAATGAAGTTGGTGCTAGAGAAAAACTTCATACTATCAACACAAGTAGATCAAACATGTTGATTTGAAAATGGTTGAATTTCTGCCTGGTTTGCAAGGTGGTTATACAAAAGTCATGAATTTTTGTGCTCATCAGATAGCAGAGCTAGATCCCAATATTGAATAAAAAAGATTGACGTGTAAGAGATGAAATGGTACCTGGTGTGAAAAAAGATCAAGTTCACACTTTTGTGGAAATACCTAAAATTATTTCACTTCAACTTTAGTACATCAAGTTGGGTATCATTAAACAATTTGTCACATTTGCACCAAAATTTCCAGGATTATTGGTATCAACAGGAAACTTAGAAGATGGTGATTTAATGACCCTCAGATAAGAAACTAGCCGTAGCTTTCAAACTATCATGAATAAATAAAAAAAGAACCTTGGGCCTGGAGTGCTTTTGTGTAACTTATTGAAAACTTATTGGGAAATACAGACCCACCCAACTATGAAAAGTTGTGGTGAATTTACTGAACAGTCCTTAGATGAAATTTGTACTGCAACAAATTTGGCAGCAGTTCTTAGATATTGGTGCTGACGTGAGCAACAAGCTTCATTTCCTGTACAACCATCTACACCACTTCCCTGAATACTTTGGTGATTCAGAATCAATGAGCAAGGGAAGGGCATTCATCAGGATGTCATTGACATGGAAATATGGTACCAAGGGTGCTAGGACATTGCCATGCTAGTTGACTACTGTTGGTCAACTAAACACAAAAATGCTATTCCTTACTCCATTCTCAGAGATCATACTTAGCTAAGTGTTTGGCTGAGGTTTAACAATTTTAAAAGATACATTGACTTGTTACAGACTGATCACAGTAATAAAGATGCATTTGCATTTTTTAACATTTTATGGCACTACTAAAATAACAACCAACTGCCTAATGATATTACAACTGATTTTGCTTTAGTGAGCACATCACACAAGGAAAACCAGACCTGATAGAGAAAAACAGACTGCATTTTTTGAATCAGCAACCCAGAATTAGGTAAAACAGCTCAAACATCCCCATGCATGTTATGAGCTGGTATACCTTATCATAGCAGCATAAAATGGTGCTAAATGTCATAGTAGGTCTGTTGGTGTCATCTATGCATGTGTTCATCTATCCTTTGCTAATATGTCTATGAATTGTGAACATTGTGTGTTGAGGTGAAGACGTTACAGTAGTTTTGTATCCTTGACATCAGAGGTGCAAAGAAATAATTTTACGAGCTATTCTACTGATGCTTTGCATTTTGCTGTCAAAAGAATTTTTAAAATATTGCAATCACTTTGCAGAGTTCAACCTACAATAAAGGTACAGTTCCACCTGTGCAGAGATCTAGTACATTGCTTTCACAACAAGACAGAAGGAGAAAAACCTATTACTTGGTGTGGGCAGTACTTTCAACAAGCCTCTTGCTAGCAGTTGTTGTTATTGCCATTGCTGCCCATCCCAAGGCAAGAGGTAAGAAAGTATACGAGACTGTTGGTTGCTTTGTGTTGTAAAGCCTTTCGTTGATGGAAACAATTCAAAAAATCGGTATTTTTTTTAACTGCGTGGGAAAATAATCGAATGGTTAAATACATGTCATTGCAAGTGTTGTGGCTTCTCATATTTCTAGTGCTAAAAAGCTTAGTTTTGTATATCATATTTCTAGTCAAATAGGCGTAGCAGCATATTTTCATTTGATTTTGGTGACGGCAATCGGCGGCAGACCTGAGCCTGAATTCCCTTCTTGCCGCAGCGGATGAATTGAACGATGTTGCCCAAGGAGCGCTACGGCGATTCACTCAGTGGCCGTGAATCGAACACCCAACCTTCCAATTGAGAGGCGGACACAATACCACTGACCTATCGCCACTCCCAGCGTATTTTCAAGTCATTTCCATGATATCTGCACCGATTTACGTCGAAAGTTTTTGTTTTTTTTACATAATGGCTATTCAAACTGACTATTCAATGGCTATTCAAACTGACCGGCATGGCACCAACGTCCATAACAGACCTGATAGTTAAACTTTTCAGAATGGTCAACTATTTCATTTGCTTCCATTGCAGTATATAGGCTGTTCCTACGTGTATTTTTAACAGCGCAGAGCTTGGAAACTATTGACAATTGCAACGTGCTCATTATTTGACAGACATCAAGTGGTGCTGCATCTCTCCGAAAGAGCATGCCAAATGTGAAAATATTTCACACTACTTCGAGTACGCCCACCTGAAGCCGAAACTGACTTGTATCGAATCGAATTCGGTGCAGGGATGCGTTGATCTCGTAGACGCTGACAAAGCTGACGTCTTGTCCGTCAGCAATGAGGACCTATTTAGACACAGGAAGATTTTGATGCCCATAATGGCTGAGGAATACAAGCTGGATGATTCAGGTTGATCAGTTTGTCGGTTTCCTTTAATTTTTAATTTCAAACCGTGCGCTGAACTACTGTTGTACATTTTACTGGCAGAAGAAACTGCGCAATATACGCAAAATTTTGTGCACTTAGTGTTATAAATCTGCAAGGGCACTGGTCCAATAATTGTGACTGGTTATACGAGTGAATTCGACTGCAAAGAGTGAATTAATGATTTAAACGCGATCTAGCGTTGCGTTTAACTTACCTACGAGCATGATTTCATTGTTTTCATTGCCCGCGAAAGTGACATTGTTTGATAACTTCGTTTTTCCCTCTGCATGGATCAGCGTGGTCCAACTACTTTTGACTTCCGGGCCATTTTACAAAAATGTGGTAACTCGCGGGCCACTCCTAATAAAATGATATATAAAACAACAGATCCACAAGATTTAAAATTGAAAAGGGACAATAGGTTAGTCAAGTGTGTCATTGAAATTATTACACAATAGCAATAAACGACTTATTACAAATCTCCATCGATGTGATGCCTGTGATTGAGGCTTCTCTGGCACCATCTCTCCCTCAACAATACCTATATGTTAGTAGTAGCAAGTCGGGGACTATGGTCCGATGTTTCGTCTGCCATTCAATTTCTGTTTGAGACTTGACTTGCTTCATCGCAGAAAATGTGCTCACACTCGTATGTGCTTCCAAACGTCGAGCGATTTTCAGCGCGAAAGTTTTCAGTTTGGGAAACCCATCTTTGCTGGCTAATTTCTAGAAGCTCTTTACAGTCTAGTCTCACACCGTTAATATTGTACATTATTATCAAGAGATGTTATGCTTGTTCTAATTAAAATTATCTATTGTAACATACAACAATCAACACTGAGAAGGCTCGCGGGCCTTAAAAATTCTGGTGGCCCGCGGGCCTGTAGTTGGACCACGCTGGCATGGATTATTATTTTTATGTATTGCCATTCAGTCTAACAGAAGATAGCGCCAAGCTTTGGTGCATCTTCCATTGATGGTCAGTAGCTTGGTCGTAAATTTTCACATCGAGTGCCTTGAAGCACAAAAGACCGTAATGTTTTGTTCTGATTCAATTCCCCGGTTGAAACTTCTTGTACCTTTTTTCAACGAAGGAACCGCAGATCTTGGTTTCTTTTCTGTCGCCGTGGTGCGGAAAAGTGACAGCGATGCTGCTTTGACTCTTGACGTATTCAAGCATCGAAAAGCTTGCGTAGCAAACTCGATCTTAGTGAAAGGTCTTGTTGGAAGTCTTTGTAAGTATTCTGAACCTCTACGGACTTTCTCTTTATCACAGCATGTCCGTTTGAACTTACGTGAAGTTTTCCTCCAGTTGTATTGTGTGAATTTTTTAAAACTTTTCTCCGGTTTTATCGGAACTCATATTTTCTTTATGGTAAATAGACACACATTTTGGCTTCTATCAGATCTCAAGAATTCGTCTTTAAGTTGCTCAGCAGAACCATCTTTCGATCAGCTGTTTGAGAAGGTTTGCGCGCCGGACATGAAATCGGAGTCATATTGCAGTGGATGTCGAGGCCAGTCGTGTCCGAAGGAGTGCTCAGCCACTCAGTACTGCGGATTTGATGGTGCATTGAGGTACAGTAGAATTTGTCTAATTCATCGTCGTTTAATTCGTCAATTCGCTTAAAACGTTCTTTTTCGTCAGCCCTGGCAGAATTCCTGTCGTTTGTGTACATTTCTGTTCGTCAATTCGTCACCTCTTTCTATCCCTGAGAAGCGTTTTGCTCGGCTAATACGTCATTTGCAGTTTCGGTTTTGATGTTTTAGAAGCTAACACGTGTGGGAATTCAAACAAATTAAGGATCTTTGTCTGAGAATTATTCAACATTAATCAACGCGCAATTCGTTACACGAGGTGCGAAGCGCGACCCGACTTCCTACTGAGAGAACTCAGAAAGTCCTTAAATTCTGTTAAAAATATTAAAGGTACTAGATCAAATGCAAGAGTCTGGATAGAGCAGATGAATTAAAAAGTTTAATTTAGTAAACAACCATAACGCCATGAAGTTGTATTTTACTGCAAATAAGACCACTGTGTATACGAGTTACTATGATAAAGTATACGAGCTGCTATGATGGAGTTTTCACCTGTTTGCATAATTCCTCATTTCGTCCAAATCGTCACTTTTTTCTAATCCCCGCGAGGTGACGAATCAGGCAAATTCTACTGTACTTTGCGTGTTACTGCTGAAAGAATGTGCGTTCGATGGGATGAGTACGAGGACTTTTACCTGCTCAACCAAAACTCGGTTGAGTTTCGATGTTGCATCAATGTTTTGTCCCTGACAACAATGACTAAACATTATATTTGCCTAACATCGTGTAAGTCGCCACACTGTTTCAACGTACGACAGATTCACGGGTCATTGTCATGCCACGCTGATTCCAGGTCAATCAAATTCACGAGCCATTGTTAGCTTGTTACACCATGCTGATACAAGACCAAGCAAATTTACGAGCCATTCTTACGCCATACTGATTCAAGGTCGAGCAAATTCACATGACATTGTTACGCCACACTGATTCAAGGTCAAGCAAATTCACAGGCCATTGTTACGCCACACTGATTCAAGGTCACCCAATATCACGAGCCATTGTTACTCACACAGTTTCAAGGTCAAACAAATTCACGGGCCATTGTCACGCAACATTGATTCAAGGTCAAACAAGTTCATGTACCATTGTCACGCCATACTGATTCAAGATCAAGCAAATTCACGAGCTATTGTCACGCCATAATCATTCAAGGTCAAGCAAATTCACGGGCCATTGTTACACCACACTGTTTCAAGATAGGACAGATTCACGGGCCATTGTTACGCCACATTGATTCAGGGTCAAGCAAGTTCACGGGCCATTGTTACGTCATACTGATTCAAGGTCAATCAAATTCACGATCCATTGTTACGCCACACTCTTTCAAGGCCAAGCAAATTCACAGGCCATTGTTACGCCACACTGTTTTAAGGTCAAGTTCGTGGACCATTGCTACGCCACATTCTTTTTAAGCAAGTTGACGGACCATTGTTACTCCACACTGTTCCAAGGCCAAGCAAATCCACGTGCCATTGTTCCACACAACAGTTTCAAGGTGAGGCAAATTCACTGGTCAATGTTACACCACGCTGTTTCAAAGTCAAGCAAGTTTACGGACCATTGTTACGCCACACTGTTTCAAGGTCAAGCTGATTCACAGGC
>JGI24158J21664_10014367_pt1 | contig 10395 bp, 4 predicted proteins | sample Ectturendosymbi3_FD_21664 | JGI IMG/M metagenome (IMG submission 21664) | reverse complement strand
CATCTAAAGCGAAACTGCAAATGACGAATTAGACGAACAAAACGCTTCTCAGGGATAGAAAGAGGTGACGAATTAAGCAAAGTGACGAATTAGACGATGGCGAATTAGACGTACAGAAATGTACACAAAAGATAGGGATTCTGCCGGGACCGACGAAAAAGTGACGAATTAAGCGAATTGACGTATTAAACGATGACGAATTAGACGAGTTCTACTGGATTAAAATACTTTTGGCGTCAAGTACGATACATTCAAAACGTATTAATTTTTTTGAGCAGAGCGTCAGCGTTCTTTCTGAAATGTACTTCACTTTTTTTCTCGCCAAAAGCGCTATTGTAAAACTCTGTGACCTTGCACGTACGTTTTACAAGTTCAAGTCCGTTGTTATTGTTGCGTAACATGGCGCGAGACTTGTACAGCTTTTTTCTCTTCTTAATTTGCACTTGAAGTGAAGTTTTTGTGGCGCAATCTTTTTGCGCGTGGCAAAGGTCTGGGAAGGTAGATTCGCTGCGCCAGTATTTCTTACATTCACCAATACTAGAATTTGGTGGGGGGCATACAATCAAGTTTTCGCCCCGAGCATCGTCAGACCTCTGCACGCCACTGCGTTGCAGCCACGCGCAGTAAGTGGCAGCTTAATAAACCTGTGACAACCACCACGTTCAATCATGAACTCTTGCGTCGGCACAGATGAGGTCGACCGCCTATACAGATGGAGAGCGGCGGTTGAGCGAAAAATACAGCGATTCTTCATCGTTTGTAGCGACTGGTTGGGTGCCTGGGATTGATGGAACCGCTTGTCAGAACCGTACTGCTTTGCATCATATGAAGTTTTTCTTGTCTTTTTTGGGTTTTCTTCGGTCACACAAATAAAATTTCGACCCAGCGGAAACTTTATTTCCTGTTCCTCAAATCAACGCATATTCACAACATCCAGGCCATGCACTTTCGGAATTCCTGCTTTGTTTACATTCAAAATTTGTGCTGCAGTTCTGCAGCTGGTAAGTCACCATGGACTTCGGTGAACCCCAGTAAATCCTTCGACCGGTCTCGCGCGCGCAAAGGGCAGGAAACGATTTGAAAAAGGCGTTTGACGCAATACTTGGAATTCAAGCAGTAGGTACCTTGAGAAGTTATGCACAGCAATGGGAGGTACCGTTGGTGCGGCGTGCGCTCGCCTGGCGATGCGCAGTTTGCAACATTTTCGTATCGAGCACGTGGTCTGCACTTAACCACAACATCGGAATACTAAGTCGACAGTTCTATCCTGCCACGACAGGAGGTCGGCATGGCAACGCAAAGCGAATCAAGTGCCTCCTTAGCGACACACCAATGGCACGCAGTGGAGCGTAGCACTGACGTCACGATCACAGGTCTACCGCTGCGTGATGTCGAACCTGGATATCTGATCCAGCGCGTTTAACGCACTTTACCACACACATACACGGTTATATAAAGCAGTTATGCTGATTTGTCACACTGCACTGTGAAGATCTGCAAGTCTGCTTTTCGTAAACCTTTTAGGAAAAGATTTTTTGAAAGTCGTTGCAAAGCTTTTTTTGAGCTGTTCGCAAATATATACCGGCACTGGTGGTGTAAGCAAAGCATTGAACCTCACCTTGGCCGACAGGTTTACCATCGAAGCGGTACTCCCTGCAGCGCGGCCTCGGCTTCGACCAGCTGCCATTCCGTTGACACTCCACTCTATTTTGGCTCCCAGCCGCAAAAATCAAGTTATCTTTACAGTGGTAGACGACCGACTCGCCCGGCTTGAATGCGTATCTTCTTCTCCGGACATCCGGGACACGCGACGCATTTGCGATGTTGCCAGGGTCGGGGCAGTACCGTCCTTCGCCTGCCATTCACAAGACACATATCACTTCATGAAGGTCTTGATCACAAATGCAGCATTGTAAGTTTTCTGTGAAAATGCTTTCATGCTACGCAGTGTTTTTTTTCAAGGCGTTTTCACTCAAAATACAGCATCACCAGTGCCGTCGCCCCGTGTGGGCTTTTGTTGGGGTACCCCACGTTGAAATATGAAACCCTCCAAATCAGTGGAGTTTTTATCAATCCGTATTCTGTTTTGTCCGGCAATTTGTGGAAAGAGCAATACTTTCCGCCTACCTAGAATCACATCGCCTGATCATATTTGATACTTTTGTGAGGTAATAAAAATATTTGTTGGGCGCAAAGCGCCAACATCCATTGCTTGGAGTGTTGAACGTGAAGTTGGCCCATATGCCTAGTTGCATATATCCGCAACTCTTATTTCCAACTGATCAACGTGTTTTTTCTAGTCATTGTTGTTAAAAAATCTATTATGGCTAGCCCAGATAGTCTTCTCGTATGCAAGATAACTTTATTGCTTACGACCAAGTTACACATTTGCGCACCCTGCTGTTCAGACAGTTAAATGGAGCTAATAGTGTAGTTTGAATAGTTTATTTAGCAATTGCTGCCGAGCTTGCCCCGACAGATGGATTGCGGATGTTAACCTTGTTCCGTCCACGTAGGCTTTAGTCTGTACGTGTTAACATTTATAGCCTGTATGATGGTATTAATCTGAACATCTACCGTGCATCATCAGGAGATTAACAGCTCTAGACATCGGAAAGGTTTGTGCATGCATATTTCGGCCAGTAAAAAGTCCGATGCGCATGCATTTTACCAAAACTTAGTTCTATTTGCGCTATGAAAGAACACGTTTATCACGATGCACTGCTTTGAACGGCTCCAGATTTGCTCATTCAGTGTTTTCATAATCGAACGGTAGGCTTGCTTCTGGTTTCTTGCCATTTTTGTTAACATTTACATTTCATTTCGAGATCGCTAACTTATCACCAGCAATTAAATGACAATGATTAAGACCCTATTTTTTTTGTTAAGTTCGTTCAAAAATTTTAGCTGTATAGTGGGAAAATATTTCATATTTTTATCATTAATTTGCCTGCAAGTTGCAATGTGAGTCACAGTTTGCAAATGCTGTGTTGTAAATTTAATGTAAAATTTAAGAACCCCACTGCACAAACGTAAGCAACCCCATTGAAGGCCCTGGCGACGGTTCTGTCCATAACTGCCACTAACATACATCAGATGAAATAGTTGCAGTTTCTCAAATAGTCTTAACGGTCACCAAAGTCAAACTTAAAAAAAACTGATGCTGCTAACAGCATTTTCATTATAAAATTACTTCTTCCAACACTCTGGGCAACTGCATTTTTGGAGGTTAGAACTTCCCATGGCACAAGTACGGAATGCATCTAAGAAAATCATTTGAAAACGTTTTTACCACCGCAACCACCGCCAGTGCACCAAACAAATATTCCTCAAACACAAACCACATTGATACACACTTCCTTGAACGGAAAGAATGTCTGTGGTGGTAAACAGAATGTTATTCTATGTCCAATGATGATTTTACCAGGCAATGAATGTAAGTAATGTTGCTCAATGGAAGTGCTATCACTGCACGTAGAGTGGTAACTACAGATGAAGGGCTTGCAGAAAATGCATTTCAAAATTCATAGACTGAAATGAGAAAAGGATATGCCATTTTGAGGTATGGGAAATCATGAATTTAGGAACCATTGTCTCAGAGTATGAAACTAGTTGGGAAACAAAATGTATGTATATTTATTCTTTAAGACATTTCCTCGGTGAAGACGACCAGAATGCATAGCACAAGAGCAGCTGCTTCAGCACTGCACAAATTCAGCAGGTTTTATATGAATACAACACTGAGCTGTGAATCATAATTTACATANAACTCTGCAACTGCAGTTTATCAAAATTTTACCCAATGTTATTAAATGAAATTATTGACATATTTCTTCATAACGTTTACAAATTTCACAAAATAATTTCAAAATAAATAAAACTTATTTTCAGGAAATGTCAGTTGGTGAAATATTTTCTCTCTCCTGTGTTAATCTTCTGCAACATATACAAAGTGATTTAACTGCAAGTTAACTAATTTCGCCCAATTTAAATATACATTGCAAACCAGAGGACATTTCTCAAACCTGCAATTCTTTTAAATCAGAGCGATCAAAAATCTTATTACAATAGTGATGCAAAGTTTGCTGTCTGGCAAAAAAAGAGACTGAATTGTCCAACCACATTGATATGTTAATTCTGTGGCCAAGCATTAAAAAATCATTCTGCCAAGTACCGTTTTGTACACACAAATGCAACTTCCTCGAAAAGGTTTTTGACAACACTAGAACGATTTAAGGTTTGAACCAATAACTGACCAAGTGGTGCAGTAGGTTGAGCATGTGCAACAAAAATGGTAGGCTAGGTGTGATTCCTGGCTGTGTCATACCAAGAGTTTGAAAAACAGGACTTGCGGCCTGTCCAGGCTCAGGCTCGGCATTGATGAGTAAGTGCAAGGATATGGTACATACAGTGGGTGGAGCTGCCATTGACTCGCCACCACTGCAGCATTCACTGTGAAAACAGTCACGCGGCCTACAGCGTAAGCAGAGTTGGGTGGTCCAGCAGACCATTCATGATACTCTGAAAAGGATACAAGAAGTGAACAAAACGAAACTGAACTGCACCAACAACCTGATGATTACATTGCGTCTTTGTAGACACCACTGGTGTCATTTTTAAGACTGTGCTAGAACTGGTGGGCTGCAAAGCTGGGCAGAAAAGCAGGCCAAATATTGCTGAACATCACCAACATATGTTGAGTATCACTGAGTAGCAATTTAAGCCTGAACAAGCCCAAATTTCCCATTAACAGTAAAATGTTGTCATTGTTATATTTCTTTTTCAAAGATATATTTCAATATTTCATCATTATTTTGCTGCAATATTTTATGATGGGCCTGTAGTGGAATACGGAACGGGCGGACAACCCTACAAGACTTCGCATTTCATCCCTGACACCGGCACCCACTCCCTCGGAATGACCCTCCCAAGAACAGCATGGGTCCAGCTTAACTGCCTCTGAACCAGTGTTGGACATTTCTGCTCCTGCTTCACAGATGGAGAATGGCCTCCTCTGCAGCCTGTGAGTGTGGCGCAGAAGAACAAACCATTGACCATGCTGTCCTCCAATGTCCAATCCATCAACCTCATGAACTGCACAGCGTGACGGTTCTGGACAATGAGACAATCACATGGCTGCTCAACACCTGCCCCGAGATCTAGTTCATCCTAGCAGTGGTTATGAAGAACTCACTCAAAAGAAGAAGAAAACTGTCAGCAACAAAGTGTACACAAGAAGTTGAAAAGGTTGAGAACACTTTAAGACACTAGGCCTGACTAACAGTTTAAACATTGTGATGTATTTAAAATTTAAAGAAAGCTTTTGAAATGCTTACTTAGGATGTTTTAAGATTGAAACTGAATGGCAGATTTTATATTCAACTGCTAAGTTTACCATATTTTGTTTGTTTAGCCCTGAACTGCAAGGCATTCAGTTAATAGCAAGTAGAAAATAGTAGGTGGCAATTAACACTTGCACCAGTGCTGACTATGTTGCGATCAGAAATCCTGAGCGGCATATGCGCAAAGCTTCGCACTGTGGCAGCAAGCAACAATAGAGTTCACATGCCATGATCATTCTATTATTGCTTGTTCATGCCACATACATGTTTGATGTTGTTCTTCACGTACATCCCGTTCATGGTGAATCACACAATCAATGCAACACCACCGGAGAGGTTGCAAGAACTACATATCATATGACTGTTTTTTGTTTATCTATTTTAAACTTGGAAATTGTCATACCAGAGCAAAAGAATAATTTGTCATAAAAGTAAGAACTGAACATATTTTTTAAGCAAAGACTAAAAAACGTCAGTTGCAACCTGCCAATCATGTACTTAGTTACCGGGTGGTTGCACAGAAAAGCTTTATGCATGGTGCTGCCATTGACATAACATCAACGCAACATGGACCAACTGAATGGCCCCCGGCACAAAGTGAAGATAGGTACTTGCAGAGCACTTGTGGCACCCCTGAGGGAGTACAAACTAACTACAATGAAACTTTCTACTTTCTTTTTAAAAGATCAGCTACACGGTAATTTTATTGCGCATTGGGTTGTTATTGTTTTTGCCAGTGATATGTAAAAAAAACTGTAAAACAATGAACGTCATATACAAGGTCTGGTTGGAGCAAATAATTTGTCCATACTATTGTGTGTCAGGATTTGTGCAATGCAGACAGAAGCTAGTGAATTAAAAGTAAATGTTTCAATCATAAGATGTCATGCTTTTAGTATTTCAAAAAAACAATGACTTACAGAGAGCATCAAAACAAACATGTAGCATCAACATTCAAATGAACAATACCACAGAAAAAGGACCTTTACCTTCTGCACATTTCTTTTTGCGACAGCATCTAAAACCAGCGAAGAAGTCGTCATCAACCACGCATATTTTATTTTTGCATTTGCTGGGTTTGCTCGAACATATGTCTGGTACTGCAGTTGATTCTGTTACTTTTATAAATATGGTGAAAATTTAGAATTTCTTCTATGCTTTACAGACAACAACAAAACAACCTATCCAATAATTGAACTAAAAGATTATGAACAACTGTTTTTATTTGACCAGTCAAACAGATTTTATTTAATGAAGAATTCAATATGTTTTTCCACAAATGTACATTTCCACAAAAAAATTAAGCAATGCTGTGGTATATACTTACAAAAATATTCACCTGTAGTGGCGTTTTCAGCTCCATCTAAGTACATAAAAAACATTATACACGATTGTCAGATTAACACAAAAAAATGCACATTCAACAGAACACAACATTTTGGCAATACAGCTTTGAAACTCAACGAAGTCAAACAAACAAAAAATGGCATAAGAAAATATAAACTATGTAGTAATAGTGCTACATAAAGGTACATTGCAAGTTCAGGCAAAATCATAATTAAAAAAAATATATTTTCAACCCTGTTTTCTTTCAGTAACTTTTTGGTCATAGACTGAAATGTTTTTGAAACGACCAAAAAAAATTTAATTCATTTCAGTCAGAATGTGTGAAAATAAAGGTTATTGAACACTTATATGGTGGGTTTTGATAGGACTGTGTGTGATCAAAATGTTTCAGCAAAAAAAAATGACCGAAATGTCTCAGCAAAAAAAAACAGTTTTCAACATCAGTGTCATCTGGATAAAAACGCAAACATTATGAATTTATGTGTAAATTCACTGTCATAGTGTAAAACTTGTTCCATAGCTCCTATAGTTTTTAATGAAGTTCATTGATCTAGCCTTCGGCACTGCACTACACCTGCTGAAGTGTTATTTGGCATATGAATATGTTTACTTTTTAATCATCAATTCTTTTTCTGTTTTACAGCACAACAGCAAAACTTGTTTGGCATTTCATCAAACATTATCTATTCAAAATTCATACATTCCATTAGGAACTAAACTTTTCAAACAGAGATCTTGTAAACCAGGGGTATAAAATTCAAGTGAATTTTACAGGGTTCCTACACTGGTTTTCTTTCGCTGAGACATTTCGGTCATATTTTTTGCTGAGACATTTTAGTCACTGAAATATTTCAGTCATTTGTCTCACAGTTGTATAAAAACTTGTCATAACAGTGTTATTTCAATCATTTCAAAAATGTTTTGGTCTAATGACTGAAAAAAACCTAGTTCCTATGTAATTTTGAATATAAATTTGCAGATTTTTTCAAGACTTTTTCCAGACTTAACTTTTCCAAATGACATACCCAGGTCGAATTCAGGCACTATAATAGTTAACACGAGAAGTTTTTTCCAGACTTTTCCAGTTAGAAAAATGCCATTATTTTTCTCCATACTTTAATACTCCTGCATTTCAATCAATGCTTCAACAGACTGTAGTTGTACATTGGAAGTCATGCTTGCTAAGGGAGAAGATGGCTAACTTGTTAATGTATTCATACAGTCTTGAAAACAATATGTTAAGCTATCAATGATAAACATCTAAACATTACCTGCGAGTTGGAGTAAGCCAATTAGCAACCACAGAGGCAAACTCATATCCACACAAAATGTATTCATGTAAATGCCAAGAGCAGGTGTAAAAGCCAATGATCAAATGAACTAAAATTCCTAATTTACTACCATGTAATCATATCTACCATCATCAAATGGTAGGCAACCCTGAAATCAAAGAAAGTAACTTGCTACTTAACACCAACAAGACTGACAGATTTTTAGACACTGATTTTCTAGGATATCAACAACATCTGTGTCAGCTTTGTTGATAAGAACATTTTGCAAATCTAATCTACGCTATATATTTAATTTAGACATTGCAAATTTGTTAATGTGCAACACTCCACAACAAAAAATAGCATTGACTTTCTCTTGAAATAAACATGTACTCTGACATGAAACAGCCATTGGTAAATAGTAAATTTCAGCAGTAAAACCATGAAAGAGTAAAAAAATTAGACAAACCGTAACTGTTGCTGAAATTAGTTTTTCATGCTAAAATGAACAAACTTTTTTTTGAATTTGCATACTCTATTTAGATTCACATGAACGCAGCTCATATCTAAGCAGTGCCTCATTGTGCTGCTTGAACCGGACAATATATGATTCATGATGGCAATAAATCAGCAAACTACTTCCTAATTAGGGTAAAACAAGGAAAATGGTATTTTGTGATTGATTGGTCCATGAAGACATTAGCCTTTATGAATAATTTGTTTACAAATATATTTATTTTAGAGAACATCAAAAAGAGTCGCTTTCAAACAATGCTATTGGTTCTCTTCAGAAAGGGTATCAAACATCAGACTTAATTTGTTGTTTTTTATACACGCCACCTTTTTTGTCATTTGTTTTTTCCTGACTTTATAGACGCCACCTTTTTGTTTCCATTTGTTTAAACCAGCTATGTCCAACCTGCGGCCAAGTCAAAGGTTTTGTGCGGCCCAATAAGCTTTTCATTATTGGGTATGTACAATACAAGGACAACCTGTCTTAAGTTTGATAATCTTAAATTCGACATTCTCAATGCAATGGTCTTTAGTGCTTGTTTACTATGCACTACGCACTGGTAGATTTCCACGTGTCAACTGACACTTTGGTGCAAAACTGACTTCTAATTTTTTAATTTCTACTTTTGTGTTCCTCTCCACTAAACTAAGTATTCCTCTCCACTAAACTGTGTTCCTCTCCACTAAACTTTTGTGTTCCTCTCCACTAAACTTTTGTGCTCCTCACCACTAAACTTTTGTGTTCCTCCTCCCTCCACACTAAACTGTGTTCCTCTCCACTAAACTGATTTTAACTATACCTTGTTCCATTCACACTAAACTTGGAATGATAAAAAAACTATACAGTCATATCACTTCAGTATTTGAATGCTTTTAGCAGCTGTAAAGTTAACTGTGGTTTGCTAAAATGAATGTAAGTCATTCAATGTGCGGCCCCCATGAAGATAGTGACTTGCAGCAAACCTTCATTAATCCTGATTCAATTTGATCAACAATGTTACCTGCTTTAGGCAAAGATCAAGATTATCTGACGATGACTGTTTCTAGCCTGATGTCATCTAAGCACTGCAATATCAGTTAAAATCACCTAAATTGAACACATTTATGACCCAATAGCAGACTGTCACAGAAGCATGTATTTACAATAGTACAACAGACTAGTGACTGCCAATTCAGGCAGTTATGAACAAATCTTAAGTTTATAATTTTAGATTACTTGGCTGTGAAGAAATCTAGGATTTTGTAGTGACAGTGATTTCTGTGACTGGTCCATAAACACTAAACAGTCCCTTTTTTGAAATGTAATGTCCTCTATGCTAGGGCATGAACAGCCAAGTACATACCACTGCAGTGTTCTCATAGCTACGTAAGCATCACTTAACTTTGGGATGGGTCCTTCAGCTGTAGCTCAAATTTCACTTCTTTCTTGTCACTGCCTATTTCTCCCTCAACCACTGGTTCCATTATGACCCGGATGATTTGCTCCTCATTGAGATGAGGTGACATTTCAGTCTCTTTCTTGACATCTATATAGTCGATCATATCACTTAGCACAGAATCACTGTAGATTTGCCTTAGCCGATCCCAGATGTTGTTGAGTGCAATCTCTTCTATGGGCTCGAGATTCTCAGTGCTAGCTACAGCCTCTTCAGGTTGATTCTGTGACAAAACACTTATTTTGTCAACAGTGAAGCCCACTTTTTTGAAGCAATTAATAATTGTGTGGACTTTCATTCACCTCCAAGCTGAATTCAGAGCAATGACCGAGTCCAGCAAATACCAGGTAAAAGGAGGTGCATCATTCTTGGTAGCTTCGAGACATTGCAAAGCTGAACTGCACCTGTAATGGAACTTTCAGTTCATCATAATACCAGAGTCCATGGGTTGAGTAGACTGGTGATATTCAGTGGTAGGAAATCGAT
>JGI24158J21664_10014366_pt1 | contig 10395 bp, 8 predicted proteins | sample Ectturendosymbi3_FD_21664 | JGI IMG/M metagenome (IMG submission 21664) | reverse complement strand
TTAGTCAAATATTTTTACTACTTTAGATCATAACTTTTGAACCTGAAACCCCAGCAGGTCATCCAAAGTATCAAAAGACTCGGATTGTAGCCTAGTTTCCATTAAAAATTCAGCGAAATACTAACATCTAACGGTTTGAGCCCAGGGACAGGTGAAGTGGGCCAAGGTGGCCTAAAAGTCCTCCACTTATGACGTAACTCACAAAAAATTCGCAACCCCTACCCAAAAAATTTTTTTCGAGTGCAAGCTACAAGACATGCCACGTCTTTTGAGCCTTTAACCAGGTCGGTAGCGCGGACTGGAGAAATTCATGTGCAAAGCCATGTGCCATTTCAGTGTTTTTTTCTCGAAAATCCCCTAAAGTGGCCGGACACCAAAGTGTTAAGCGTTTGAACAGCTCTCTAGCTCGATTGGCTGGCAAGTTATGGCAGTGCAAAGTGATGGCAAAAAGTGGCCCATGCAGGTCTTAAAGGTAAATCTACCCAGCACCTAAGGTGTTAAGGCAAAGATAAGGGTTGTTATGACAACAATTTTGCCCTGAGTTTCACTAGCGCATCATGGAGTTAAGTAATGTTTTGTTGTCAAGCATGTTTATTTCGATTAGCACATCTTGTTCACTAGTAGGTGACTAAAACAATAGATTGATAATTAACACGTTCGCTGGCAGTGTACTGCACGAAGGTATCGTACTTTAAAATCCTACATGAGCTGCTATTTTTGCGCCACTTACCAACTCCATAACTCTTCCACCGATTGTGCTGGAGAATGTTCAAACCCTCAAAAGACTCAGCAAGTCGTTGAGATTGCAATGAAAAAAAAATTTTGTTTTTTTTGTGAGTGATGTCATCAGTGAAGTAGGTTTTTGGCCATTTTGGCTCATGCTACCTGGCCTGGGGCCAAACCGCTAGATGAAGGTATTTCTCTCAAGTTTTTATTGCAAAATAGGCTAGAATCCAACTCTTTTGAGCCTTTGATCGACTTTCTAGCGTTTGTGGTTCAGAAGTTATGGCCTAAACACAACAAATTAATTAATCATTTAATTAGGGGATTAATTAATTATTTTTTTGTTTTTAGGTTATAACTTTTGAACCTGAAACCCCAGCAAGTCATCCAAGTCCCAAAAGACACGGATTTTAGCCTAGATTCCAATAAAAACTTGAGCGAAATACTTCCATCTGGCGGATTAGGCCCAGGGCCAGATGAAGTGGGCCAAAATGCTTAAAACTACTCCACTTATGACATCACTCACAAAAAATCCAATACCCAAAACCAAAAAACTTTTTATTTCATTGCAGACTTGAAGACTAGCCGAGTCTTTTGAGGGTTTGAACAGCTCTCTAGCACTATTGCCTGGCGAGTTATGCAGTTGGTAAAAGACACTTACTTGTAATCTGCTGATTTAGGCTGAAAACACCGACAGTGAAGATGTTTATTTGTTGTTTTCAGGCCAGTACTTGCCAAGCATTAATGCTAGATGGCCAATCAAGGTCTCTAAAGATACATATTTTCACCAAGCTTGCTAAAAAAACGGTTAAATTATTACCACTTGAATCGTTTTCTCTGGTCCTGATTATGTCATTCAAAATTATTTTGACCTCCTTTAAGTCGTGACGTTACACCAACAAAACAACCAAAAGCGCTCATTTCTTTTTTAATTGAACCTAGGGGACTCTCTGCCTCTTTAGTGGATTTGAACAGCTCTCTAGCTCTATCAGTCAGCAAGTTATGACTGAACAAGTCAAAGCCACTTTAGTGGCTTTAGTTTATTTTTGCTGGAAATTCCGAAACATATGTGTTCAAAGCAACATCAATTTAGAGTGTTCAGAAATGTCGATTGTTTCATGTCATTACGCAGGCACTATTTAGACAAGGCAGGGACGTTGTTGTTTCGTAATAACACTATACTACGTTAGAAGGGAAATGCTGTTGCCTGTTCTAAACCACCCACATTAGTGACCTGCAGTGGCAATGCTTGATCTTTTATCAGCTTTTATGCTGAGTACCTGCAGCACAAGGGGGGCTGTCATGAGAGCCAAACAGACCCCCTGGATGTGCCCTTGACCAGAGGTGCTGGAAATTATAAGGTGCGACTGTTCTACAGATACAACCTGTTCAACACCAATACGTGGCTGCTATACAGCTCATTTATCTTGTACAATGTTTTGTGGATGTTGCGGGGAAGCATACTGCCAGATATGGCAGATCTGACAGGTTGACGACAGTGGCAATATTGTTAAAAGTAACTTGTTTGCGGACTGAGACAAATCAGTGATGTCAACATGCATCAGCATAACAAGGGATGGTCTGTGAATGGAACATACACTTTAGTCCATTTTTGCTGAAATAGTTTAATCTAATTCTTTACTCTTAAACATGCATAGATGCCGAGTATTATGACACAATTTGGAGTTACCATATTTATTCGACTGTAAGCTGCAGCATATGAAGTTATTTGTTTATTATTTCATGCGACTAATAATCGAGGGTGACTTATATTTTTTATTTCTTTATTTTATCGAAAGGTACAGATGACACTAATCTTTTCTTGACTACATTTTTTTGACCAAACTCTCTTTTTGCATTCTATTCTCTTCAGCGTCTAGTGCACAGCTATCACAGGAGGGATTATGATTCACAATCACATATAGCAGTTGCAGTGGTGTAAGCATCATTACCAGAGTTGCCAATTAAACGTGAAAGGTGCTAGTACACAAAAAGAATCTGAGTCTTAGATAATCCATGTTCAAGTACAGCTTACATTAATTTTAACCCCATTTCATGGGGCTTCAGGTATAATCATGGGCGGCTAACAGTTGAATAAATATGGTTCTGAGATATGGACAAAACGCGATTTTTAGTATTGAGAGTCACAATGTGCCTATTCAGCAAAAAGTACCGTACTTTTCGGACCATAAAGAGCACTTAAAATCCTTTAATTTTCCAAAAAATCGAAAGTGCGTCTTATAATGCGGTGCGCCTAATGTGTGAACCTGGTTGTGCTTTTTCACCTAGAACCAATTGTATGTGGCAAACTGTTTATTTAATTGTTAGTTACAATTCTTTGTAAACAGACCATTGTGTTACGTAATAAATTAACAACAATTGCAATGAGCAGCAATATGTATGTGGTTCCAAGAGTAGCTAGCACACAGCACAGATCGTATTACTCTGAGAAGCTCTTGACTGCATTGGCACACACCAAATCAAACCTGCGGACAACTTGTATTTTATTCTATTCGTGTTGAGCAGATTAGGCATGTGTGACAGATTGAACTCCCTCCCAACCAATGACAGAAATCTCCCACTGGTGACTCAGGTGCTCAGGAGGTATTGTGAGAGTTGAATACAGTTTGACTTATCTAAGTTTTTGCTACATTCAATGTACCTTATGTATGAAAAAAAACAGCTAGCATTTAATTTTTGATACTGCGTCTTATAATCCAGTGCACCTTATGGTCCGGAAAATACAGTAAAGGCATAATCTTTATCGAAATGGCCCTGCATTAAATATATATAAAATCACCAGAACTGTTTCTCGTAATTTCATGTTTTAGTTTGTGGGAGTTGATAAGTATCTGACTGACTTGAAAGTTTATGCAAAAGAAGGTATTTCATTTATGTGCTTTATTAATTTACGTTGAGGTAATCGAATATGCTACGGGGCACCATATTTCATATGAGTAGAGTCCATGCCAGGAAAGTTTACAATAACTTTTGCTTTTGATTTTAACTACAATGTTTGGATGAACACATTTTTGCAATACTATTTGTTACATATATTTGCAGTTAAACATACAATATTTAATTTAATTTGATTTTGCAATCAGACATGAAGTCCATAGTACAAGTACATACTACCTGCACAATGCAGGTTGATAAAAACAGAAACAAAATGTTTTACAATGGCATCGGAAACAGAACCACAGGCTTAACACTGCTTCCTTTCTCTGAATATACATCTTCAGAAAAGGAAGCAGCTTAAGGCCTACCTCAGCTAGGGGTGTGTAAGCTTCCTTGCTGAGAGCAGTAACTACAATGCAAATGAAGCACCCTATTTCAGAACTGTGAGGCAGATGCTCAAAAGTAATGAGCCAGCTGACTTCTGACAATGTTCTTGCCACGCCTAGCTTACTTATTTTCATTTGGGTTAGAAAGAACCAATATCCAAATTCTGCATTATAAAAAAAAGTCTGTATATTCAAATATGCATTACAAAACTTGAAATATAAGCGTAACTTTTGTAGGGAGAAAGTTGTCACATAAAAGTTTCCCAGGCAAATTTAGGCAAGTAATTGGGCAAAATATACTTCACAACCCAAAAAATTTTCTTTTCCTACACCTATGGGGCTTTTGCACATAATTTCTAGAACTTTACATGATTGATTACCAGTTTAGTTCCATAGAATCAAACAACAATTTCAACATAGTTGCTCGCTAAACATTTAAACGTCACAATATGCTTGCAATCACATCCCAGCCATCTTCAGCATGGCAACTGCAGCGTGAAATGGAAATAGTAATGCACGCATTTAGCAATGTAAATTGTTAAATTAGCTACATCAGCCAGAATAATTAGGCTGGATAATCTTTTCAAAGTAATAGCATTTGCATTCATTCATAAAGCTTGGTTCTTGCATGCAAGAATATACAAACTCTCTCTCATCCTCGAAAATCGCATTTCAGACCCCTAAAATCTTGCTTTGGTCTCTTTGGGGTCTGGTAACCCCCAGTTGGAAACCAATGATCTATACCAGTGGTGCCCAACCTTTTTTGTCCCAAGATCTACTTTTCAGCTAGCCACCCTTTCGAGATCTACCAGTCCAGTGTCAACATCACATACCCATTCACATCGTTTCCAGCCTGCAGTGGCCAACTTCACAACACTTTCTTGCTGCTGCAAAACCACCCAGACCTCACATGTCATATCACAAACGCTTCCTCTCTAACACACACACACATCAATCTCTTTGATAAGCAATGACCTTGGTACGAACCAAACAGAAAAAATAGACCAGATACGAAACAGGTGAATCTCTGAGTTTGAAAAAATGATATTTCCTCCAAGCTTAGTGAGAGACCTGGCAGTGGGAGAAGGAGACTAGCTTCTCGTAGTCAGGAGTGTAGCGGCTGGTTGCAAGGCGTAGGCAAGCTGCAAGGTGGTTATCAGTCATTGTTGATCCGTACTTGAACTTGATTTTCATGTGATTTTCATGTGCGAGAAAGGAGAGTCGAACAAACAAGTTGCACATCTTCTGAAATTGGGATACTATCCCACCACCAGTGGTTCCCAGAGCACTGTATGCTCTCTAGTAGCCTATGACTGGATATTGATCTGGGTTTGATCTCAATGTCATTTTGCAATGTCAGAATCTCGTCCGCAAGAGCAGAGTTTTTCAAGTCGAGGAGGGATTTGACTTTGTTGAAAATGTCACCAACACCAATTGAAGAGCAGCAGTTTTGTCCAGTTAACAAATCCCTACAGAAAAGCATCAAAAATATCCTCAATCGCATATCTGGTGTGTCCTTTTAATGCCAAAATGGCGAGTAGCTCTTCCTTGGCGCTCATGTCTAAAACCTATCCTGATGAAAACACATAATTGCACCACATCCAACATGTCAGTCATCTCATCAAATTGGAAGGGAAGGAACTCACACGTGTCAATATCCTTCCTCAGTTGCTCCTCCACATAGCCTACATACAACAGCTGTTCCCTCACATTGCTTTGTTGAAGCATTGTGGAAAGTTGCACTTCTTTATGGCCTTTGCGATCTATGTTTTATTGTTGAAGTTTTCAAAAAAGCTATTTGCTGCTTCGAGAAAGGATTCTTCCAAATTATTGCTATCTTTGAATGGCTCATTGTGTTTACCTAGGACGTGACAAGCGCGATAGGAAGCAGGAGTTGCGGCCTTACCCTGGGGTTTGACGAAGATTGACTGCCGTGCTGACTCTGCAAGCAGTGCTTTCAATTCTAGACTTTTTGTGGCATGTAAAGGCGTTTTGGAAGGAAAATCATTCTCGCAGGTCTCGTGTCATGCTTTAAAATGCTGCTCTGTATTCCCTTTGTCAGCGCTACCGTTGCATTGCAGATAAAAACAAAGCAAAACAGATTTTGAATGATCATAAACAAAAAATGATGTTCCTCCCATTTGGAGAGGAAATGGCTCGCTTCATCTCAGCTATGTTAACGTTCAAGATAAATAACCACTCTGATTGCTAGCTGACAGTATCGATGCAATACTTTTATTCAGGATGCACACCATTAAAAGAGCTCAGTTGTTTGAAGGTAGTAACCTTCTATGGCGCGTCAGAAACGTTCTTACGAAAATATTACAGCTTATTAGTTAACATGCTCAAACATCTGCAAAAAACATGCAAAATCATTGTTGGTTGGAGCACGGAGCACGCATCTGTAACCCATGTGCGTCAAGTTTCATGCGAAGCGCCACCCTCAAATCAACGCACTAAATTGAGAACATGCGCTGACATAGCCTACACACGCAGCTCTAAAGTGTGATGGTCTTAATGCTCACTAACATAACACATAACATATACTGCACTAACAGCTTTCCTTAGTCTCAGTAACCAGCACTTCACTTTATCCTGTTAGCACGATACGTGACCGGCAACTGCAGGATACCTCCATCGTTAGAGGTAACTGAAAAATCACAATGGCGGGTGCTGGGCCACGTTGCCTCAGCAAAGAAATTTTTAGAAGGTACTCTAGAAAAAAAGTTTTTTTTCAACAGCCTCGCGGTCGCCTCGTGAGTAGTCCGCAGTCTACCAGTAGATTGTGATCGACTGGTTGGGCACCACTGATCTATACAATCTGGTGTGATGAGCAAGTGTTCAAACAACCCGGAAGCTGAGGTGTTAAAATAACCACACATGCAGTATATTTCATCAAGTATCGTCACTTTTTCAATAGTTTCGTCAAACTAGATCTGGAAACATTGAATGGAACAAGGGGATGTAAATATAGCACTCCAACAAATATACACTTTAGTAGTTGAAGTCATTTTAATTTAAATTCCAAAGATCCCCAGACAGAGGAAAATGCTAATTTAGTTCCGTTTTTAAAAAAATATATAATCGGTTTTTGATATACAGGCAGAGTTACCATCTTCCAAGGGCAAAGAAACAAGCAGATAAAAAAACATGTTTAAGTAATTAAATATAACTTGCATTGTTAATGGTAATAAATGTAAGCAATAGATTACATGTGATAAGTTTAGTGATGTCGCACTGATGCCACGGAATAAAACTTAAGGTATATATAGTAAGGTCAATCAAAAAAACTTTCATATACTTTGTAATCTGCAGGCATCTTCAGCTCTTATTCAAATTTTTAAGTGATAATAACTAAGATTTCAAAGCAGAAATAAAGGCATTTGATTTGAGGAAAGGCTTGTCAATCTCAACAATTGTTTCAAATTTCACTTGGTTACTCTAGTTTTGCAAATAAAAATTTTTGCAAATGCAAATGCAGTGAGGCAGTACTACAACATCATAACTGAAAAATAAGCACACAACCAAAAATTAAGTGAACTAATATTTTTGAAACCTTAGCTTTTCAAATTAACCACAAATTTTAGAAATAAACACATGATGACAACCCTGTATATATTTTGGCTAACTCCACCATTGTTAATCAAAAAATTGTTGTAAACAAACTGATATATAGTCTTTATGTGCATACAATTTTATCATTAGTAAATGGCACTTTATTTGGCTCAACACAGCTAAACAACTCCATAATAGCTGTGAATGAATGAGATTTACAAATGGAGTCTCTCTAATATCTGCAGTACATGATATCACAAATAACTTTTGAATAGGGAAGCAAACAGGGAGGTTCAACAATGAAACTTCACTGTCTCAGATGCTTTTTGAAAACAAGGTGTAATGCAGTTATAATCTTGGCGCCCCTCGTTTCTTTTGCAAAACAACCTTCATTTCAACATTCCAAATAATGTTATGAAGTACTGAAAATGATAACACTCCACAAAAATGTTATTAAGTTGTATCTTTTCAACATCTGTAATTTGTTCCATCATGTTTCTTCTGCAATAAAAATGCAATAACAAACTATACTCCAATGTAAAAGCCTAATTACTATATCATGTTTATACTGTATCCCATAAAAGTTTCAATTCATTTTTTCTCACAAAAAAAAACAATAAACAGTTACATATGCAAAACCACACTTCAAACAAACATAAAAACATACCTCTGTCCTCGTATGATCGCTTGATTGCATATATGTGATACCTTGGAATGATATCTCTGCCGAATAAGAAAGCACAAACTCCTAGGCATAAAGGACCTCCAATTGCAAATGTACGCCATGCCAGTCTTCTCAATATAAATGAAACACGCTTTTGTTGAGGTGTTTGCAACTTTGCCTGTTCTGGTGTTACAGTAAGATCAATATCCCAAGGAACAAACTTTATGTACTTTTTACCAAACTCTTTAAGTTTTTGGTCAAATGAAACCATTTTGAAAGTTCTAGGTAGAGGCCACTGCCATCCACCAAAACATGAACCTGCTGACAAAAACTTTGAAAAACCAAAATAAATATGGTGTAACTAGAAGGTTGCAAACATTAACTTAGCACACACATATTTTTGCAACTGCATTGAAGACAGAACCATAGGGTTACAGACACATTCTTAACACTGTTGTTAGCTAAAACATAACACTTGTTGCAGCACTACTATGGAGCAGGGTGCTAATTCCTAGATTGGTCTAGTCTAGGTAAAATTCGAAGGCATTGTGGCTTGACACGCCATCGATCAAATGGACACTGCACAGTTCGTTCACTCATTCACAGAATAAAATGCAATTATAGTGTTCAAAGAATAGTGACGAATACAAACAATATGACTGCATCAAAAAACAAGTAACCATATGTTGTTAGATTTTCTGCATCCTTTAAGAAACAGGTACGTGTATTTATCGTAGCAGAGCCTCAAAGCTAGGAATGTTACATTGAACCTGGTGGTAACTAACACTCGCTCTCCAGGGCAGGTTGTATGGAGCCCTGCATCCAAAATTACATAATCTCTGCATGCATGACTTCCTGAAATTACACCATAATTGAGATGCATACATGGGCGTACAAAAGGAACAAAAAAGTACGTTTTTAACTGCATTTGAACTACGGGAAAAAGGGGCTCGCAGCTTGTTTGCTGCACAATATTGATATCGCAGTTGTCTCAGAATGTCTTTGTCATCTGAGAGCTCAGTATCCGATAAAATACCCAGATATTTGTATTGCTCAACAGATTTTACGTATTGACCACCCAATTTCAATGGAGTGGCTGTGCTTTTTGCACTCTTAGCCCTAAACGTCATACAAACAGTTTTGTTGCAGTTGAAAAAACTCCATGCTAATCTGTATACGCCTGACACACATCTAGTATTCTTTGCAAACAATGTACACTTGGACAGAACACACAAATATCATCAGCAAACATCAAGTGATTTAATAAGACTTAACCAATATAACACCCTGCTTTAATGTTGTTTAGGTTATTGGACAAATCATATAAACAAACAGCAAACAAGTATGGACGCAGTAATCCCCCTTGTTCAACCCCATTAGACACATGAAACGGTTCAGAAAAATGCTTGCCCCATTTTATTTGCGTGTTTTGTTCTTTGTACCAATGTTTCAGTAAGCGCACAAAACACTTCGGCATCTTTCTTCGAATTAGTTTCTCAAATAATTACATGTGTATGGTGGCCCATGCGAGCAACCCTCAACTTTTCCTCTTTCCGGCATTTTTTTTAACAACAAAAAAAATACAAAAGTTTTTCAAGTTTCAAATGATTTATAAATAAAAACAGTTTCATTTTGAAAGAATTTATTTTCGTTTTAAAAATATTTTCGCTGTGCAATTGATTTATAAATGAAAACGTTTGCTTTTAAAAAACAATTTTACTTTCGTTTGAGGATGTTTTTTTTTATTGACCTTTTGCCAAACTTACTTCTTGGTTTTATTAGCCTGTAGTGCAGCCACTAGGCCATTGGCCTTATGTATTTCAACATCTTTGCGGCATTGCCGCAATGAATATTTGAAATCTCTTTTGTTTTAGTCATGTTTCTATAGATGCCACCAGTCTTGGGTCTACTGCAGTTTACCCATAGCCGGAAGGCTGCCTTTGCCATTTGGTGTTTTGATTTGACCACCGAGTTCTAGCCAGGAATGTTAAATTTACCTTCATTCTTTTTACCTGTTGTTTTAATTGCAGAGGATGCAACAGCAAGCAGAGCACTGGTCAGCTCTGCATACGAATTTTCTATTTCTTCCAGATGTTTCTTATCTGTACAATTAAAGTTTTGACAGTGCCTAACCTCTGTGGGCAATAGCAGTTGATCAAGTAGATTTTT
>JGI24158J21664_10014365_pt1 | contig 10396 bp, 7 predicted proteins | sample Ectturendosymbi3_FD_21664 | JGI IMG/M metagenome (IMG submission 21664) | reverse complement strand
ATCGTTCACGCTATTCGATAAGAGGCTGGGTAAAGTCCGGCACGTAAACCCTGACGTTTAACTAAGCGAAAAACATTGTTTATTTTAGAGTATTTTTAAATGTGTTTCTACTTCCATTGGCACCAAAAAGGGGCGCATTTATGGCAAAAGGGGTGCCATTCGAGGAGGCGCCACAGAGGTTTGGGGGACAGTTGCCCCAAACTGCCCCCCTGGATCCGCCACTGGTTAAGATCATAGATTTTTTGATTAACAGAAGTTTCAATGCCAGGTTTTTCGTGCTTTTTTTAGAACTCTTCAGTTATCTGTTGCAGCATTGATCGTAGCATCAAATTTTAGCTGACTGTCCGAGGTAGGAAAATTTTGAAGTTAGTTTTGTCAATGCAGTGTACAATTTGGACCAACCCTGGTGGTGGTTTGTGTAATATACCTTTGGTACAAATGACAATACGTGTATAAAGAACTTGGAAAGTGTTTTATAGGCTATCAATTCTTTGTCCAAACAATTAACAAGCAAGGTAACTATAAACAGATTTGGCAAAGGTTTCAGGCCCATTCGAACAATCTGAATTGGTTAAGATATTAACTAAAATTTTTTGTCTGTCAATGATGGTGCTTTCAGCTGATTCAATAGGAATCACTGCGAATACGATGCAATACGTACGGGCACACTGACACATGCATTTTGAGTGCGTGTTTCATTTCCCGAGGTGGTATCTTCAGTAGAAGCGGGCCGCACGGACGCGCAGATTGCTTGGCCCTTTTAAGTGCGTCTTCAAGTGCCTTGCTCAAGCGTATAGCAACGATAACACACGCAGACGTAGGGAGTCGGACACTTCGATCCGGAACTGTCGCTTTAACCATAGCGTTGCGCCATAGAAGTCGCATAGATATTTGCATCATTAATGTCAATTACCATAAAGTTTCTTGTCTGGGAGAACACAACTCGCAAGGAACTTCACCCCCTTGACTTAACAAGCAAGGTAGGCCTACTGCAACTACAGAATTTGCCAATAACGGCACCTCTAGGGAATTGCATGAAGAACGTTATTGCCGAATTGACGTTATAAGCGAATTGAATTGCCTGCAAAAGATGTCATTGGGATCGAACAAAATGTAACGTTATAGGCGAATTGACGTTATAGACAAAGCCGCAATAAACGAATTCAACCGTATAGAAGAGATTTACAAGAGGTTTCAGGCCCCATTCGGATTAAACTGAAAAGGTTTGTTTCAGGGCAAATTTTTTCCGCCCCCTAGTAAAATGCCTTCCTGTACACCTATGCCTGCAGATTATTTCCCTTTCAAAGCAGTATCACCATGGTCAGGGTCGCAACCAGGGAAGTCAACCGAGCAATTTGCCCGGAAAAAACTCACAAATACCTGTTTAGTTGTTACTACACATAAAGTTACAATCAATCTTCCCCCTCCCCGAAAAATTATATCAGCTTGCTTTGGCCCTGAGCAGGTTTGTCAATGGAATGAGATTTGTCCCGTTATAATTGTAACGTCATGCAAGGTAAGGTTTAATATTATCGTGATAGGATTCATCAATGAATGAAAGACTTAGCCCCAGGTGTCATGGCAGGGAGACAAATCCCTGTATAATATTGACTAGTCAGAGTGTTCAAACTTTTTAACGAAGGCTAAATTTGATCTTATGCAGGCACCTGTGGGCCAGCATTTTATTGCAACATTTTTAATAGAAAGAGCATTTCACTTTAGCAGTAACGGATTTACGTATAGGCCATGGCCTAGGGCTCCTCGCTTTTGGGGCCCCGCGCAACTCCTTCCAATGACGACTCATTATTCACTTAAAATTTGCGAAACTGCGCAGAGGCATAACTTCACAAATCAGAAAGGTTGACCAGCACTGCGGTACAAGAAAACGCCGCAACGATATTTCAGACATCCGCGCTTCCAGCTCTACCGTATTTTCCATCGATCTATGTTGAGCAGTAGTAAGCTTACTGCTCGGCGCTGCTGTTGGTTATCTAACATGTCAACATATCCTACAAGATCTGGTGACAACAATTTCTACGCAATCAAACTTCCTGCTCAACTGCGCGTGATCGAAACCGGTGTTTCTCATCCAGTGTGCCGCGCGAGTTTTTCATGTGTGCCACCAACATTTTCAATTTTGAGCATACTTTAATTGCGTGAAATTGTGCCACGAAACTGTTTAAATTTTTGTGGTGTGCCGCAGCGTTAAAAGATTGAATACCGCTTATCTAAATGAGAGTAAAAAAAATAAATTTGTGATCTATGTGTGGTGAATTTAAGTTACTTTGTGTAGCAAGTTACGTGCCTCTGCCTACATCAACGTGCGTATTTGGTTTGATTGCAGTTCCATGCCATCTGATCGCTCCTAGATGTTGAAACCGTTAGTCGCTCTTCAAAGGAAAAGTTCAAAGTGAATGCTATAAATGCCATCACATTCCATCTTGAGTCATCTGCGAGACAAATATTGACGTGTCCTTAGCTCGCCTTCTTCATTTGCAAAACCGGAAAATGTTAAACAACCGTTTTTTCTCATTTACAAGACAACTATGCCGATTTTGTTAATGTGTAAACAGATGGTTCCAAAATAAATAAACAACAAGAAGTGTAATATACCTGCAGCCACAAGCGCCGAGTGCGGGAGTGCGGGCGCGCGTCGCACCCCTTTTAGGTGCCCCCTCGAGGTGTTTCGCGCGTAATTTTTCCTTATTTTTGGTGAAAAACTTATTATCCACTCATATGATATACTTCCAATCTGATCATAAGTAAGTACTCTGCTTTCAAAGGCCCCCCAGTAGCAACTGCAATGTGTAAGTACTTTGCTTTCTAAGTGGCCCCGATAGAAACTATGTGTAGGTACTCTGTTTTCAAAGGGGCCCCCAACAGCAACTGTATAACTAGAGAACTGGGGGAAATACCAGTTTGTTCTCGTATAACGTTTGTGTGTTTTTAGCTTTGTTTTTCCACCTTTCAGTGCCTTTAAAGTTTTGTATCATGAATACCCTTTGCATTTTCTGTAATATCAGCCATGCCGTGGTCTCAGTAACGTACCCTTGGGTAGCCCGCATATCCCTACATAGGCTTGAGCAGAAGGTCCTATTACGGTTGGCTGAATATGATGACGTCTGAGGGCTCCCTTTTCAGCCTTGTCCCCGACTCCCCAACCCTAAGTTCACCACCGCTAACAAGTACAAAGACATATTCTAAAACGTAGTGAAACGTTTTTGGGATAGATGCGGAATGGAACTTGGAAGACTTAAAAATCGCGCGACGCAGCTTGAATCAGTTCTGCAGAGAGAAGTGCCATCTCCGCTGTATGTGACTTTTACAAAGACGATGTAAACGAGGAACAATTGCACAGCAAAATCCAGCAATTTTTGGCAAGCAATGATTTAAACTGTCCCACTCTAAATAAACGTTGTTTTGAAACTGTTTGCGAAAAATCAAACTTTAGCTGCTTGCTGTGCATGTACCTCGCATAGCCCTGTGCTATTTGCAGGGCTGGTGATAGGTGATTTAGGCCCCCCAAAGCCTGGACTTTGGGGCCCACAATATACAATATATTGCATTTAACACGTAATATTTATACAAATAGAAACGTCTATTTATTTAAAAATGAATTACAAAAGCATGTTTCTAGTTTTCAGTTACACTATACACCGATTACATAAGAATGGCTGCCTAATATTTGAAGCAGTGGTTCTTAACCTTATCTCTACCACGCCTCCCTTAAGTAATTGTCCTTTGTTTCAAGCCCCTTGACATTAAACACGTTGTAAAAACAAATATACTTATTGATAAATTTATTGATCAAACTTTCCATGTTCCAGAGCGCGTAGCGTAAGGGCTCGCGCCCTTCTGGATATTTCTTGACGCCTCCTGGGGAGGTGTGCCCCCAGTTAAGAACCACTGATCTAAAGTAGCAAATCGAAAGATCTAACGAACATATTGCGTGTTTGTTCCGAGGCATTCTTCAATCAAATTTTTTGCTCTTCTGGTGTGACTTTATTAGGAAAACATCTAACCGTTTTGACCTATATCATACGACATGTCATTTTCAAAAGAAAAAATGGATACGAATAAGCGCTTAACAGCAATAATAGCAAAAGCTGCGCATAAATGAAAAAGCCCCTGTTGAAAAACAGCGACGAGACCAAAGAGTTCAACATTTGTAGCAGTACTGTCAATCGAATTGTAGAGGTGGTCATTTAAAATCAAACAGCCAAAACAAATAGAAACTACCAGAGCGAATACTTAATTGAGATGATTAATCAAATAAAGTTTTATTGTACAAGAGCGGAAAGTGATTGTTAATATTATTATTGACTTTCTCATTTAAGGACAACTTTATCATTTAACGTTAGGCTGTTTTCCTAACTTCACAACAACAGAGCAAAAACATCGATTGATCTAATGATCAGTTAGGCTGCATTTTTCCTAACTAGAATAATAGCAGTGAAATTTCTGTTGCAAGACCACATAGACAAACACGACGATGAAAACAACATTACGCAGTGAAAAAAATATTTTTCTATATTGCTAACACGAATATCAGTAAAAAGTCTTAACTCTCTATGGCAGAGTTTTTCAACCTTTTTGCTGTAGTGCAGTGGTGCTCAAACGTTTTGGCTCGTGGGCCACATTTGTCTTTCAGAAACCTTTCGCGGGCCACAAGAATTAATAATCTCAATAAAAATTCTCTGAAAAATTCTCTTAAATGATTAAAGTGTTAAGTTTTCTTTCCAATGAAAATTGATTCGTAGGCCACTCCAGAGGGCCTTGCGGGCCACGGTTTGAGCACCACTGCTGTAGTGGAACCTTCCGCAAATGTTTGCGTCGCTCATGGAACCCTATGCAATGATCCGTGTCTAAATTGCTACAACGGCATAGAACTGTGGCTGGGAATTTCGACCCAGGCAATTTCGGTCTGTTTCGATAAACATTTTCACAATTTGAATAAAATTAGCACCATGGCTATAGTAACTGTACTGTCATGAAAGATACGGTGCTGTTGGTTAAATAATTGGATTTCTCATTGGTGTAAATTGCTGAGTTTTCGTTGGAGAACTGTGATGCAAGATACACTGGGAATTACACCCACGGGCTACGAAGACAATTTTCTGGGATTTTATACTTAGAAAGTGGCTATTCTATTCTTGTACAGTGAAGGATACAACACAGGTCTACAACATCATTTTCCTGAATAGTTTCTTCCTAGACCACACCAAAAATGGAAGTGCCACTGTCATTATGGACAGCGATAGTTATGAAGCTACAATCACAGATAGGCTTCAAACCTTCAAGATACTGAGACCCACACTTAACTGCGAACAAACCCATTAGCCAAAACGCAAAAAAACGTGTGAACGCGTACGCGTTCATATCCAAATTGCAGAAGGAAAACAAGGTTACCACGGACGAGGATTTCAAATAATAGTTCAGATGCCATCATTCCAAGACTGTACGGACTGCCAAAAGCGCATAAACACGCAATTCTATTGCGTTTCATCGTCTCATTCATTGGATTAGCTACATACAACCTGTCTAGCACCCACCCTCTCGGAATGACCCTTCCAAGAACAGCGTGAGTCCGTCTTAGCCGCCTCCGCACCAATGTCGAATGTTTCCGCTCCTGCTTGTACAAATGGGGTATGGCCTCCTCTGCGGCCTGTGAGTGTGGCGCAGAAGAACAAACCGTCGACCATGCGGTCCTCCAATGTCCAATCCATCGACCTCCTCATGGACTGCACGACCTGACGGTTCTGGACGATGAGACAATCGGATGGCTGCTCAACACTTGCCCCGAGATTTAGTGCGGCCTAGCAGTGGTTTGAAGAACTGGCTCAAAAGAAGAAGATACAATTCGCAGCGGAATCGCAATTGAGTTTATGTGAATACCAGCACATAGGGGTATTCCTGAAAATAACATTGGCACTTTCCACGATGGACTATCTTTTTCAGCAGTCCATAAAAAGCTTTCATTAACACCAGTTGCTCCGAGTCGTGCTCATTATTTTCATTCATTGTCTCTGAAAGTTGAGCGAATAGTACATCAGCACAAATGGGGTAATCAGCTGCAAACTATTCTTCCCAGACATAGATGAAAACGAAGTAAAGTCGTGTCTACTCACTGAGACATTCCGACTGCTCACGGTAAATTACACACTATACATTCCATTTACATAGGATAGGCCCCGATAATATTTGTCACAAATGCAGCATTCCAGAACCTCCTGAGGATTTCTTAATACAAGCATGCCCTTGCAAGAGGCAAGGTAAGCTATCCATCCAGAACACAAAAATTAATTTTGGTTTCTAATGACTGTAAAAGATAATTTCGCAGGAATGCGTGTATTGCAATATATAAATCTAACAGGAAGGAACATGACAATGAAAACAAACAGCTATTAGCGGTACTACAAAACCATGCAGTTGGCAGTGCCAGTTAATAATGATACAATTATTAGCTGCTCTGCAGATGAATAGTTGCATGTCGTGCCGTGTGTTGGTTTGGGAATGCGTGGCTTACATGCACGCTGAATTTGCAGATTATTACGTTTGCCAATATTCATTACCAAAGTTAAAGTCGCATTTTTATGGGGCAGCTTTGTTTCATTACACCTGGCAACTGCCTGTATTTTCTTGGACTTCGAAAGCACACCGGTTTAAACGTTTTTACTCAACAAACGTGATGACACTGCAAAACAGCTTTTGCGCATGCGTTGAGTTTCTGTATTTCGGTTCCCGGAATATGGCGCCGATCCTTTTGCTCCTAGATACGCCTTCAGTTTTGTAATTTAAACAGCCTTCACTTTCGTTTCGGTGAAATCAGGGTTAGGAGAAGAGTGCACCATTGTGATTCAGCTTGTTAATGTGTTGAAAAATGTAACAAGCAGGTTAAAACGAAGCTTAGTTCATTTTAAGGAAAGTATTCCAGTAGCATGTCATGTTTCTGATATTTTTACTGGCTTTCCAGCATGATGTGAAATACAACGAACTTTACCTCTTTCAGTGGCGCGGTCAACACAACCTTCAAAGTACTGTCTGCATCACACCACAAATGTTGCTGAGAAAACCCAGAACTGCCAGGCTATTTGCTTTCTCCACTGTATTGTTTAACCCATACGCTCACAAAATCCAATGCCGCCCTGCATACGCCAGCCAGATTGCGACTTGTTCGACCTTGCGAAGCTTTCTACTGTGATCCAACAGAACCGTGTTCCCCAATTATTACGGTTTAATTAGTCTGGGCTAGTTGCGGCAAGAACAAGCGCATCTTTGTATCGATAGTATAGCACGAGATGTTTGCGGATTACGTGTTCTTATGGGGCGCCGTTCGGAAAAAAATTATATCGGACAGATTTAGCAAAAAAACTGCTATCTCTGCGCATATTTAGCTGTATCTGCGCAGAGACAGCTATCTCTGCGCGAATTTACCTATTTCTGCGCAGAGATAGGTATCTCTGCGCGTATTTAGCTATCTCTGCGCAGAGATAGCTATCTTTGCGCACATTTAGCTATCTCTACACATGTTTAACTATCTCTGCGCAGATATAGCTGAATATGCGCAGAGATAGAAGTTTTTGTGCTAAATCTGTCCGATATAATTTTTTTACGAACGGCGCCCCATATGTTCTGCCTAATTAAGTTCGATGGGCTGTAAAGCGTAGGGTTCTCTGGGTTTTCACCGGAGCGAGACTGATTCGGTTTTCGTGGTTGAGGGTGGGCACGACTAGATTTCGACTTGCGCACACCACACGGATTTCTTCAGAACAGTGCTTCCAAACTATTTCAGCTTGCGACCCATTTTATTGGCAATTTTATGAGGCCCACTATGAGATATTGAGGTGAAATAATCACGAAAAAAACTGAGATATAAAAAAGAAACGAAATATTAACAACACCTGCAAATTATTGTTAAAAGGTTTTTTACTAATAAAGTTACCACTAACGTTAGACTCTAAAGGTGCTTTCACGCGAACTGTGGTCTTTGCAACTGATCTATCCAAATTCAACACATTTGTAATCTGCATTGCTTCTTACACTACTCAGTATACTGATATTATTTTCTTTTGCACAAAGTTGTTGTCATATTCACAATTATCAGACACAAAGTTGCAAAGACCATAGTTTGCGTCAGTGGTTCTCAGCCTTGATTCAGTGATGTACCCTTTTGGCAATATTTTGTCTATCAAGTTCTCCCCGACTGTAATCATGAGCACAATTAGAAATGTACCTATAATTATTGTACTTTTACGTTAAAATTTCATTATGAAGACACTTAAAAATTCGTGTACCTCTTGGAGTACCTTTGCGTACCCCAAAGAATACGCGTACCCCCATTTGAGAACCACTGGTTTATGTGACCACACTTGGATTTTGAACGCAACAATGGACGGATTTCTGGTTCCCATTTCCCGATCTAATCGATAAAAACGGCAATTTTCAAAACGGTTTTAGTTAAATATCGTAAAATTGAAAGTTTTTGAAATGTTTTGCGGATCTCCTGTAACAACTTTGCGACCCACTGATTGAGAAGCGCTGTTTTAGAGTATGCAGCCAACTTGTTCATGAGACGTGAAGGCATAAAAAGAGATCAAATGCAAACGAAGATTGCTGAACAGTTACATCAGTAGCAAGCAACGACAAAATGCAATTGTCAGCTACGTATGTAGTCCAGTTTAAATTAAAACAAACTTATGAAGTAAAAAAATTCAGAACACATTATCAAATGAAGAAATTGCGAACGTTACAAGTGGAGAGTTACACATTCAGACGAGTTGACATGGAATCAGCGGAAAGTCAGTGCAAAGATTTGTAAGGTTCTTCACAGTCATTGGTCAGTGCGTTTTTCAGAGACGTAAATTCTTTGCAATCGCTCGAAAAATAACAGGGGAGACCGGGGAGAGTTGCTACCATTTTCAGTTTAATTAATGTAACCACCAATATACAATACCTGCAGCAAAGAAAATTTGCAGAAGTTTTACTACGTCCCTCAGCTTATGGGCCAAGCTACCAAAGAAATTCAGATGTTAAGAAATTTTATTGAATGAAAAGTGAGGTGGTGTTAAGCGTACCAATTGACCCCGTGGACGGGGTATACTGATACTGTACACACCAATGGCGTAAGCTGTCACAGCAACGCAAACATGCAATTATTGGAAGAATGAACATGTCAATTCAAATGCAGAAAGACCTCAAAGAAATGAGAAGCCATATGCTGTGATAGACAGCTAAACATTCACTTCAAAATGTCGTTTCTGTCACCAGGCATAGTTTGCTAGCTACAAATACATTCAAGTTCAAAACAACGCATGCTTAAAAGCTGCAAGAAAATGAAAGGAAAGGTTTTAAGAACTCATTCACTGCAAAAAAGCAGGCTCATTCACTGCAAGAATGCAGAAAAAATTTAAAATTTATGCAGTGACTGCAATAATGTGCAATGGCACTGCAAATCGCAATAGCAGTGTTTTAATCCTGGAAAATATCACAAACATTTCGTCGCTACCATCACTGCAAGCTGAATATGAACAACCTGTGCATTTTATGCACTTCACCCACATCTCACATAGGGCAGAATTAGAGTAGAAATCATCACAGACTAAAACAGGGACAGTCAGACATGACTTTCTTTTCTGCTTGGCAATCTTGGTCCTCAAGATTTTCTGCAACTCTGTGATTCTTCTAACCTCTTCTTCTCAGGAAAAGATGTCAAGACAACTGAGTGACTCTTTCTTGATGATGGTGTTTTTTGAACTCTTGGACCGGCTTGAGGATGAGGATGGATCATAACTGGTGACTTCACGACACCTGGTAACATCTTAATTTTTTTGTTGGCACACCTGGTGGCATCTTTTTCATGCAGCTAGATTAAAAGACACGAGGTATATCGATACACGGTGTAACAACATGCCTCAACGTGTCTTGGAACACTCATCGAAGATTTCCTAAAAAAACTACATAGATATAACTCTGAGTGTTGCTGGTAAAAGTAACTGCATGGAAAACACTTCTAAATAAGATTAATGTGACCAGGTGAAAACCTTTATCAACAGCTTAATGACAATTTTTACCCAGCCCATTAAATTCGCTTTACATATCCTAAAACACATAAATCCTCCCGACACAGCCCAGAGTTGTGTTGGTTTTCTGCAAGAACGTAGCTCTCGAGTGTGGGAGTTGCCAGTGTTTAATTCAAGCGGACAACATCATTTACTGTAATTCTGGGATCGTTCACTAAAATCAACTCCATGGTAGAACACCTCAACCTGTAGAGGCAATTGTCTTATCTAAACTGTTCATGCAACACCTTCAAATGTGGTCTAATGAAAGTGCAACAGTCGAAAGGCCAAGGTAGATAGATAGATAGATAGATAGATAGATAGATAGATAGATAGAT
>JGI24158J21664_10014361_pt1 | contig 10397 bp, 9 predicted proteins | sample Ectturendosymbi3_FD_21664 | JGI IMG/M metagenome (IMG submission 21664) | reverse complement strand
CTGCACCTTGCCACATTCACACAAATCTGAACCGCACAGGCCCATTAATTTCATGTTGGCCGCAAATCGGCCAACACCAGTCCTCAGGCGGTTGAGCTGAACCCAGGCATTTCTGGGGAGTTCGAAACCTGGTGGTTGTGGGCCGAATGCAGGAATTGAGGATTGGAGAGCTGCAGGGACTGGTGTAGTTGGTTCCCCGTGAATTGACAGCAATTCCACAAAGGAGCGTAGAGGTTTCCTGGAGCGGAGACTTTTAGGAGAAGGTTTTAGGTACAGAGTTTCGTGTAGAAGATGTTTCGGATTGAGGGCTTTGGTGTAAAGTTTCAAGCATGAAGCACTGCGCCTTGTCTCAGATGGGGTATGCCAGATAGAATGGGTAAGAAGGATGAGGAAGTGCTTCATAGGTAGCCAGTGATAACGCGCATCGACTCGTTTAAAGGTACATCGATGTGTTTTGTGTGAGCGCTGCGGCACCACACGGGGGCGCAGTATTCTGCCGGAGCAAATGCAAGTGCCAAGCGAGAGGTTCTGAGAGCTTTGAATGAACTTCCCAACCGACACCGGCCAGTCGCTTGATGAGTGCCACTCGCGACGAAACTTTCTTCTTGAGTGTGTGTAAGTGTGTCCTGAACGACAAAGAGCGATCCAAGCATATGCCGAGATATGATGGATGTGAGTCAAACTTCACTGTCACATTGGGTTTTAATTTGACATTCAGCGGATAGTTGGCTGAGTGGTTCTTCAGGTGGAAGACGGAGCACACAGTTGTCTCAACTGAGAGCCTGAGTTTCCACTTAGTCAGGTAAGCGCTAACAACAGAGATATCGTGTGATAAAGCATGTTCTGCTTCCCTAAATGTGGGGGCCGAGACGGTCAGAGCGACGTCATCGGCGTACATGTACCGCTTGGCCGACGTTTCCGGAAAATCTGCTGCGTAGATGTTGTACAAACAAGAGGCGAGAACAGATCCTTGTGCGACTCCATTTTTGGTTCTGAAGGGGCGACTTGCTTGTCCGTCGCTGGTATACAGCACGAAGGATCTCGAGTACAGCAGTTCCATGATGAAGTTAAACATGGGTTGACATGCTAGTACTTTTAAGAGCTTCAGGTGCAGACCGAGATGCCATGCAGTATCGTAAGCTGCCGTAAGGTCGAGAAAAATAGCTCCTCAGACAGAAAAGTCGCTGCTCGGCCTCGATTGAACGTGCTGTGTTGGTGTACATCCGAAGCGTATAAATACAGTATAATAAGCGCAATCGTAATGGCGGCCACGATAACGTCTTGCTCAACTGTAACATTGTCTGCAAAAAGCATACTGCAGATCGTGTACTTATAGCATCGAGAGGTTTACTAGCGCTTTAGAAGCTTGGAACTTCACTATCCAAACTTTTAAAACTTGTCAATTCAATGAAAGCAGACTTTTTATTTGTCGGGTTAAATCTGAACACAATTGTTCAGGAAGAAAGCGCCAGAAACATGCAGGTTTCATGGATGATGCTTTAAAAACAAGGAGCATTAAAAATATTTAAATGTTGAAACTCGGTTGTTGTTTGCCCCCCTAATAAAATTTTTGTCTACACGCTTGGGTAGTCCTGGAAAAAGTGGTGTGGCCCATCCACATCTGGTGGCGAGCCTGACCAAACAATTCGTAAGAAAGTTCAAGTTGCATTTCTTCCCGCATTCCTTTCTTTTCAAGATTTCTTTCAAGCATCTCCTTTCCTGTTGCAGTTGGCAGACGAACTCTCGTATCTACGATTGAAACAAAAGCTTGAAGTGATTAAATCTGTCTTGACATTCATATCAGTTTCTTGTATCTGACTACTTCACCACTCTCAACATCGTCTGCAGAAATCATCTCACGGCAAATATATTCAACTGAATTTTTGTTAAAACATGACGAAAAGTTAAGGCAGGTTTACTAGTAGCCTATACATCTGTCACACTAAAGCCATGACTGATGATTGTATCATTATCATAGGCGAGCACGCCGCAACATTGTCTTGCACTCTTGATGAACGCCGTTTCTACGAAGAACCAGCATTTTTTGCTATTTTGTAATAGACCAAACCGCAAAATTTATTTTAAAATGTTTAGTGGTTTAATGTACAACTAGCACAATTGATTTAATATTTTAGGTCACCAGAATAGGCGCCTGCAAGAGGGGAGGGGCAATCGGGCGTTTTTTCTGTTGGAAAATCCTAGTATAATTATTTAAAATAAACCAAATGCTTGAATACGATTTAACAGAAACAATCAAAATAAGTACTTTAAGCCCAACTAAGGAACCAGTGGAAAACCCAAATCTCTCTCTCTTCGTCTCCAGTCAGAGGACTAAATTAATTTTGTAATGTTTTTTTGACACATGTCCTAAATCATTATAAAAACTTAATTAAAATTAAGACCGCCAGAAGTTATTTTACTTGGTATCATTTAAACTTTTCATTTCTCACTCAAAAACTATAAAACTGCCCTCAAATTTCGATCATGATCAGTACATCTTTTGCTTCTCATACAAAACAATGTCCCATGCATACAGCTGATCATTAATACCTACTGAAGCTCAAAATAATCAATTTTTTCGGTCTGTATGCTGCAATTTGTTCCCACACTTCCCTATTAAGGAAGATAGTCGCGCAGGGCTTGTTCTGAATATTTCGCTTCTAACACTTGGTTTCTTATATTAGTTGTGTGCTGTAGCGCACACCTTTGACACCCATGTTTACAAACTTGCTTTTATTAGTTCAATTTTGAAGAGCATTACTTCATGTGGTGTTTTATGCGTTCACCATTGGTGTCCACAGTGAAACAGTAAGGAAAGTTATTTTGAAGACAAGTTTCCATTTACACAGAATTCATTCTTACTCGTCGCAAAATAATCCATCAACAGTTGTGTTTCAGGTTGATAAGCGCTAGATTGATCTGAAACCAACGCGAAACTTTTTAGCTTTTATGAAACCAACAATTACCATTTTAAGGTTACACGAACCAGAGGCGGATCCAGGCAGTAAGTTTAGGGGGGGAGATTTCAGTAACATTTGGCAGTCAAGTCTCATTATGGGTTCACTACTGTAAATGAGAAGAAGTATACGTCACAACACGGCTGTGACAAAACAATGGACGGCAAAATGGTCTTATATCACGAATGCTCTTCCGAATTGTACAAAATCATGGTGAAAAAAGTTGCTTTTGTATAGGTTTAAGCGGGGCGATCGCCCCAATCGCCCTCCCATGGATCCGCCCCTGACACGAACTAGTATTAATAGTTGCAGTCTGAATTAACATTTTACATTTGCACTTCGTAACAAATTATCATAAAATGAAGAGCGAAAAAATTCTAGGTGAATCTCATCACAACGCTTCCAGATTCATAACTATAAAGTTCAAGTGTGATATGCTCCAAGTATTTTGGAAAAACAATAGCACGAAGACAAGTCGGCATTGGCAAAGAAGCATTCACGATTAAATCTAAATCTATCAAGGAAGATTGGTTGCACAACGCTCGCGAGCGTTCTATATCCGAAAGCATGCTGTGTTATCAACAGATTAATTTGTTCAAACAAAATCCAAAAGCATGGGCCGAATATGAACTCTTAGGAATATAAAACACTGCGATCGCCAACAAAAAAGTACGTTTATTGCGAAATAACACCTGTCAACTTTTATAATCATACACAGCTGGTAAAAATAATTGCACAACTGGTTCTATCTCAAGAAAGATTATATACAGGTTGCCCTTTTTCTTCATGAGAGATCTTATCAGCGCTGCTGTCCAGAGCACTACACGGATTTATTACTTCAGCCCAACAACAAAAAAACGTCTGTGTAATTGTTGCAGTCTAGTAGGCTATTGTTTCTGTAAGTCAATATTGTTAAATAAATCGAATTGCAGATCAAAGGCATTGCAAGCGTGTAACAATGCGCTATAGACATTTTTTGAACTCACGAAAAACAACTGGCAGCAAGCAACCGCGCAAAATACAACGTGGTGCCCAGTAGCAGGCTAAAAACAGTGTGCTGCAGTTACGGCTTCATATCAAAAGACAACACAAACACTGAATTTATTCGGTGCAAATGTAAATACACAACTGCTAGCTAAGCTTTCTTTAAAGAGCAGTCCGTTTGTGTTTTTCATCAGTTGAAACCGAACCAGCGAAAGTGGATCCTCCTTCCAAGGAAGAATTCTGTTGAGCAGTGGGTGCAATAGAAGGTCTGCTTTGGACTGTGTCTTGGCTGTGTGATCTGACTTGACTGAAACATAGCAACAAGCCTCGGTCCCAGGCGCAGGGCATAACAACAAATTGCTTTTGATATGTTTACAATTAAACACAGAAAAATAACAATACATTGTTTGATTACTCATGAGTCATAATGAAAACATCTCTGAGTCAACTTCCTAATTGGTCCCGAAATTATATTGGTCCCAAATTTATATTGGTCGCAAATTATATTAGTCCCAAAGTATATTGGTCCCAAAATTTGATCAGATATTCCTGAGAGTTTGAAATCTCTCACCTTATTCATTTGGATGACAATACAAAAACGTCCTGCTATCTTGCCGAAATTCCTGTTGATTTTCTTTCCATATGCTAGTCACTTTATTGTAATATTGTTTTTAGTTCCCTTCATTTCCCTTATATATTTTACCTCTCCAGTTGTTCGCCCCACTTCCCTGTACATAGGTGTGCTTTTCCCCACTGCTTAAGTGGTTGCTGTTTTATTTGCTTATTTTATCAAGCGTTTATTCGATGCATGTTGTTACTTTTCTTATTACATGGGAAACATCTTCAATTTAAAAATTGATGTTTTTGTTAGCAACAGGGCTCGCTGAGCAGTTGACTCGTACGGTCTCATCGTCAACCCTATGTGATTGAAATATGTTCGATCACATAAATTTGGTCATGCTGTAGTTTTTGATGTTTTATATTTTTATCAGCATGCAATTAATTTCTGACTTTTAATGTTGTTTGTTTTCCTCTTGTTGGATTTGCGTAATTTCGTGTTTTAACTCACAAAAATGCATGAATAAATATGACCATAACTCCAATAAAAACTTCCTGGCATAAAAGAAAATAACTTGTAGAGGTTTTCCTCGTCACCGAGAAACACTCATTTAAAATAACTCTGGTGTTGAAAGCTGATTTTAAAAACAATCATCAAATTCAGAGAAAATTTCAATAAACGAATCATAACTGAAATCCAAAGAAATGACTGCAGTTTAGTGCTGCTGTTGTGATCGGAAAGGCCAAGCGGCATGTGCGCAAAGCTTCGCACTGTGGCAGCAAGCAACAATAGAGATCATGCACCGTAATCACTCTCCGCGTACGCTAGTCATCATGTTCAATCGTTCACATGTTAGCATCGACAGAGCTTGCACGCCACGATCGCTCTATTATTGCTTGTTCGCGCCACATATACATGGGTGTTGTTCTTCGCGGACATTCCGTTCGCGCACATTCCGTCCAGCGCAACGCCAGCGGAGTGGCTGCAACACTGCAATATAATCGAGCACTGCAAAGCTGAAGTATTGAGAAAACGTTTATTCTGTTTCTGTGATAATGAATGGAAGTATCATCTGCACTTCAAAAGTTTACTTCTTGTATCAAAGTTTACTCACCATCCATTCAGTGCGATCATTCGCCAAACTGTTGGTATGTACACAGAACCGCCGCCAGAAAGTCGTCAATAGGGGGGCTTTACGTTTGTGCAGGGGGGCTTGACATTAAAATTTGACAAAAATTTCATCGATTTATAAAATTTCAAATTTCAGTGGGGAGCTTGGTGCTTTGTTTGGGGGGCTAAGCCCACCAAAGTCCCCCCGTGTCGACAGGACTGTATGTACATCAAGAACTACTGTACATAACCCAAAACAGATATTTTGACTTTCGAATATAAATGATTGACAGTGGAGTATAAACGTTTGCCACCCACAAAACCCTCACCATGCCTAAAAGGGCCATATGTTGCATTGCATGATTTTAAATACCGGATATCATTTTGTATGGTTCACCCGATGATCAACACAGAAGTTTCTGTTCAGCGTTACACTCATTGGTTTGCTGCTGTTTCGAACGGGATGATTATGACAGTGTCACAACGTCGTTCACGCATCGCTGCGCGCAAGTAACGAGCTCACGAAACAACGGATAATAATGGGTGAAGTTTGGTCACCAGAGGTGGCAGCTCAAATTACCGGAAGGAATTTTGCCGAGATGCTCTTCCTGATTCACAAATCTCTCGAGTGAATAGCAACGGTATACGACTCCGTTTTCTTGTAGTACTGTAGGTCGCCTTAAAATACAAGTACAACTGTTTGCTTACACAGCGCTTTTTAATCGTCCTATACAACACACAGTAAGCCACATTCATTTGCTCTATGATAGCAACTTAAACATCAAAAGGTTAGGTTTCGTTTGCTTTCTATTTATGTTTATCCGTAAAACATTGCTTACAGCTAATAAGTTTAACGTGATTTCCAACAAACTTTGCTTGTTTTCGATTTATAAAAACAACTGCAGAAATATTGTTTAACATGGGCGTTGGAAGATGGGCAGGAAGGCCAAGGACCCCCATGGATTTTGAAACTGTATATTTTCCTATTACATTTTTAGCACAAAAAGCTTGTTCTGTTAGTTTCGAGTGGGTAAAATAAAATTCCACCACTGTTGGCCCCCCTGTGAAAATACTTTTGGCTATACCCTGGAAAAATTCGCCATTGGCTACCAGTGGAAAAGATCCTTTCGACGTCCATGCCGTCTAGTAAGGTTCATAACAGGCCCGCAACCAGAGGGGGCAATCGGGCAATTGCTCCGCCCCGAAATTTTAACAAACTTTTGTATTTGTTAGGTGCAGCAACAAGTTACATCATTTTGTCCCCCCCCTAAAATATCGGTTGGTTGCGCCCTGGTTCATAATATCTCTTTCGAGTCAAAATAATTTAATATAAACTGTCATCAGGAGCTACCGCCTTTCAATACTGGAAACGTCATTAAACGTGTGAGCACAGCTACAGTTTTCTACAAGCTTGTACAAACTTAACGACTTGCATTGTTTCCAGGAGAGTCGCTTACTGCGTCCGGGCGACCTCTGCCGGCTGCAGTGTAAAGCAATCAAAAATATGCACAATTTTCCTGAGAGCTGACGCTCTGCGACTCACCACCTCTCCTTCTGATTTACGTCTTCTTGCTGAAAGCTCATAGGCGTTTCGAACCTCAGTGCTGTGGAAGCAGTAGAATAAAAAGACCAAAATGCCCTGAATTCCAACCAAAATACTTTGCAGGTAAGCGGCGGTGGTACCAACAACTACACCAGCAGGCGAGCTGTTTGCGTAAAGATTGTACAAAAAGCCCACAATCCACGGTATACTGAGAATGGGCATCAACAACAGTGCTCCCCGCGTTGCCCTCCTGAAAGAGATGCAAGAAAAGCAATTGCAAAGAGCAAGCGGAAGAAGAAAACTGCCGAAAAGTGTTGTCACATTCGCTGTTTGAATAAAAACATTGATTAGTAGTTTCCTAAGTGCAGCACTTGACAATCGATTGTTTTAAATTTGGTTTATTTAGGCAGAAAGAGCAAGCTTAGACTTAAAAATTAGCCGAATCAATTCACGCAGATTTGACTGTGTGATTCAAAAACGGACGACAACCAAGGTTGCGGAGTCGTAAGGAGTCGGAGGCTTTTGGGTTGAGTCAGAGTCGGATGCCTGACAAAACTGGGAGTCGTAGTCGGATTTTTTTGTCCGACTCCCACTCCAGATATCCAGTTGGATCATTTTTTACATCACACTCCTAAATTGGGAATTCCTGTTGAAATGGTACAATTTCTTTTAAAACTTTTGTTAAAACAGAGATTTCTTGCTGTGCACCACGATATACATTGATTTTAACAGCCAAGTTTCATTCCCTTTATGTTAAGGAGTCGGAGTCGGAAAATTTGGAAAGGCCGGAGTTGGCGTTGGATATTTTACCTCCGACTCCGCAACCGTGCTCACAACTGTGTCAATCTTGCCAAACGTTGAAAGACCTGGATAGAGCGGAACGCAACAAATGCACCGAAAATGAGTGAGCTTAGAAAACCATTCAGTAAAACTTTCGGTAAAAGTTCAATGTAGCATAAATGAAGGAATAGCTCCATAAGAGTGCAAGTGGAGAAAGCTGCAGGTGAGGAAATCAAGCGAGTTAAAACTTTCATTTTGTGGATATTGAAAAGGAGAGACGTTGCTTTGGGTTGGTGTGGAATAACTCCTCATTCTGCGAAAGTCTAATGTCTTTTCAAAGATATTTGCTGGAGGAAAACTTATAACATAGATTCAAATACAAGTCTTTCCTGTTATGAGCGAAAAGAAATTTATTAGCAATAACCGGTAAAGTTTTAAAATATTTCTTCTGCAGTTTCTCGGACTTCAAAGAAGAAAATGAAAATAAATTCAAGAATCTCAAAACATGTCCAACCGTGATTCATGCACTTGCTTTTGGATATAATTCCAAACCTGTCAAGAAGTCTGGGACCGACCTTACTGAAAAGTTTACTTAGTGCATTTTTTACAACTAAAATAAAAAACTGACGTTTTTTCACATTAGCTCAATCATGCATCTGTTCAAATTTTGTACAATAGAATTACTTATGTACCAGCAAACCCAGTTATGAAATCATTCGCCTTTCATGAAAGTCGCGTGTTCCACAATTACCTTGGATACGTTGGTGAAATTGGTGTTTTCAGCGTGAAAAAATTTTGGCCAAATAGGTTTTTCTGTTGTTTAATTATAAAACTTAACTACTAACTAATTCCATGTAAACACCGGTGCTCTTTTAATGCTACGTCTGCAAATCCCAAATGTGTTGTTTACGCATCTCAGAACTTAAAACAACTGCCTTACTTCAAAGATTCCGAAATGCTTGCAGTTTTGTTGGTTGTCACAAACCTTTTGGAAGAATGCGACGAACGGTATATTATCCAAACCACTTCACACAGAACAGTCAGATTGATCTGCAAAAATTATGAGATAATTAACAAATGTTCTAAAACTATTTATGCGACAATTTTCTTTACATAAAAGTTGCAGAAAAATATTTCCTTGATATTTTCTTTTCTACTAAATCTTGAACTTACAAAAATAACTACTGCCGCTGGTCCCGCAAACGCCCAAATCATTCCGTTTTTGTAATTCAGAAAACAGGTCTTCGGATTGACGTAAGCATCCTGAACAAGAACAAAACATTTGCATCAGCAATTAGTCTTGTTGATATTGATTTAGGGCGTTTAAACTATAGATGCAAGGGACTCCCAAGCTTAACTTAGTAGTGAATGATGCCCTTTCGGATTGCTATACGGGGATCAACAGTTTTTCGTGTGCTGAACTTCTGTTAAAATTTGCCTTACGTTAGGTGTGCAGTACACTAGCCGAATTATGTGAGCAAGCAAAAATTTTGCCCAGTTTTTTTCCAGTTATCACAGCGCTTTGACTTCTTCCTGGATTTCAGGTTTGCTTCATAGAAATCTCCGAGCGACTAAAAACAGGTCACCATCACGTGCTTGGCCAATTTTTGATAAAGTGTGCCAAGTTAAAAAATGTAAAAAGTTTTTCCAACTTTTCATCAGTTTTTTTTCACAATTTTTCACCTATTGCTGCTTGATTTCACGGAATTTAGCCCAAATTCAATTTTTTTTCAACTGCAGAGGGGAGACTTCTCTCACTACCTGCCTCCAACGTTATCTTTGACCATCTGGTCTAGAGGCAATTTCTAAAAAAATAATCCTATATCACTAGCGTGTTTTGATATGTTTGAGAGTACTGTGGAAAATTCGAGTAACATTTGTGTATAATTATTATCTGACACAGTTTATACTACACTTTGACAGTTTATACTATAACTTATACTATAACTTATTTTTCACCCGCATCTGTTTTTGCAGTTCTATTTTTGGAATGTTTTTTATCCAGAACTGTAAACTTATGCGCCTTAAAAATAGCTTCACCGCAATAGAGCAGGCCCGTAGCCACGGGGAGCATTCGGAGAAAATGCCCCCCTAAAACTCAGTTTGCCCGCCCAAACCTTGAAACATGGCTATGAGCCTGGAATAGATCGGAGAAACCTTTTCATACAATAGTCGCTCTTGTAGCTTGACAACTTAGGCAGATAAACTAAATCAATGCAGTCTGCATAAAGATGCCTTCAAATCCCGCCATGACAACCACTCTGGTAAAAAAACCTAAATCATGGTTGCGTACGAAGGTTTAGGAAGTCGCTTGCATGACTGTCAGAAACATAACTGCTCACTAAGTTCTAAACCAGCGGTTCTCAATTCATTTTGAAGCCCGCACCCCTTCCGGAAGGAAAAATCATTTTTGCACCCTTTGCACCATTTGATGTATTGTTTTTTGTATTATAAGAGAAGTTCG
>JGI24158J21664_10014360_pt1 | contig 10398 bp, 4 predicted proteins | sample Ectturendosymbi3_FD_21664 | JGI IMG/M metagenome (IMG submission 21664) | reverse complement strand
TACATGTGGGTGCACCTTATATAAAAAAATGAGGCATTTTTGTGACATTGGGTTACACCCCTTGTTGGATTATAATGATTTGACCCTACCACCTAACGGTTGGCGCCCAAGGTCAGGCAAAGTGGGCCAAGGTGGCCTAAAAGTCCTACGCTTATGACGTCACTCACAAAAAACCCGCATCCCCGAAGCAGAAAATTTTTTTTCATGTGCAGACTAGAAGACTTGCCGTGTCTTTTGAGACTTTTACCGGGTCTGTAGAGCATACCGGACCGCAGAAACTCCCGCGCAAAGCCACATGCATTTAGGCAGGTTTTTTTCCAAAAATCGCCGAAACCACCCAGGTGCCAAAGTGTTAATAAAAAACAATCACAGCACTTTGCAGAGCTGAAGATGCCTGCTTTGTAGGCACAAATCCTGTGTCTGTTAGCATCCTATAGCTGTGATTGATTCTTGGGTGTTTTATAACCAGGGGTCCGCAAATACTTTTTGGCGCAACCCTAAAAAATAGTTATAAATTCTTGTGACCCAAACATTTTATATGAGCATGTAATTTTGTCGAAAATACTCTAAATTTTAGGACTACTATTGACGGTAGAAATTTGCTTGCAGCAAAATGGTATGAAACTTAGCACATAAAACAGTATATCGTTGTATTTATGCTGTCTAATAAGAATGGCAAATCTAAAAGGTACATTTAAGTTGTGACGCAAAGTGGTAGGTTTCATGACCCAAATTTGGGTCTCGGCCCACTATCTGCGGACCCCTATTTTATAACAATTCTTCTGATAACGAAAGCTTTTCACATGGTGCAAATGGGTCACCATTTGGTATCATAGAACATTGACAGAACTGAAGATTCACTTTAATGCTGAATCACTCTCAACACAATTAAATAATATTATGCACATTATAATAAAACGCCATGCAGATTACCTTGAACCAACATTTGATAGAAACAGAACTTAGATAAATATGACACCTTCAAATATATTGAAAACCCAAAGTTGAATTCAAACAGTTCAAGCATGACTCACCCTTGTCTTTCTTGTCTGACATGATGATACAAACAACAAAATAGTTACACCTTGAACTTAATAATCCTAATGAAAATATCACTAAAACCTAAATGCACAAAATGCTAAATTTCATTTTATGTATTTAAGAGCCATGCACACACAACACCTGCAAATACACCATATATGAATTTTTCATAATTTTTTTCCAAGCAAAAAGTTCATAGACTTTACTGCTATGAAAGCTTAAACAGTTTTTTTAAGGTGTTTTAGAGANCCGAATCTGGTCCCCAGAATTGAAAATCAGGTTCCTAGAACCAGAGAAAATTATTATCGGATCCCNAGAATCAGAGAAATTAGGTCCCTACCAGTTACCTTACATTTTCCTTTAAAAAAAACTGGTCAACAAACCTAAGTCTTTGCGTTGCTGCATTGATCACCACTCACCAATTGCATTAAACACAATCCAGGTCACATCTTTTTGACTCATGGGTGCATGCTGGGGGTCAGAGTTACTGCCATGACAGACCCCTTGTGCTTTGCTGTAGGCAGTCGACAACAAAGCTGATAAAATATCAAACCCTAACTTTTGAACCAGAAACCCTAGAAAGTTGAGCTGATCAAGGACTCAAACGACTTGGAATTTTGCCTAGTTTCCAGTAAAACTTGAGTGAAACACTTCCCTCTTGCACTTGACGCCCAGGGCCTGATAACCTCGATCACAAAAGCCTAAACCTACTCCGCTTATGATGTCACCCACAAAAAACTGAAACCATTTGTTCCTGTAATAGAAAATTCCGCTTGATCAGCCCAATTTTTTAACTTAAAATAGGGTGAAAAAGTGTCACAATTCACACTTTTTTGTATTGTTTTCAACAGTTTCACTTTGTTACACTGCTGACCTACACCTAGTGCTTAATTCAACTGTTTTGTCACAAATTGTTTATTTATGCTGTAATCAGCCCAAAATTGTCTGGTCCCAACAAGGGCTTAATAAGTGAGGACTACTGCAAATGAAAATCATAAATAGTTCTTTAAATTTTCAATTACATTTTATTTACATATAAACAAGTTTTAGTTGCAATTACATAAATAAAATTACATTCAGCTCACGGAAACACCTATGTTAAAGATTACTAAGTACCTCACGGAGCACACATAGGGTATTTCACTACTAACTTGGCAAAAATATAAGTTATATGAATGGCAAGCATTTTACTGATTTTTCTTACATGGTTGATCAACCTCTATGAAATTTTTGAAAGCTATTAAATAAATTACTATTAAACAAGAACCAAATCTCAATCAGTCACACAAAAATGTGTGATTGACTACGATTTCAGCTCAAATACACAATTCAATTAATCCAACACTGGACACAATTGACTATGCAAAATATAGTAACCCTATATTTTAGATAGTGTCTACTTTGTCATCAGCAAAGAAAGCTTTGCTGGGGCTATTCAGCTATTCAAACCATGTCCAGCTTTGTCCACATATAATGCTAAGTTTGTGACACTAGCAGCACGGTGAACCTTGTCGAGTCGTTGGTTTGGCTCTCACTACTGTTGCTTTGCCTTTGCTGGATGACACTTTCAATGGGAGTGCTTTGAAAAACTAGATACAGATTTACACTAGGGCATAGGTTCCCAACCTTTTTTGACACTGGAACCCCTTTCATAAAAATAAAGTGATGTTCGCAGCTCATTTTAAAAAAGCTTAGAAATAAATCTTCATTTTTTAAACTACTACTCGTAATACTTATTAGGCCTATACTGAGAACAACACAGAGTACACAGTTCTACTGTCTAAATGTCCATACCTTACTGCCCATTAGAAACAACCTAGTGACTCTTTCATTGCTGCTTCTCTGAAATTATCTGCCTATACCTTGGCACACAGTTACTCAAGCCACGCGCAAATCATTCGAGCAGCAACTGAAACGCGAATGAAACACCCAACTTCAGAACTGTGAGGCAGCTGGCTTCGAACAATGTTCTTGCACAGCCTAGCTTACTTCTATGTCCAAATTCTGCATTACAAAAAAATTCTGTATATTCAAATCTGCATTACAAAATTTGAAATATAAGCATAAATTGTGTGGGGAGAAAGTTGTCGCATACAAGTTTTTCAGGCAAATTTAAGGAAATAATTGAGAAAAATATACTTTGCAACCCAAAAGAATTCCTGCTCCTATACCTATGGGGCTTTCGTACGCAATTTCTGATAACTTTGCGCGTTTGATCACCAGTTGAGTTCTATAGAATCAAACAACAGTTTCAACATAACTGCGCCATAAACATTTAAACGTCATAATATGCTTGCGATCACATCACCAGCCATCTTCAGCGTGGTAACTGCAGCGTGAAACAGAAATAGCAATACACGCATGTAGCAATCGAAATTGTTAAATTAGCAACATCAGCTGGAATAATTATTCTAGATAATCTTTTCTGAGTAATAGCATTTGCATTCTCTCATAAATCTAGGTTCTTGCATCCAAGAACATACAAACTCTCACCCTCGAAAATCGCATTTTGGACTCCCCCAAAAATCTTGTTTCAGACCCCTTGGGATCTAGGAGGAACCACTGCACTAGGGGTTAGGATTTTTTATTTGGGTTAACACGTTCACTGCTGGTGCATGAATATATTGTACTTGGAAAACTGTCTATGGAAAGAAATTCTTTCTCAGCAAAGAATCAGATACTTTAAGATCTTACTGAGTATATATTTCGCCTACGATGTAGGCATCATCAGCTCTTATTCAAATAGAAAACCTAGTACTTGGAAATCAGGCTAAAATCAAGCATATTTCGGCTGTTTTACCAACCACATAGCTCCTCAGCTGATTTTGCTAAAGAGCAGTTCAAACCCTCAAAAGACTCGGCAAGTCTTCAAGTCGGCAATGAAAAAAATGTTTGGTTTCAGTTTTTTTGCTGGTTTTTAGGCTGAAAGAGCCTGACAACTAAGGTCGTAAGGTTTGAGGCCACATGACAAGGACGATATGCTAATCCAAGTGTTGAGGGTTTGAACAGCTTTCTTGCTCAATCGGCTGGTGAGCTGCGACTTTTAGCCAAAATGACCAAGGTTACCTTTTGTGGGATTTGAATTTATATCCAAATTTTAGTTTGTGAGCCATAATTTTGGCTCCAGATAAGCTAGAAAACCGATCATGGGCTCGAAAGACTCGGATGATAGCCTGGTTTCCAAAAAAACATGAGACACAAAATTTGCACAATGTTTTGGTTCCCTGGACCATAAAACTAGGATTTTTGTTGAGAACGTATATATATGTGGCACGGTACCCTGTGCATAATTTCTCCTCACGTATATATACGTGGGCTGGTACCGAGAGTGTCAATTATCTAATTAATCAAATATTTTTATTACTTTAGATCATAACTTTTGAACCAGAAACCCCAGCAGGTCATCCAAAGTATTGAAAGACTTGGATTGTAGCCTAGCTTCCAAAAAAATTCAGGGAAATATTACCATCTAACGGTTTGTGCCTAGGGCCAAGTGAAGTAGGCCAAGGTAGCCAAAAAGTCCTCTACTTATGATGTCACTCACAAAAAATCCGCAACCCCCAACAAAAATTTTTTTTTCATTGTAAGCTATAAGACTTGCTAAGTCTTTTGAGTGTTTTAACAGCTCTCTAGCAATTTTGGCACCAGAGTTACGCTTGGGCATAGCCACGTGCGATTCAGCTGTTTTGGCACAAAACAGGTCGGACGTGAAGGTGTTAAGTATTATTCAAAAGGGAATTCGTTGACCACCTTCTAAAATACACTCGTTTATAAACTATAGCAGTGTTTTTCAACCGGGGTTCTGCGGAACCTTAGAGTTCCGCGAGTGGCTGCCAGGAGTTCTGCCAAAACAGACCATAGTTGCCTGGAACAAAATTAGCAACCACACTTTTATACGGTTGTAGCAATGCCACTGTTTCACAGTGTCCTTGTCACCATGAATCGTATTGAAAACTCTGTTTATCAATTGCTTAGACTTATTGCTCCCTTTGTGTCACAAAACCCTATGCCATAGGGTTCCATGAGCTATGCAGCATTTTCAGGTTCCGTTGCAGCACAAAGGTTGAAAAACACAGATCTATAAGCTGAAATAATTGTTTAGTTTAATCAATGAAATCATCTTATGCAAACAAAATTCAAGCATGTTAGCATTGCAACAAAATTACTATCATTATTCCCAATGTAAATGGAAAATGCTAAAAGAAGCTCATTCTGTTTGTCTTCATGGCTACAATAAATTTGGGCAAAGTGCATGACAATGTTACTATGCAATAATGCACCAAATGCTAAATTCTCTATAAACAAAATTTTGTAGTGCTCATGAAATAATTTAAACTACAGGGGCAAATTTTTAAATGCTTTATGTAAGAGCTCTTCTGTGGTAATCAGCTGGTGCTGTTTCATACTCATCAATATCAAAAAACATATTGATGTGAGATTTTAAATAGTCCAGAACTTCATGCAGCGATAGTAACATGCACTCCAATGATGTACACATTGCATTGCGATTAGATAATAAAATATTTCCACATTTAACAAAAAAACGCACAAAATGAGGAGCACCATAAACTTGGCTGACACATTTATGAGAATATCTCTCTAAAATGTCACCATACTGAGGCCTTTCAAATTTATACAATAATTGTGAACCAAGCATTACATTAAAAGACTCTCTAATAGCATAAACAAGTTCTTTTTCACTATCAACATCTGGTGCATTACAGTCCTTTTTGTCTTCAATGAATCTGGAAAGGATGGAATCTACAGTGAACTTTGCTGGAAGACGACAAATCAACTTTTGTCGTGTTATCAAGTCCCAGTCATCAGCTAACATAAGCTTCAGTTCTTTAGGTATTTTGATATTAGCATCCATTATAGACTGACAACTTTTCACTGACTGAGCAGATGAAGTATGGAGTAAGCGCCTTCTTTTTGAATCGTGAGTAGAAAGCACAGCACAACTTTCCTCTTCATCAAATGTTCTTTTCTTTTCTACTGCATCTTTTTCAGTCTTAACAGTCTTTAAAGATTTACTTTTTTTTGCCTTATCTTTACTTAGGTGCTTTAAACACTCCTTTTGTTTTATCAAATTAGTTTCATTATGCTTTAAAATTCTGGATTCTGTAACCCACTCATCCCAGTGTTTATTCCATCCACTATAATGTACCAGGTAATGTGGCTTGCCGTCACTTTGAACTTCTACCTTCAAACATTTTGCTTCATAAATAATAGGCCCTTGGTAGCAGAGGACACGCTCATTTTCATAAAATTTACACAGTGCAAGACCATTCTTTTGACTCATGTTAGAGGTTTACAACATAGCCTAGGAAGTAAAATAATGGAACATCAAACAAATTAAAAATCATAATAAAGATGTACAAACGGATTTTGAAACAACTAAGTAAAGTATTTACATTACTTATTACTACTTGGATTGGGAATTTCAATAATATCACAGCTGAACTACAAAAAAATCAGCTGAATTCTGAATTGTCAAGCACATAAATAAAGTAGCTTGTAATAAAATGAACTATTCCACTAAAACCAAAATGTTTCTTTCTAGTTGCAAAAGCTTATTAATTATGCATTACTTCATTCCGTTGTTGCGAAGATTTTTCAACTTTCATAAAAATTAAAAAACATGCATTTAAGAGGGGACACAAACAAGTTTCGTAAAATGAATGAAACTTTTTGATTTGGTAGTGAATCAATGACCGTATCTGGTTTTCGCTTTAGAAGGATACAAAAAACATATCTGACTTTGTGCCAGATATAAAGCTGAGTTCATGACCTTAGCAGCACAGTGAACATGGTCAAGTGGGAAGTCCGTTCATGCTATGTGATGAGTCGTCAGTTCAGCTCTCAACGTGGTTGTTTTGGCTTTTACAGCCAAGATGACACTTTTGATGTTATGGCCAGGGCTGTGGAGCCGAAATGCCAGAGTTAGGCATTTTGCCTAGAGCTGGAGGTCAGATAAACATGTTGGGTAGTGGGTACCAGCCTACATATATATATATATATTCCTGCCAAAAATCTGTCATCTGGCCCTGGGTGCTAACCAATTTTTGGAAACTAGGCTATCATCTGAGTCTTTAAAGTCCTTGATTGGCTTCCTGGCATATCTGAGGCTAAAATTATGGCTTAACAAAAATTTAACACACATTGCTTGTAAGCAAAGCAAATATTTTTAGTCAGATATGATTGGTATCTTTAGTCAGATTTGATTGGTTGAAGTAGTCATGTGACAAGTATGATACAAAAAAATTCAAGGGCTAGGATTAAGGTTTAAAGTTAGGGTTTAGACTTCAGTTCACGCAACACAGACAAGAAGCCCCCAACAGCTTGCTACCACTGAAACCATAACAACACTTGTCCATTGGAATAAGCCATAACAGATGTCATAATCAACTCATCTGGTCATGCAACCCAAACTTGTCATATGACTATTTCAAACAATGGTGTTCGGATAAAGTAGGGTTGCTATCTGTTTGGAATTTTGGTGTTAAAATTTGCGTCCGAAAATAATTTTTTTAAATGTTGTAATATCTGGAATTTTAACAGTTTCAGCAGATCTGATCCTCTGAAAAATATGATTGGGATGAAAAAACATGTATCTTTTTATTTTATTGCTTGTAGCCTATGGTGTAACAATTCTGTGATATTTTTCTGCTGTAGCAGTGATGCTGTTTTGTGGGCAATTAGTAGTTGGAAGAACGTACTGAAATTGAAAAATGCTGTATAGCACTTGTTTGTTGTCACAAAAAGTAGCCATTGAGATTGTCAGGTTTTGCCTCTTTAGACTTTTCAGATATGGCAACCTGGCATGGCTACAGTAGCGTTTCCCTGACGGACTGATCAGCCGCAGGTATGACCTGCAGTGGTCGCCGCATTCACCAGACTTGAACCCCCAGATTGTGGCGAAACTGTGGCTCTTCTAACCTTTACATGTGACTCTTTCAGTTTTGCGAAAAATTATGTATTTGTTTTTTATTTCTATTGCAAAATGTAGAAAAATAGTGCAATGGTACTGTTGTAGCTAGCATCCATGCCGTGCAGTAATTACTTTTATAAAATAAGTCGTTGCAAAAAGAATTATTATCTTCCAGAAGCGTATATTGTAAATAAACTTGTGTTTTTAAATTTTTGTGTTGCAGCTCTTTGCAACTTGGTTTTACGAAATGCGGCTCATATAAAGACCAAGTTTGGCCACCCTTGGACTATAACATCATGATGTATCCACAGCCTCTGCCATTTATAAATAATGTAAAACTATTACAAATGTAAAATGAAACTAATTACTGCTGTCAAAACTTTTTTGAAAACCAAAGTTTTAAGAAGTCACCACGCTGCCACATGGTATAATGGGGAACAGAATTACATTGGTGTTTATGAGATTATGATAATGGCTATATAAATCTGATCATATAGGATTACACCCATGTTCTCTGGAAGAATCTTATTAGAACTTAGGACTTTCCACAATGTCTATAAAGTCTATTCTCTTGGGTAGGTAGATTCAATGCAGTCCAGTCCAGCATGCATCTACTGCAGGGTTGCCAACCTGTCTTCACCAAAAAAAGCCAGACCTTGTCTCAAAAAAGCCAGATAGCAGTTTTAAAGCAAATACACATAAGATAAATTATGCATAACCAAACACAAAATAGACCTCAAAACTTGTCAGAAACATCGGTATTTAATGCAATTCCGAGTGAATTCCACTCATTAGTAGAAGCATTTTCTTTCCCCACAATTAAACTGTCGTGCATTTGCTTTTCATCAATAACATCAATCATTTTTAGGGTAACAGTAATTAGTAAAATCTTTTCAAACAATGTTTTGCGCACCCTGCATAGATAGACTCTTCGGAAGAGATTTGTAATGAATATATGCAGCTTGGACAATGTTTTTCCAGAGCCAAGCCTTTCCGACTGAAAAATAGCCAGAAAAAGTTTGATTTCCAAAAAAAGCCAAGGTGTTCAAAATAATACAAATTTTTAATTTCAAAATCTGGCTTCAAAAAACCCAAATCGGCAACCCTGGTCTGCTGTGCAGTAGTACATCGACGTGCCATGGCGTGCTACGCGAGCTGATCATGACCACTGAAGCCTAAACAAACACAGGGTTTCCATCATCCCGCACTGGGACAAACGATCTTACACATTCAGAAACAAGGAATTTGGCGGCAGTGTACAATCTCAAGTGGATTTTTTACATTTCATGAATCAAACACTGGTCTGAATCTTGTACAAAAATCCGCCAAATTTTCCGCCGAATGATTCGAAAATAGCCAAAAATCCTCCACCCGCCAAACGCAAATTTTTCACGCCAACAAAATCAGAAAATAGTCAATCTTGGCGGAAAAATAGCACATCTGGCAACACTGGTTAAAGATCCCGAGCGGCAGGGAACATTGCAGAGATGATCACGGAGCCGGAGTGCCGGGGTGGACTCCGGCCGGGGTTTGCATTTTGGACTGGAGCAGGAGCCGGAGTGCCGGGGTGGACTCCGGCCGGGGTTTGCATTTTGGGCTGGAGCAGGAGCCGGAGTCAACATTAAGGTCTATGCAGGAGCCAATCAAAATTTTTAAGGGACCTAATTTCGGAAATGATGCTTGTTTTCAAACAGAATGGAATTAACTGAGGCGTGTTTTCTGACCAGTGTCGTAATATAACACAAAAGTGTGACACTGGGTGGGAGTACTGAGCATTTCACCAATAATGATGGTTTCAAAGTTATGGCCTATGCAAAATACAGTGTGTAGTAAGTGACAATTCATTTCGGGGATTTGGAATTCATGATGTAACTTAACTAGGAGAATGTTGGGCTAATGATGTGGACAATAATACAAGACACATGACAAAAAATAATGGTTAACAAAACAGATTATAGAGAAGTAAAAGTGTGCCGATATGACCTATACACTGTAGTGTAGGCCTGGCTAGTGACAGGATTTGACGATGATGTTAGAAGTAAGTAATGTGCAGTAGTACAATAATGTTTAAGCCTATTTGCATTGTGCAGATTTCTCGTCTAGCCACAGCTTCCATAGGCCAAGCTATGCTCTCATTTTGGGGCCATACTGAACAAAGTTGGGTGTTTGCCGTGATGGTTGCAGCTACCTATATTGTTTTGCATCGCTATAAACCTATTTCAACGCGAAGCATCGAAACGGGACGTTGAAAATAGTCGGTGTGACATGCAGAGGCCTTAATAGGTGAACGGGGGTTCGGGACGTTTTGTTGTCATTCAGAATGAACAGTACTTGCCTTTTCGCCTGCATTTCAAGCTAAAATACTTGGAACACTTTGTATAAAACCTTTTTACAGCGATTTTTTCCTTTCATCGCTATTCCAGCTT
>JGI24158J21664_10014356_pt1 | contig 10399 bp, 10 predicted proteins | sample Ectturendosymbi3_FD_21664 | JGI IMG/M metagenome (IMG submission 21664) | reverse complement strand
CTATGCACAGAAGATGATAACAGTTGTTATCGAAACGTTTGCAAGATGTCAGTTGTATCGTTTGCTTTGGCCGTAGTATTTATTATAGATACTGGTCTACATACAGATATGGATCCTAGTTCTAATGGATACTGGCTATAATGTTTCTCCTGGAAGTTTGTGCATTTACATATGAAAATATGTAGAGAAATAGCGGATTCAACAAATGAAGCACATGTTTGTGCCTCAGTTACAAGGTGTTTTACGAATATGGCAAACTCTCATAAACTGCCCATTACCTAACACGATTTAACAGAGAAACCCCAGTACCAAATGTGCTAAGATGCTATGAAGCTGCATTTCAAGAGTTGAATGAACATCAACTTGCTCATCATACACTGGGCATGGCTAAAATTAAAAATATCCACAAAATCTCATTTGCATAGTGTACAAATACCTGGAAATCGGCCTAAAACCAGCAGTTTTCGGTTGCCTTGCCAACGCCATAGCTCCTCCGTTGATTATGCTTGAGAGCTGTTCAAACCCTTAAAAGATTCGGCAAGTCTCGAAAAAAAAATTTTGGTTGGGGATTGCGGATTTTTTGTGAGTGATGTCATAAATGAAGCAGTTTTTAGGCCGTTTTGGCTCATGTTACCTGGCCTAAGGCCCAACCGCTAGGCAGAAGTATTTCGCTGAAGTTTTCATAGGAAACTAGGCTCGAGTCCAAATCTTTTGAGCCTTTGATCGACTTTCTAGCGTTTCTGATTCAAAAGTTATGATCTAAAATAAACAAATTAATTAATTATCTAATTAATCAAATATTTTGTTTACTTTAGAATAAAAACTTGTACAGGACGATCCTCAAGCAACATATTCAGCGTTAACCAAAGGAATGTGTTCCAGATGGACCCATTTCCAAAGATCAGTGTCACACACAAGTGATTTATTTGAATCCCTAGAAAACGCTATCAGAGACCAGCTATTCCCCACTCGAGAGGTATGTGATGCACAAAGACAACTGCTGGCTCTTCCTCTCAGGCATGGTGGACTAGGTCTGACAAATCCTCAGACGACTGCCAAGTGCCAAGACCATGTTGATCACTGCAGAACTAACAGACCAAATCTACAACCAAAAACTCAACCTTGAATACAACCCTTCAGACCAGCAAAACACCAGAACCACGAAAAGCCAACTATGATAAGAACAGAACACAGAATGCCGCAATTGCCAGAACAAACTATCTGATGAACAGACCACTGAGTCAAAACAACATATAAAAGGAACAATGGAAAAAGAGGCATCTTCTTGGCTGTTAGCCTTGCCAATTAAAGCAATTGGATATGCACTGAACAACGATGAATTCATGGATCCCGTCTGCATCAGATGGATGGAAGGTAAAGGGCATACCCATGCACTGTGCTTGTGGAGAGACAGTGGCTAGGGAACCACCTCGCATGACACGGTTCGAATAAAACACTGAGTTTGTCACTCAAGTGTCACCATTGTGATAGCATAGCGGTAGCGTTTATATCTGCTATGCCAATGGTTTACAGTTTGGCTCTCATCTTGGCAATTTTGCTTTTGGTAGTAGTGCATGCACGTTTCAGTTCATGGAACCAGTTGTTCTTTACTATTTTCAAAAGTTTCTGAACTTTAGGTTTAGGGGTTAGCTTTACAGGTTAGTATCAGGGTTGACATTACACATGGGCATCGAAGGAGGGCCTCCCCCCTGGATTTTTAAAATTGCAGCAAAAAAGGTTGTGTTCTTAGTTTTGAGTGGAAAAAAACTTATTTCACCACTTTTGGCTTCCCCTACAAAAATTTTTTAAAAAATCCCCTAGTGGTCCCCTCTTGCAAAAAATCCTTCTGACCCCATGACACTAGTTAGGGTTACAGTTAAGGTCAGGTTTAACATTTACCTTTTACGTTTACTACATTTTTATCAAGCCTACTGCACTCTCATTGTGCCTCACTGTCATGTTGTGGCAGTCGCACAAGGTGTCAAATATGAAGATCCACAGGTGGTTCTCTAGCCACAGCCTATATGCAAGTGGGCAGTTACACTTCAGTAAGGCACAACTCAGTGAGAGACTGAGGCTCAGATAATGAGAAAGGTCTACAGAGATGTTCAGGTAGAACCCAAACTTCTGTCAACCAATGAAAATGATTTGGAAAGAAAAGTCAATACTGCTGACCAGGGTTTTTCTAAGGCGTTTTATGAGTTCAAAACAAACCCATAAATTTCGTGTGCTGACCCATAAAATTGGTACTTCCACATTAATTGTGGACAACCATGAAAAGTTTTAGCTAAATTGAATTGTTGCTTCAATCAATGACCAAAACCGATTTGTCTCACACCAAACAAATGCAGTGCAGACAATAACCTCGCCTATTCATCATACTCATCTCTGAAATCCCATGCAATGCAACAATGAATAATTTGACAGCAATTACGAGATAAACAATTACATCACGCAGGTTTTTTTAAGGAAAATCTCAGGTATCCAATATGGACCTGTACGGACCCAATTTCTCAAATTCTAGGGACCCGCTGATAATTTTCTGATTCTATGGACCCGAATCGGGTCCCTTAAAGACTTTTACAAAAAACTGACGTTATGTCATATTTAACGCTTTGAATGCCACTGAGTCTGGCGCTTTTAGCAAGCCACGTCTTTTCCATGGTGTCAAATGTTTTCAGCAAGCCAAGCCTTTTCCAGATTTATACATTCACTTTCTTGTGGGGGTATATTCAGAACACAGTTAATGTCACAGCAAAAATGTAAAGCTAGCCATTCAAGAATAAAGCAGTATTTTTATAGTCAGCCTAAACAAAAATTTCTTGCTGTTAGCCAGCAAAATGTGCCAACGCCAGCAGCTGTGACTGCAAAAATTATTTTGAATCTGTTGTGCAGGAAGCACAACATTCAACTGTTAGAATCTCAAAAGTATCGTCAGTTTCAGCTAACAGTCAGTCATACGCATCTAACAATCAGACTTTTCAATTATGGATTATGCTGAAATGTTTTGATGAATCCCCACAAATGAATGTGGTACTCTGCATGCTGAATGATATGTTTGCTATGCTCAAAGCATCCAGTAGTTCCCACTGGCCAAGGAAAGAATGGTAATATTTACATTTCAGAGCCTGCTAGGCCTCCATTCCCATACTGCCTGAACAATCATCTCAGCTCTGATTAACTCCGAAAGGCCAATAGCCTGAAAAAAACAATGCATTTCACTATTTCATGCTAATCATCAGCATCGCATTTCAGATAAACTTAGCATGGTAGCTGAGCATGTACATCTCACTGGGTTTTGAACGAGATGGCGAATCGAAAAATAGCTTCCTTGCAAACCTTGATGGACCGCATTGGCCATAATGATCGGCTTCGCGACCTCCACCATAACAGTTATGTGGCAGTAACTGAGACCATGCTGGGCTAGTATGGTCAACAAGACAACCAATATTGCTGCAATTGTGCTGTCCATTCCACTTGCCACGACCTGGCTAGAGCAAAGATTTTCAACACTGTGCCATGTTAAAACCAAGCAACAAAACTGGTTGTTTGATGCAACTCTGAACGCTCTCATAAAAGTTTCAATGAACGGTCCAGAAAGTCTTCAATGGAAGGGTTGTACGTTTGTGGATCGGGGCTTCAAATTTTGAAAATTGACAAAAACTCCACTGATTTATAGTATTTCATATTTCAATTTGGGGGGCCTGAAGTTTTGTTTGGAGGGCTAACAACACCAAAGTCCCCCATGCCGACGAGACCGAGCCCAGAACAGCTCAATGATGAGGGTACGCTTGAGATTCCTCATGAAATTTGTGATTGAAATGGACAAAAGCAAATAATAAACGGAGAGCGACACAGGGAACACTAAAGACCCTAGAATCTGCAGATGACAAGTAAGAAACCCATGCTTTCACTGATGAACAACAGCTGTTTAATGAAGTTGAAAAATTTGTTGAAATGTTTGTAAATACAATAGTACTAATTGTGTACGTGACTGTCAATACTGTAATAAACAATACATTTAAGAATTATTTTGTACGTTTTGCTAAAAATAGCGGCCTCATAAAATTTCTTATTGTTCCCTTAAACCAAACCTTTAAAAAAGCCTTGCTGCTAACAACACAAGGTTGGACATTTCTGTGATAGGACTGCGGATAGCTGTGAGAAAACATTTTTCAACATAAGGATCACACATCCTACCTCACAGTCTTATTCTGGGAAGTCCTTGGCAGAGATTTACCAAAACCATTTAAAAGGATAAGTAAAGCCAAAGAGTGATTAACATGGAAAAGTCTTCATTCAATCCCCTTGTCTTTACAACAAGTGGAGGGATGGCACCAGAATGCAACAGAGTCAACAAAAGACTGGCAGAAAAAATAGCTGAAAAGCATAGCAAGTCATATGCATCTGTTATAACATCCATAAGGGCAAAACTCTGATTTGCCCTTTTGAGGAGCATCCTCACTGCAATACGAGGATTTCGAGGCAAATGAAGTGATGTCCACCTCCAAGACCTCACGGACATTGACTTCAGCTTAATCCCTAGGTCCACAATCATATAAAGCTGAACGATGGTGTCAATGACAAGACACTGGTTATATCTGTGAAATAAGTGTTTAGTTCACATAGTGCCATAAGTTGTGACTTTTTGTGAAACTCTACCTTAGAAGTAAATGCTTCTTACTTATAAACATACGTGTTTTTCATGTACGTAACACTTTTGGAATAATGTTTGCTACTAATATTACTGTAATCTGTCCATACTCTTCTCGCTTCAACTTCATTTGCTGACACCATCACCCATGCATCTGGTTGGGAACAACTCATCCATGCAACCCACCCCACTATGGTCTGTGGGTAAATTTATATTTCTTCACAATTTGTATGTATAAACATTGTTTTCTGCCCTTGCTACTTGTTTTTGTAATGAAATATTGTGTTGAAATGCATTTCTCTTTGCCTCATAACCCTTATTGCTGCTCGCTTCATTCACTGTGTGTGCTTGCTTTGCTTGCTCATCTGTACATGCATCAACTCCTCACCCATTGCTTGCCCACCATCATCTGTGTTATGTTGATGTCTGTTGCATTATTTTTCTATTTTATTTTGGCTGTATTTCTATTTTTTCTCTTGGTTTATTAACCAAAAACTTCTTTCACCTATAGTATGTGCATACTTTACCTGCTCATGTCATCTGTACATACCTCAACTCTTCAGCCATTGCATGCCCACCATCATTTGTGTTACGTTGATGCTCTAACTGTGTATTTTAGAGTTGCATTTGTGTTTGCATTCTTTTCGAAAAGTTTTTAGTGCAATCTAGGCTAAAATCCAAGTCTTTTAAACCTTTTTTTGATTGACTTTCTAGCATTGCTGGTTCAAAAGCTTTGGCCAAGAAAATGTAAAATTGAAATTTTTACCAAACATTGCTAATTTCACCCTAACCAGAGTGTTTTACCCTAAAGTGCAAGGAATGTTTAAAAACGACTGATGCAAATTTACTTTGGAACACTGAGAATATATCACAGGTTAAACTATAATGGAACTAAGTATGTACATTACTACTATTTAGCCTACATAAATGGCAAATTGTCTTTTAGTAACAGTTGATTGCATAAAAGTTGAAGTTCAAAATTTTAACCAACACTAATTAAACAGTAATCAAACACTGAAAATAATATGCCTCAGAGGTTTCAACCAATGTTGAACACAAAACCCCGCTGTACTCTCATCAGGCCATGCGATTGACAAGATATTTAACCAATGCACAAGGTGACACTGCACAACTGGTGGAACAATGAATCTTACAGAAAGAAAAGGATTCGGAAGGCAATAGCTACACATTGATACAGGGGCAAGTGGTAGGCACTGGCAGTGATGGTGGTCAGTACATTAACAGCAGCTAGAAAAAGAACAGGTAAAATTAGATCAAACTTGCACACAGGCCAATATGCTGGCAGCATTTCCCTTGGCCACAGCCAGGGACAGACGCTGGTGGAGCCACTGGCGCTCCCTGAGGTCGCCAGACACATCAACAAGTTTCTTCGTAAAACCACTCAAAAAGGGGCAGTGGACTTGCCATACACACCAGTGGTCTCAATTGCATACTACCAACAAACAAAAGAGTAACAGAGTACTTTGCCCAAACTACAGTATGCCATTGATTATAGTGAGCACATGCCGATGCTGACACAAACATTTTGATTTTTTGCATGAGTACAGAACAGATACTAAACTCACAACAAAGGAAACGTCATTTGTGACATGTTGAATTGAATCACTCTCAGAGAAATTTCATTACACAAATCAAACTTCAACTGCCAACATGTCAACTGGGGTTAGGCTACAACAAAACATCTCCTGACAGTGAGAGCCTAGACTCCTGAGCAACATCCAAAGGAAACAGCCAGTTTCTCCTCTCACCGATGGAACGTCGACACCAACCCAGACCTGGCCTTCGCGAGTTCCGTCCAGGAGAGCCGACTGCCGGTGTCAAGCGAACTTTCTGACCTCTGCAAAATTTCTGACCTATTGTTGTTTGTCAGTTATTTTCTTCTCGTAAAGGAATTAAGTTTGGCATTTACTTTTTTGATGTGTGTTGTGTAAATTAAAACGTTCTGGTTAGATGACAGATACCCACAACAAGCTACAAAACGGGAATAACATACTCCGAAGCAGATCAAAAGAAAGTACCCTACTTTCAAAGGAACCCCTACCAGCAACTGTAGTGTGTAGGCCTATATGTACTCTGCATTGAATGGGGCCCCAACAGCAAATGTGATGCGCAGGTACTCAGATTTCAAAGGGGCCTTAACAGTCACTGTAATTCCTAACCTACGTAGGCCACTCCCCCTTCAAAGGAGCCCCAAACAGCAATTGTAATGTACAGGTACACAGCTTTCAAAGAGGCCCCCACAGCAACTGCAATATCATGCATATCACTCTGTGCATGTGCACATAGTGTGAAATCAAAAATTTCGCTTCACACCGGACAGACAGGTTCTAGGAAGGTTCCCGCGGTCACAACATCGGCCCTCCCTCATCATGCCACCAAGTCTCAAGGTTCCTGCCCATAGCAATCCAAGCCGATGAATGAAGCGTTGGAACTTTCCCAGAGCTGATTGGAAACGCTTTTGCCCTCTCGCAGGTGAATCCTTTGAGAGATTGCCACCTCCGGACACATTAAAAATTGAGCATACCAAGATATTTGCGAGAACCTACTAGGCCTATCCGCGGCCAAACAATGCATCCCACGTGGCCGTCAGAAGAAATATGTGCACTGCTGGGACAAAGAGTGCCAGACCCTTTATCACTTCTTCACCAAAGTCCCAGTGCCAGTGGGGACTGACTCTGACAGAGCCGTTTTGTCCCTAGGCCTACTATCTGGGCTAGAACAGAACAGAAGAAGCAGGAGGGATAGGACTCAGGAGGAAGCTGTTAATTCCATTGACTTCCCGCACTCTAGCTGCAAGACATGGAGAACCATCAACAAACTTACATTACTGGCAGTTCTGGACGCTCCTCTCGCCTGTGCTCCGTCTCAGCAAACTCCATTGCCTCGCTACTCGTGAAGAACACGGCACACAGGACCAGGGGCCGCAAGTCCACCAGGCTCGTCAACGAGCAACTGTCCAACCCAGGTGTTGGAAGATTCAAACAACTGAGGGCCACAGTACCTCTAAACCCTTTATGCCGGAGGAGCTTGCTGTTGCCATCAAAAATCCTAAACCGAAACTTAAACCTGCGGGCTGCACCCTGCTAAATAAATGTAAACCCTAAACCTAAACTTTTTTAATAAACTACAGAAAAAGCGTTACCGACAAAGGTGTCAAATGGTGATAGCAGAACTGACGACCACTTGTATAGCAGGAATAGACAATAACCACTCGACTACATTCAATTTGCTACTAGTAATGCGAACTCAACCACTATGTGGACACAAGGTGGACACAGCTCGAGAAGCAAAAAAACCCCAGAGCAGAGTTTTTTCCGATGATAGCAAAATATAGCATACACCAACATTTAATAAATCTGTAAAATCGGATTAAAACAAAATTTTTTGTATGGTTAGCACAATCACATTAAAACAACAAAACTTTTTACAGTCCGATCCAGTCCTGATCCGCACAGTTTCAAAAACATTGCAGTCCAATCCAGTCCTGATTCGGCCAAAATTGGCTTCAGTCCTGATCCAGTGCGTTCCACTACTGATCCTTGCACATCTCTGCTACAGCGAAGAAATTTCTCTAGTCAGAAATTTCGCTTGACACCAGCACTAGAGTCGTTCCGACTCTGATTTTTTGGGACCGTATCCAATCCTGTTTTGCAAATTTTGAATCCGAATCCGATTTCATCTAGATTCAAGCAATCCGTCTCCGGTTTGAGTCCGGTTAAATATGTGTCAAGCAAGCCGGAAACGTTTTTTCAGTAAACACAAAATCCAAATCCAAACCGGATCCGGCCACAGGAAAGAAACTTTCACCCTGATCCTGTTGGAAGCAGCCGGAGTCCGGATCCAAAAAATCCAAAATCCAGTCCATGCACAGTGCACAGCAGAGATGGTCGGATAGTGGATTTTTACTATCCGATCCTATCCTGTTTTTAAAAAATGATATCCGTATCTGATCCGAATCCTGTTTAGGTTGAAATCATACTATCCGTATCCGAAAATTATCCGAAAGTGTATTATGATGCACAACATACATTTTTTGTGTAGTGTCTATTCTGCCTCATGAGGCAAAATACCTGCTCAAGTTATTTTACCTCAAGCTGAACACGATTGGCTGAAGTAGTCACATGACAAGTTTATAACGCATGTTCCACTTAGTTGACCATGACATCTGTAACAGCTCAGTCCCACATGCATCGACAAGTGTTGCAAAGGCTTCAGAGCTAGGAAGCAGTTAGCAGCTTCTTGTTTGCATTAAGTGAACTGCAGGCCAAATCCTAACTCTATACACGGAACCACCGAACCTAAAACTTGACCATAAACACTGATCCCATACCCTAACCATAAACTCTTAAACCCCAACCAGTTGCCTCTGCATATTGCGCTTGTCACACGACCATTTCAATCAATTGTGTTCAAATGAAGGCAAAATAGTCTCAACGCAAGTTTTGCCTTATGAAGCAGAATAGACACTACCCGAATACGTTGTGCAGAATAGACACTACCTGAATACCTGAAACTGTTGCGGTTGGAAAGCATGAGCGACAAGTGCACAAAGCTTCACACTGAAGCAATACACAGATGGTAATGGAAAAACTGCTTATTGAACATCCTCACTTATTATCAAAATTTAATTTTTCCGCTTGCCTGCTGCAGGCTAATTGTGTTGTAGCACGTCATGTTTGTGCTTATGTCTTGTGGTTATGTCTACACCGTCCTTGCCGATATATGTACACAATTCTGTAGATTTTTACCTATCTTTTGTGCAGTTGGACTTGTGTTTCGCTGGGCAGGATGACTCGAAGACCTTGCAGTCATTCTCCTCCTGATATCTGATTTTTTTCAGATGTTAAATAAAAATGTCTGTCTGTGGCAGCAAGCAGCGATAGAGATCATGAGATCACTCTTGTCGTCACCATTAGTAAGCACTATCAACTGTTCACTAGCTTCACAAGCTATTAGAGGTAACTCGCCTAGATTACTCCATCGGGATCACTCTATTATCGCTTGTTTGCGCCACATATATTTGGGTGTTATTCTTCACGCACATCCCGTTTGTCGTCAATCGCACAATGAACGCAACGCCAACCGAGAGTTTGCAACACCACTTCAGGCACTGGCATGCTTATAAACAGAAAGTTTGACAGATCTTGCAAGCTTGACGTAACCTAAGCACTTTTCGAGTCAATTAATTGCATTAAAAAGCAAGCTGAAGTTTTGCTACACAGTCCCGTCGCCACGGGAGGGGGCTTTTGTGGGCTTAGTCCCAAAGTTTCAAGCCCCCCCAATGGAAATGTAAGGCACTATAAAACAGTGATGTTTGTTCAAATTTTAGAATGTCAAGCCCCACTGCACAAATGTAAAGTCCCCCTATAGAAGACTTTCTGGTGACGGTTTTGTTGGCACGCCAAGCCTTTCATTAGACAATTCTTTGTTAACAACGGTTAGATTTTAACACCACCCATGAGNTCACATTCATAATTAATTTATTAATTAATCTTACCCATTGTTGCACTTTAACCAAACTTTCCTGTAACTACACAGCAATGCTTGTCAACAAACCAAAACAAAACAGCATTCAAAACAGCACTCTGCTTAAACTATGTCATTTATATTGAAATGACTGACTAAATATTCAGTCTAACAAGTCAGTGTCACAAAACTACAATTTTGCATATCATATTTAAGAAAGAAAAAAGCTATCTGGCCTGGTATCATCCAACAACCAGC
>JGI24158J21664_10014355_pt1 | contig 10399 bp, 6 predicted proteins | sample Ectturendosymbi3_FD_21664 | JGI IMG/M metagenome (IMG submission 21664) | reverse complement strand
GCCTGGTCATTAGGTGAGCTTATCAATATTAAATTTTGGCGTTTGAAATGAAAAACCTGGAAAAGTTAACTTTGCTCAGTTTCAATAGAACTGCTGTTTTTGTATAACGTAGTGGTGTTGGAAAATGATGTTCTTGAAGCGAGATAGCAGAGTAGCCATTTTAGATGATTTGCTGCCAAGTCTAGCAGGATTTTCTCACTCTTAGCTGTAGAATTTTCAATCTAGCAGTGAGCTGATTTTCTACCAGAATTTTGAAAACCGTTTGACAGGTTTATCAGGTAACAAATTCCTGGAAAAATGTTTGAACAGATTTTGGAGATGAAAACCTTACATCTTTTTCATCATAAAATAATTTATCTTCTTCAAAACGCTTTAAATTGGGCAACATCAGGACCAGGCATAGCCATCTGCCTTCAGTCATGTGGAATTTTTATTATTGACGCAACGAAGGTGAAGCTTTTGTTGCGTAATGCTTTTGCACGTGGCAAGGGTTTGGGCAGGTAGTTTTGCTATGTTTGTATTTTTACATTCCTCAATATTAGAATTTGGTAGGGGGGTATACAATCAAGCAGTTGCCCCGGGGCCCGGACATCACAAGACCTCTGCACGCCCCTGGACTAGACGAAGTTTACAGATCATGATCAAAGTTGCAAGCCAGTGCTTCTCAACATGAGCCAGTTTTAGGCCTGTTTCACCTACTGCATTTTATCTAAATGTTTTCCGGACTTAAGTGTGCCCCGTGAAAGTATTGACAGAGTTGACGTTGATCTTTATACATTTTAAATTATTGTAAGCAAATTTGAGGTGTGGAAAGTGCGGCACTTTATTGGATGGCCCCAGGAAGCAATTTGCCTCACGACCCCACTGTGTGGGACTATCCTGTCTGACTGAATGCCTAACCGGGACATTTTGGTTGACTGACCGGGATGCCAGGACAAAGCCCTTAAACCCGGGACTGTCCCGGCTAAAACGGGACGTGTGGTATGCCTAACTAAGCAGGACATGCGTTCCAAACTAGTCATGTGACTACTTCAACCAACTGTGTTCAGCTAAAGGCAAAATAGACATAGATCAAAATGTATGTTGTGCGTCACAATGCACTTTCAGATAGTTTTCGGAAACGGATAGTATGATTTCAACTAAAACAGGATTTGGATCGGATACGGATATCAGTTTTCAAAAACAGGATAGGATCGGCTAGTAAAAATCCACTGTCCGATTATCTCTGGTGTACACAGAAGAGCAAAGTAGACGCTGACGTTTTATGTGGCGGGACGGGTGCTGGCATGAATTTAGGAGGAATTACGGATACGGGTTTGTTGTGATGGGTATGGGTAGGTCCAGATCATAAGAATGCCAGCCCATGATAGCTGTAGTGTGCATGGACTGGATTTTGGATTTTTTGGAATTGGCCTCCGACTGCTTCCAACAGGATCGGGTGTGAGGTGTACTTTCCTGTACGTGTATCCGGATTGGATTTTGTGTTTACTGAAAAAACGTTACTGGTTGTTTATGTGACTTCTGCTTACTGGACTCAAACTGGAGTTGGATTGCTTGTGTCTAGTTAGTATCGGATCCGGATTGGATTTGGATTCAAAATTTGCAAAAAAGGATTGGATCCGGACTAAAAAAAAATTGGTGTCCGCACACCTGTAGTGTGCAGCAGAGGTGAGCATGGACTGGATCAGGATTGGATATCCTACAGGATACTTGCGACTTTTTCGAATCAGGATTGGATTTGGATATTTATTTTTGAAACAAAGTTGGATCAGCACAGAATCAGGATAATTGTTTGATTTCTATAATGAAATTTCCTTGAGAGTCAGAGGTGACCGGAGTCACATTTTCAGAATCCGCCTCCACTCCTATTCCAAAATTTTGGAAAACGGATACGTGACCGGTAATTTTTCAAATTTGCGAATCCACTACCATTCATGATCCAACCGAAATTTGTCAATGCATTTGCTTATGAAATGAACACGTAGACTCCTACTACTTCGGAAATTGAAAAGTGACTCCAGGTCCGAAAGAAAAATGCAAAATCCTGCCGGAGTCGACTCCGGCACTCTGGATCCATGGGCACCTCTGTTGAGAGTGATTCAAGATGTCACAAATGATGGTGGTAGTGTTTTTCTGCTACGGATTTTATTTTCTCAAAAAAATCAAAGTTATTCTGTCAGTAGGCTATGTGCTGCATTAATCACAGTCAATGATAATTCCTGTTACTTTGTCGTAATTTTTTTTCCGGCAAAGTGGAAGTAGTAAGCTACTCTTACAATGCTGGTATGCAGTGCCAGATTTAGAGGGGGGAAACGGGGAAAATTGCACCGGGCCCTCCGCTTTAAGGGGGCCCCGTGATCACACATACTTTTTCAAATTCGTTGAAAAATTGTCGTTGTTCAAAGAGATACATGAATTCAACTCTGTATTCTGATATTGCGTTGAGTATCGTTAATGATTTCTCTGCAAGTTTGATTTTCTGCCAGCTTTAGTAATCACTATTGAATATAAATATTTTCGGTTTTGTTCAATGCAAATATATTTGAATTTTTCTTGTAACTGTTCCTAATCGTTCTTTTGGCATCGGTTTATCTACGCGTGCATCACGCCTACTGCACAGATGTCGCGAAAACGATACTGTTTGCGTGCTTAATGAAGCAAAGCTAGTTCTACTGTGGTTGCTGATTGGCATCAACGATTCCGTAATTCTTGTGCCGTCTGGAGGTAGCCGCAGGCGAACTGCGGCCTTTGTTTCGTCACAAACGGTAACGCATGGTGGAAACGCACTTTTCTTCCGATGGCTACTATGCTTGCCGTGGTTCTTAAGCAGCAACGTTAAAACAGTCGCGTTAACCACAGCACTTGAAAATGTAGGTGAAAATCGCGACATAAGTTCGAAGCACTTTTCACACTCAGACTGGCTGGCCATATTGACATGTTATATTTCAGATATTTGTGTGTGTAATCTCTCGTTTCTACTTATTGTTCGGGTGAATGTTGTTTCTTGCCGAGTCACTCTCTAGCCTGGGGAAATATTTTTTCTTAGTAAGATAACACTATAGGCTAGTGTTTATATCATAAACTCTCTTCCCATAGCTAACTGCATGTGCAGTTGACACCGTATTTATTCGATTGTAAGCCGCGGCTTATGAAGCATTTTTCGTCATTTCATGCGGCATACAATGAAGGGCGACTTACATTTTTATTTTTTTACTTTATCGAAAGGTATTGATGACGCTCAGTCTTTCCTTGGTTACGTTTTGTCGACCAAATTCTTATTTCGCATTTGATTTTCTTCAGCATCACGTGCACATCCGTCGCAGGAGGGATTATGATGAACAGAAAGCAGTTGTAGAGGTGTAAGCATCATTTAATACGGGAAACGCACAAGTACGCGAACGTAATCGACTACTGTAAAAAGCAAACGAGAACGTTGCGGATCACAGAAGACATAAATTTTACAAATGATGACGTCATGAAATACGCCACAGGGGCCCTCCAGTGAAAATTGCCCTGGCCCCCCTACCCTTTAATCCGGCTCTGCTGGTATGCTGCTTTGTTTGTTGTGTTGAGTGGCATATGTGTGTGTTGTGTAGGCTAATAGTCTATTTCATGGGTGGCAAACTTGTCTTCGACTGAGATCGACTACAAAATTTCTTGAGAACTCGCGATCGACCAGTTGGTAATAAAGTCACAAATACAAAATGCCAAAGTTAAGTATAACATGTGGAAATACAATGTACCATCGCTTTTGTAAGTGATGCACACACAGAAGGCAAAGTCAGCGTCTGTTACGCCTAAATCATGAATACCACGCAATAATAGAAAAACATATTACAATACTTCCGCGGGATCTGCCGAGCTAGCCTATGGTCAGCCATCGCAAGAGGCACTAAAGAATATACGTGATGAACCAATTGATGGATAATTTTTATGTACTTTCTGGAATATTGATTGAAAAATGTTCCTTTTGGTTATCTTCTCAACTCAATACAAAATCAGGCGCGACAGACCAAGAGACATTCGGCGATCGGCTGGTCGATGCAATCGACCTGTTGGCTACCCCTGGTCTATTTCAGTGTTTAATTAGAAGTTTTAGCATTCTTACTCAAGTTTTATACAACAGTCAACCATTGCTAAAAGACAGTTTGAGTTTGAAGGTTTTGTAGCAGAGGTGGCTGGAGTCACTTTTTCAGACTCCGACTCCGCTCTTGTTCCAACATTTTTGAATCCGGTTCCGGCTATTCTTCAAATTTGAGAATCCGACTCATGTTCAGACTCCGGCTACAATCATCGATCCAACCGTAATTAACCCATGTTTTTACAGAAATGACCACACAGACTTCTGCTACTGCCGAAATGGAAAAGTGACTCCGGATCCAGGTCCGTTTTTTCACAAATTTTTTACCCCGGCTCCGTTCCGAAAGAAAAACGCAGAATCCTGCCGGAGTTGACTCCGGTAATCCGGATCCGGTTCCACCTCTGTTTCGTAGGCTGCATAGTGTTACAATATTTTATACTGTGATCTACTCCCAGTGTTACAAAACCTTTTTGCTTTATTTTACCAATTGATTGAATGCTGGAGCTCTTTTGCCATTAGTTGAACCAGATTGGTTGAATTGGTCACATGACAAGGACTATATCCTTGGATTAGCGGATCGTCTTTGCCATATAACCTAAAACCCTCACCCAAATTGTAAACCTGTGTCTGGTTTTCAAAAACTCAGTACTGCAGCTCACATCAAAAGTTTTCTCATAAAAAGTGTCGTCTCCATTTGCTGAACCGAAACAACAATGCTGAGAGCCCAAACAACGACCGCTCGCACGGCAAGAATTCCCACTCGACCAGGTTTATCTTACCTACTACTAGTGCCACGAACTTAGTGTTATAAGTGAACAAAGCCGGATACACTACAGTTCGAATGGAAATATAACCACAGTAGAGCTATAGGCCTACCTGTGGCAGCAAAATACACAATACTTTTCTGTTGTTCCGATTGAAAGTACACAACATGTGATGTTATTTTTATGGATTCGGTCACAAAATGACAGGGTGTTTTTGTTTGGAAGTGGCTATAGGTCTGCTGGCGGCGACACGGTTAGATCAAAACTGAGTTTGTCACATTAGCTGCACTGTCATCAGGGCCGGATTTAACTGATGTGAGGCCCTAGGCTAATCCAGTTGTAAGGCCCCTTCTCCCACTGTTGCGAGGAAAAAATGGAAGGCTTTAATCAATTTGCAAATATCCGAAAATGACTCTCTGAAAGTACGGTTAGAAAAAATTCTAAATCATTACTGGAGTGCCCACGATCACTGCGTTTTTTGCTGCCTTCGACGCAAAAGCGTTAAATTGCACACAATTGTTGAAATCCTACTTGGCTGGGAGAACAGGATTATTAACTGCCACAGGCACACTGACCGAAATCGCCACAATTGAAATATTTCAAAAAACACATGGTCGACGTTTTTTTATAAGAATCACATCTGTTTTTTCTTATCTTTGATAAAAAAAACAAACACACTGCACCTATGTAGTATGTGTGGCGGTATAAAACTTTAAAGTGCAACCAGTGGTGTAGCCAGCCCAAAAATTTGAGGGGGGCAAAAATTTTGGGGGCCAAAATGTTTGATTTCAGGCGAATAACACTATTTTGTTTGGAAAAACACCTCTCAAAGCACAAAATCACTATATTTTCCAAAAATTTAGGGGGGGCATGGCTCCTTTGGCCTCTCCCTGGCTACGCCTATGAGCGCAACGTGAGGACCACGTTGCAACTCGCTTACCACGGCTGTAAATATCTCACACACACGAACTAACTTGACGATTCGCGTGTTTCTTACTTTTTCACACTGGTAAGAATCGAACGCAACTGAATTGTCGCGTGAAAAGATGTGGAGTTTAAAAACCAGAAACGTCGCCTGAAAATCTTCAATGGGGGTTTCAAATTTGCGTAAGGGGACTTTACATTCTGAAAATTTTATAAAATCTTTACTGATGTATAGTGTTTCATATTTAATTTTGGAAGGGCTGAGCTCACGAATGCCCCCCGTGGCAACTGGACTGGTTTAAATTTCGCTTATGCCGTCATTATTGAAACACGTATAAAGAAATAAGAAGGTACAATCATCGAATCAAGTAAGACTGAACATAACACAGTAAACAGTCACAAAAGTTTTGTCATGGCCTTCATAACAAAATTATCTAAGAGTTCATTACAATTTGTTTGCCTAAGTTTGTCACTTGTAATGTATCGAATGCTTAGTGTGGAGAACCTCTCCTGGAACATGGCGACCCTTTAATTCATTATCGGTTATTTTGAATCTTGAAAAAGACCTTTCGCCTGAGCAGTTGGTGAACATCAAGCTAGAGAAATAAGGCTTCGCGTGGTTGCATAAACTATAAGAACCACTAATCTAAGGCATCAGACCCAAACGCGCTTTTGTCATTTTTGTGCTGTTTCCCTATCTGCTTGGGGAAGATTTATGTGGTTGCCAGTTCGCAAAGTGGCTTTTTCTTGCTTACTATTCAAACTCATCAAGATCTCCTCTGATTTGCGTAGCATGAGAGCAGTACTAACTTGCGCAAGCGCTCAATAGCAATCTGATTTCTGAAGGATTTTACTGAAGAAAATTCAAATTGAAAAAAATAAAAAAATCACATCTAAAAATACCAATCGCGATTTACGCGATACAAACGCTTTCAAAACTAATGTATTGCTCATTCACGTAAGAAACAACTATGCTTTTATTGTAAGATACTGCTGCTAGCCCTACACATAACTCTTATCTGCAGTACAACCTTGCTTTGATCAGGTGCAGTGACGTAGCTAAAGGTTTGAGCCNTGGCGAAACTCAGCTGAAGGGAGCCCACTGGCTAACACTCAGCAAATAGTTGATAAACAATAGCAAATCCGGTATTGAACGGCCATACAATAACCCGAAATCACCAGAAAACATTCCGAAAAACGCAAAAAAAGAACAATCTACTGAAACCAAAAGAATAGTAAATATCAAAATACAAGCTAGGTAGGGGCCCGATTTTTACATTTAGCTTGGCAAGGGGGTTTCTCACCCCTGACACTCGTCACTTATGCCACTGATCAGGTGTATTTAAAACATGAACAGCCACAACTTCTTTTGATAGAATCACACGTAACAATCGGTACGATTCAGCAAACGCAGGTCGCACCCAGCGTGCTTTGAGTATATCGACATATTAGTTGGCATGCGGCTTGACCAACCGTCATATTGAGATTCATGGAAAATCGTTGGAAGGGTCTGGCGTCATCACCACGAAAGTTGAATAAAACTAAGTTTCGTGAATAATAATTAAGACATAAAGGTTGACGAAGTTTAATCTAAATGATCATATGCCGGCCATTGACTGTATGCGTACCAGTTTGGAGGCCCCCTTGAATTTTGTGGCCCTAGGCCGCCTATAGGTAAATCTGGCCCTGGCTTTGATGCAGTGACAGCGGGACTCGAGTCACGATTTTTGGTGACTCTGACTCGACTCGAGTCACGTAGAGAACGATGGTGACTCGACTCGAGTGACGTTTTTTACCGAATGACTCGACTCGAGTCACAATCAATGACTCGAGTCAGAGTCATTTTTACAAAATCTTGAAACGCTTGAATGACAGAGTTGGTTTGTACTTAAAGAAATTGGCTTTTTTCCTTCAGTGACGCATGTTTCAATATTTGCGCAAAGTTTCAGTTGTGACTGTGTCCTCTCCCACTACTAGTGGTGTGCTTTGTGCTGTTATGCTTGTGCTTGGATCAAAGGTGGCCGCAGTCACTTTTTCAGACTCCGACTCCGCTCCTGTTCCAAAATTTTTGAATCTGGGTCCAGCTGTTTTTGCAAATTTGAGAATCCGACTCGTGTTCAGACTCCGGCTAAACTCATCGGTCCAGCCGTAATTTACCCATATTTTTATGTAAGAAACGACCACACAGTCTCCTGCTACTGCCCAAATGGAAAAGTGACGCCGGTTCCGGGTCCGGTTTTTCCTAAATTTTTGACTCCGGGCCGGATCCGGGTCCGAAAGAAAAATGCAGAATCCCGCCGGAGTCGATTCCGGTAATCCGGATCCGGTCCCACCTCCGACTTGGATCCTGGATCAGAGATTTCACCTCGACACTGATGTGTTGCCTGGTAGCCCACAGTACACTGCCCACTTGTTTGCTTTGTGCTGTAGTATTTACATATCGTGATCGTGTTAGTTGGTCTATAACCTTTGTTTTGTTTTTTTTGTTGAGGCAAGTGAAAGACCAGGGAGTATTTTTGTTGATATAGAGTTAGGCTGCACTAGTGGAATTGACAGCTAGGAGATGGAGCCTACTTTAACTGAAATGAAACGTTTGATTGAGGTAAAGGTTATGGGCTATTCATTCTGTTTGCTTGTGACTTTAGTCATGATATTCTTGCANCCTCTCCGGTGGTGTTGCGTTGATTGTGTGATTCACCACGAACGGGATGTGCGCGAAGAACAAAAATATATGTATGTGGCGCGAACAAGCAATGATAGAGTGATCTCGTCGGGTGACCTCTATTGTTGCTTGCTGCCACGGTGCGAAGCTTTGCGCACATGCCGCTCGGGATTTTCGATCCCAACACTATGAAATATGGTATGAATTCATATTTTCCATTCCTAATTTTGCTTGCAGTTAATATCTTTAAAACGAAACGTACAAAATGCAAGAACATTTCCAAACAGCATGCAACCAGAATCATGTGTTTAGAATATTAGGATCGCAACGAAACCCCTTCTTGCAAATGATGCACCCAAGTAAAACAACACATAATAGATGTGACTCTCAGAGGATAATGTCGGTTTAATCTCGCCCCAATCTTGATGACGAAGGGGCAGCTGTGAAGCACGGGAGCGTCCGTAGCATGATCGCCACACCCACAATCAACAGTCCGATGTGTCAACTAGGCTACTTGAAAGACCCAGGGATATCTATGACTTCTAGATATCCCTGGAAAGACCTTAAGCAACAGGAAAGTTACATCGTGCCAGGGTCAGTATAACTCATTACTCCGGGCTGGTTACTGATCGCAAGCATTTGTCATCACCAACTGTTAGTGACATCAGTGAAGCATGGTTTCATGAATATCGAATCAATAGGAAAAGGTAACATAAAAATACAGTAGCAAACAGGGAAAAATTAAGCACCTACAGCGTTTTTTTTAAGGAAAATTGTAGGTACCCGGTATGGACCTGTAGTGACCCGAAAAATTTGACTAGATATTTCAGGTATTCCCCTGATTTTCTCTGATGATTTTCTCCTGATTCTAGACACCCGATTTTCAATTTTAGAGACCCAAATCGTGTCTCTAAAACACCTTAAAAACCTGCGCTGCAGTATATGAACTACAAAAGTAGTAACAAAGCACGCAACTGAACGTACAGGTCTTTTTCGCATTAAACAATAACGTTGCCTTTCGTGCTTCGCCTCTGTGTTAGAAAAGTGGATTGATGTGTTGCGTGCAAACAAAGACACCTTTCCGTGGGCTATTCCACAAGATGCGAAAGTGCTGATATCAAAGAACTTTGAGCGCAGCGAAAACATTTTTCAAAATCTTGAAGAGCAATGAATTGCCCCTGACTTTCATTTTAAATTGTCTGCCATAAACAATGTCAGGATCAGAACGTCAACCGAGAAGTGGATGGAAATTTCTAAAGACCCTCTTCAGGTGCATTTAAAAATGTAGCAACTTCGGTATTATTTCCTGGATTGGGCAAATATTGTTCTCATCGTAGCGAAGACTTACACCAGGGGCCTCCAAACCTTCTTTTCCGAGGGCCACATAAACTATTACACAGCAGTTCGAGGACCAGGGATTTTACGTAATGTGATTCTTTCGGGGTATATTGCATTCTGCGAAATTTTAATATTTTGTCGAAATAAGAATAACTCGACCACATTGGAACATTTAATGACAAAACATGAGATGCTGAACTCGTGGAAGCCAAAAATCTCATGCAAACCAGCGCAACATTTTGTGAAGATTCGCACTTAAAATTGACTCCTTTGTGTACAAAATTGTTCCGCTCTATTTGTCAGTCGTGCAAGTACCTTTATCATTTGCCTCCCCAAACTTTTATTGTGTTTTGCCTGTTCGCGAACGTAAATAGGTATCAAAAACAATACTTCAAAGTGAACTGACACTACTGCAGTATAGAAGACTTTATTCAAAGTCTAAACGGTCTTAGAACAGAATTACATGCAACGAACAAAAACGTTGGCGACCGAGCCGACTCATGCCTCACAACTGCCCGATAGCAAACGCCACACTTCCAATTAAAAGAGTGGCGATGGACGCCAAGCCAAGAGCCGCGCCTTGAGCAAGGCACGTGATTAATTATTACTACATTCCACCCCCTGCTAAAT
>JGI24158J21664_10014352_pt1 | contig 10401 bp, 6 predicted proteins | sample Ectturendosymbi3_FD_21664 | JGI IMG/M metagenome (IMG submission 21664) | reverse complement strand
CCCTATGACAATCTGGAAAGAGAAAAATGAATAAGGTCATCGATAAAGGTTTTAGAAGCTGTCGCTTTGTTTCAACAATTGTGAAACACCCTGTATTCCATGGGATAACACTAAACGGCGGGCCGGGCGGGCTGGAGAGCCGTGTTGCCAAATGAAAAACATGAATTTTCCGTGGGCTGGCGGGCTGGCAGGCTGCACAACAGGACAGGCCAGTGGGCTGCACATTGACATTAGGGTGGGCGGCGGGCTGCACATTAAGCTGGCCTGCGGAAAAGGGCGGGCCGGAGAGCTGTCCTTTTCTGCCGCATGCCCTTTTCCACAACTCGCTGGACCGCCTTTTTGTGCAGCCCGCCCTTCTGTCTTCAGTGCAGCCCACTAGTCCGCCGAAAGTTCATGTTTTTCATTTAGAAACACGGCCCTCCAGACTGCCCGGCCTTCCAATTAGTGTTATCCTATTCCATGTTTGGGGGAAACGCATATTGAGTTGCAATGATTACAACATTCTTCCTTCACTTTTTTTTCCGCAACTTTTTTCCACTCCAGTTACATCATCAAACCTCTGCAAACAAGCTCCGCTAATTACGGAGCTCCGCCTTTTATAGGCAACCCAGGCTTCCTTTGGACTGTAGCAGTGCGAATCTGCATGTTGCTAGAACATCTGTGAGATCGCAGATATGTTTTCATTTAGCCTAATCTAGTGCAAAAAGGTGTGGGAACGTGTTCCCACACGAAAAAAAGGGGTGGGAACGCTGTTCCCATGCGTTTCCACTCCACTACACCTTTGCTAATATTGCACGTGTATAACAAATGAGATGAAGTACCTGTAATGTTTGACACTAGTCAACAGATCAATGCAGCATTACAATGTACAATTTTTCCATGGTTGTAAGTAAGCCAGTCAAAAATGGCGAAAGTAAATCTGTACAATGTTGTAAAAAACAGATGTTTCAGAATTTCCTTGTTTTCATAGGCTATATTTTGTTGATTTTTGAAAATGATGACCAAAGAAAAAAGAATTTTTTCAATATCTCATAAGCCTATGGTTCTTGAGTTTAGGCCTGTTGAAATTTTCACCACTAGGTGGAGATTTACCATGGGAGCACTCTTTTTTTGCTCATCATAGGCCAATGCAAATTTGCTTGTATCTTTATAAATTGGCCTACTCTGCATAGATGCACAAAAATAGGTTTCTGGATGTTTTGAAGGTCAAGGAATCGAAATCTGCAATCAAAATACTAGAAAAACAACATTTTCATGGAGAAAATAGAGGTTGAAAATTTTGTAACAAAAATTTTTTAGTTCCAAACTTTGACCTCAAATTGCGAGCTGTTGACATAACATTGCAAACAAAATTTTTTCCAATTTTGTTTGCTCGTATTTTCTACTGATATAGGTTTGTTTGGGAATTATGTTTTTCAAGGTTTTTGAAAAAATTGAGATTGAAGTTTTATACGTTTTATACAGAAAACATTTTTGCTAAAAACTTACATTTCAATTATATTTCAAATGTTCCCCATATTGAAACTATTGAACATTTTCTGACAATTGAAGAGGATAAACAGTTACATACACAGATCCCACAATGTTGTGTAACAAAAAATGCTGTAGCCTGCACCACAGAGGTGTTTATGATAGGTGTTCCCATGTTTTTCCTTTACCATTTTGATCACATTCAGTTTTTGAAATGGATCACATTCAAACAGTTTCAATTAATATCATTCAAAATCACTTTCANGTCATTTTCATTAATGATGTATTTTTTTCCATNACTCATTGCTGGCCGTGGTGTTTCTTTTGCACAGGCTTTACTNTAGAGCCACCCAAGCTCCAACATGTGTCGTCTCATTACCGCCATTGAAAAAGTTTACTTGGGGACCTAAATCAACTTTGACTTCACTTTGCAATTAATNCACTTACATGATCCTGACAATCCACCACACTGAATCATATACACATGCTATATAGTCANTATTTTTTACTAAAGTGCTTGACAACGTCAGAAAACCTTGAGCTAATCAAGCAGCATTAAGCATTTTTTATTTAAAAAATTGCCTCTCAATCCCCATACTGACATATCTGCTGCATGGTGCATCGTGCATCAAGTGCAAAAAGGAAGTGGAGGGATTTGACACTGCTATAAAAATCCATACGGAAAATTTATGCAACGTGGCTTTTGGAAAAGAAAGCTAGTCACAAGCATGGCTACTAATCTGATGTGGAGGCCTTGCAACTGGGTAAGCTTCTGACCAGGCAGTCATGCTTGTAAGGTCCTTGTCAACAGTTTTGTCCTCATGGGGAAGTAAATGATGCAACTGACACTTAATCCACACACCATGATTCATCTCCACTACAAAGGAAATACAATCAGCCTGGGATGACCTTGCCTGCAGAGATTCACTCAATGCTCTACTCAATACCCTTAGCCCTTGGGACAAATACTGGCTACTCTCTGCAAACAGAGTCACACTGACTGCCTGTTCAGAAGCTTACCCAGTTGCTAAGGTTTGGGAACTTGCTGAGCCCTGATGAGTTCTGTATTGCAATTGTCCTCCAAACAAGTGCCAACAATTTTGAAAGCACGAAATGCCTGAGCTGTGGTAAAAGTGTTGATGAGCTAGCGCTCCATGGACTCTCCTGCGTTAAAAATGCAGGCCACTTGCCCAGACATTCAGCCATCAACTCCATTCTCAAAAGCAGGGCTGTGGAGCCGGTACTCAAATTTCAGGCTCCAGCTTCAGCTCCGGCCATCTAATTTTTTGGCTCCGGCTCAGGTTCCAACATCTTGAGATGTTTGGCTCCGGCTCCAGAACAATTTGGTCCAAAAAACAGAAAAACATTGTATTATTTGTATTACTCACTTGAACCGGAACCCAAATTTCAGGCTCCGGCTCCATCCATCCAAAATTACTTGGACTCCAGCTCCACAGCCCTGCTCATAAGGTCATTAACCCATATTAATTTCATGGGGCTACCTTGGATTGACTTTGGGACCCTAGTACAAAGGTCTAAGCGTAGTATGGGATGTTACAGTTGTGGACACCTTTGCTCAGTGTCACTACAAAGATAGCACCATTCAGGCAGGCACCGCAGCAACAAAGGCTGAGGCTGCAAAATGCCACAAACACAATTACTAACTAACCAGTCACAAGTGAGGAAACTACCGGTATGTGTGGTAAGCCAACCACCCCTTTTTGAGTTGCCTTGCAAAGAAACTTGTTTATGTCTGGTGACCCCAGGGAATGACAGTGGTTCCACCAGTGCCTATCCCTGGATGTGGTCAGAGGGAACACTGCAAGCGTATTGGCATGTGTGTAAGTTTAATTTTATTTTAGCCATTCACATCCCCAATGTACTAAACCAGGGGTGTGCGACTATGCGGTACTACCAGGCCAAATGCACATAACCAGATTGCTCCATGGGGCCACAGCTGCATGTGTCAATCTCTACGGGTTAGACAACTCACTGGCCACCCACAGAAGATTGGTGATACCTTTTAAAACCGTAATGCTTGCTTTAAAATCTGGACCATTCTGCAGGTCACAAAACTTCAACTCCCGGGCCACTTTTGGCCTATAGGCCACGGGTTACACACCTCTGTAATGAACAGTATCATTGCCTATAACAACTTGCCTTTGTTTCAGTGCATAGCCATTGCTTTCCGAAGCAGTTGTTGAACACAAGTGCCAAATAGAAGAGGTTTTGCCATGTAGCACATTGAAAGTGCCCATGTTCTTTTCACACACTCATCAGTTTTGACGCAACTGCCAATTTTATAGTGGTTGTAACACCACAATGCTTGTGTGTAATCCATGTGTATAATTCCTCTACAATGCTCATTTATAATCATTACACTGTGATAGATGAGCTTAATGTTAAAATATGGATGTTTGGATTGATAGGATTGTGGTTCACATAACTACTTAGGGTAATTGTGTGTTTTCAACTTTTTATTATTCTAGTTTAATCTATTATGAATGTGTTGTAAAATCTTTCAAAAAATTATAGGTGATGAAATAACTGAATTGTCTGTAAAATTGACATTAGTGTGAGAGCCAATTTGGGATATCAACCATCAACGTTATTTTTTTAAAATTATAAGCAGGTTTTGAATTATATTTTGTGACGTCATGGGTTTTGCACACCCGTAGAAATTTTAATCTCGGTACCTATGTTTTATCTGGTTTACCGCAAGTGGCATGAAAGTGGACCTGACTTAAAGAAATAAGTATTGGTTGAAATTAGGAAGAAAATTGCTCTAATAAAAGCTATTCATAAATCTGCATATTTCAAGATTTCATATATCTTTAAATTAAAAGAAGATTCATCTTTTTATACAGTGGAGAAACTCTTAACTTTAAAGAACTATGAGCTAGGTCATTTATCTTACTGCTTTGTGAATAACATTTTATCAGTTAAAATTAGCTTTTCTAGCTTTACTCAAGATACCAATTGTTACAAGGTAAACTAAAGGTAAACTGATCTCAAAGCATATTAATAACATAGTATTTTACCACATAAGGAAGATAATATAAGGTAAGTTCTTGAAAGTCATTTAGTGAACTTATTATACTGCATACACTCATTCAGCTTTTTGCAATTAATTATTTACTCTATTTTGCAAATAGGATAAGTCAAAACAGGATAATTGTGATCAACAATTTATCATAAGCAAAAAATGCAGAACTCAGTAAGTCGAATGCTTCAGGTATAACTTTCATGTACAAAGCAAAGAGCAAGGGACCCAGTGATGAGTTGTGGGAATCTCCCATAGTAATTTCAAGAAGTAAGACCTACACCTAACTGTAGTATATAATTATGTGTTTTGCAGATAGCTAAAGAAGCATATTATAGACTTATCCCCTTCTTGATCCCAGGACAATGATGTAGTTTTCATAAAAGTGTATGTCATCAAGGGTATGAAAAGCCGCAGGTAAATCACAGAATATTGCACAAGTGATACTGGTATTTTTTCTGTCTTTTGCAGAAAGTTTTTGTATGTGTCCAATACAGCTAAATATTTTAATGACCCACTTTAAAATCTCTATTGGTGTTCAGAGTACTGTGTTGTTCAACATATACAGTTAAGTGTAATATAGTTTTTCAAACATTTTACTTATTGGCAAAAGGAATAAGATCAACCTGTAGTTTGTACAAAGGTATTTTTGCCCTTAACATGTTTGGTCCCAGGTGGTTTCTCTGCAGCGATATACACAGTTCCTGGGAAGTTTTGGTAGGAAATTGAAATGCTGTCTGCTTCTGCAAAAGGCAGATACTGCTAAGCGTTTTCCAGGTTTAGGCTAAAATGGTAAACCTAGCAAACATTTTGTTGCCTTTATGCTAATCAATTGCCAACATGTCAAATCATTTTCAAACATTTTAGGCTACATAACACAGGAACAAGCCTGGGCCTACTCAAGTTTTTTGCAAACATTCCACTTTTTTAAGACAACAAAAGCAGCTGCATACTGGTATCAAGCAATAAAACTTTATCAAAATGCCTAAACATGCTTACAGAAACATGTATATTCTTACATGTCAAAGCACTTACATTGAACAAAATCACATTAAGTACTGTCAGACCCTGGTCTTACCTAGGTGGACCAATTCAAAGGGCCATGCATTTGCACAGTCTCTGAGCCACAGAGTTTGGATTCTCATTCCAAGACCTAAAGTTACATAAACTCAGCCTAAGATCATGTTTTTAGACTACATACCACTGCGAAATTCGAATAAAAATGTATATGTATGTGTTCGAGAACTTTTAGTTAGCAATAACATATATTTACATCGCCTGGGAACATATTAACAAATTCAAACAACTTCTATATATATGTCGGCCGGTAGTGAAAGTGTTAATGAATGGGTACACCCTGTGCACACAGCTGTTAGTATGGGTACACTTTATTATCAAAAATTAGATACGTGGCCTAAAATTAAGAATAAAACAAAGCATATTTACTTGTTTTAAATGCATTTATTTAAGAATGCCATCCATCTTTGCAATCTGAACAAGCTGTTGATGATAGTCTTGAGTAAAGTTCCATACAATATTGATCTGGTCCATTGCAGTTGTGATGAAATGCAAACTGAAATGGTTAAAGCCTTCAGCAGATTGTTTAGGAACTTATGTGTGCCAAGCTGTCAAATGACCTGGCAATTTGGAAGGGCCTGAAATACACAATAAGAAGGCATGACTGAATGTTCGAATGCAGAGAAACATCTACTTTTTCGTTCCTTCTGTACATCCATGTACATGCATCACACTTATGGTGTGATTTCAGGAAGGCATACATCAGAGATTGTGTGTGGCTTAAGGGCGAGTTAACATACGCAAGTTGCGGGTACCTGCATTTGCAGGGCAGGTGCGGGAACCCGCAGAGGTGTGGGTACGGGTTGAACTTCGTTCGGGATGGGTTGGGTGCACGATAAGAAATTTTTTGTGCAGCTTACTGAATGTTAACTCAATGCATGTAAAAGTGATGAGCAAAAAGATGAATGCAACGGAGAGTTTGTGGTACGAAGGTGTAGAGCAGCTATGCCAACTAGAATGTCTTAATTGGCCAAAAATTATGACAGTATCTTTGTCGGCCCCGCACATTGAATACTAACTGTGTAACGGTTGTATAGAACTTTTAATCACTCCCAAACTGCGATGCCATTGGCATATTTAGTGGTAATGGAAGAACAAGGCTAGTTGAAATCAATTTAGTGCAGAGGAACAAATGAGTAAAAATGAGAAAACTACTCATCAGTTTTGCACCCGGGTGTCGTTGGGCGTGTGGAAATCTACCAATGTGTGGAACATGATAAACAGGCATTAAAAAACATTGCATCAAACATGTCGAATTTGAAATTACAAAAATAAAGTCAGGATTGTCATTGTATTGTACATACATAATAATAAAAAGCTTACTGGTCCACATGCGGGTCCTGGGTTTGACATAACTGGTGTAGTGACATTCTCCAGTGGTGGCAAGACTACAGATTGGAATTTCCAGGTCTCAGTGATCTTGCAGAAGATACGTTCTAGAAAATAGCAACTATCACTGCTGATGGTTGCCAGCACTGCTAATGAACAAGTCTTTAGTATCGATGATCATGTACTGAATAACAGAAGAGCAAATTTAAAAGAGTCACTCAGTGAACAACGTACTTTTTTTAACAGTGCACTGAGTAAGAAGTGCTAAATTTGACTAAGTTTCAATTTTTCTTTAGTGTTTTTCAAGACTTCTGTTAGATTTGCAATGAACCACTGAGTAAATTGCCACTAGCGATGAAACACGTTGTATGAGGTTTAGTGGTTTCCCATGACAGGAGCATGTTTGGGACAGAAACAGTGCGGGTTGAGAAGACCTGTGGGACGGGAGAGGCAAGATTTCTCAAATTTCTGTGGGGTGGGTTTCAAATTTGCTGGGTGGGAACGGACAAAAAATTTCAACCCACGCAGGACTCTAGTGTGGCCTATAATTTTGGGTGCAGGGCTCTCTACAACCTGCTGTGGCGATTGACTGTTAGTAGTCATCAGGTTCAATGTAACATTCCTACCTTTTGAGGCCTTCTTGAGAAAAAATATGTATCTGTATCTTGCACGATGGAAGAAGTCTAACAATGTATGCCCTTATTCTTTGAACACTACAACTGCATTTTACATTGTGACTGAGTGCTTGGTTGCTCAGTGTTAATTGGAGGACATGTGCATGGCACAACACATTAATATTTCACCTGGCGTTGGCCAAGGTTGCATTCTAATTCTTACCATGCGATTTTCGTGTCCTACTCTGGATGTAGTGTTGTACCAAGTGCTATGAGTTAGTGAACAACTCTGTTAAGAAAGTGACTGCAATGTAGTGTTGTACCAAGTGTTACGAGTTAGTGAAAAATTGTGTCAAGAAAGTGTCTGTAATCCTGTGGTCCTACCCCAATGCTGTTACAAAACATCTGTGTCTCGTATTATCAATTTTACTTGTGCAGACAGTGTGTGCTTGTGCTCTGTGGACTTCATGTCTGGTTCAAACATTAAAATAAAATGTAGTAACTACCGTAGCAATTCTATCCCTACCTTCCCTAGAAAATTGCATGCTAAGTGGGTGCATAACAAGTGTAAACCACTTTGGTATGCTCCCATGAAAATGCCATTAAATCCTTGAATTAATGCTAGAACATACATAATGCAGATTTCATCCTGGCTGGAGGACCATAGACAAACTTTTTAGAAGTAGACAAGAATTTGGAGCTTACCAAAGTGTTTACACTTGCTTAATTGACCTTGAAAATGCAGATGACTGGCTCTTTCATGAAAAGCATTTGTGAACGTAGGGTATATTTTGACCATCTGTTGCTTAACTTTAGTTGTATACTTATAATAAAGCTGCACCAAAATTTTCCATTCATAAAGATCTTGATGAGCATAGATGGTCATTTTGAAGAGTAGTCAAAAATGGGTCACTAATATGTATTATGCATAGCGTAGCACCAATGATCATGTTTAAAGCTCACAGATACAGTATATATGTATATTATTTTCAAAAAGCAGATAGCAGGTCTAGGAAGCATTGAAACACTTCTTGATTCTTAGCAGGAAACAGTTTGCACCCTGATAAAAGACTGATGCAGTCTGAGAAGGTAATCATGCTTGTCACCAGTGTTCCCTCTAAGGTGCGCAATTGCGCAGTACCACCTGAAAATTTGCGCAGTGCTATCTCATTCTCGTGCACTTCCAACATACTAAATTTAATACAGTATATACATACATCGCATAGCCCTTTTAACGTTGGGAACGCTTCACTGGTTGTGTGTCTGCATGGTTGCGCAGTTGCATGCGCTTCGTACGCAATAAAACAAACATTTGCGCAGTGTAGAATTTCCTTAGAGGGAACACTGCTTGTCACCTTGTCAATAACCATTGTTAAGGTTTCATTTCTGTTAATTTTAAGATAAATCTATGCCACCAAATAATTTTTATTTTAGTACTTGTTTTTGTCCAATTTCTTGTTAGCATGTTTGATGTGCCATGTGACCAAAAGAAGGAAATGTAGCTGCTATGCTGTTTATTTCATGAAATTACCAATTGATTTTATCTTAGTCCCACTATGACCTTTCTGGTTATTATTTTCAGTCATTAAACAAGATCCATTACATAAGTGAAGATTAGAATAAACTGATCGTACATCTGATGTCTTGTTTAATAGGGAATTTGGAGATTATGCATCATCTTATTTGTGTTTCTGTTTTTGGTGTCAATCCCTTTCTCTGCTTTGCTTTCTATTTTTATTCCTTGTGTTTATCATCACACCACAGCACTGAAAATTGTCAAATACCATCAGTTTTTTTTTTTCAGTCATAGACTGAAATTTTTTTTAAGTGACTGAAAAAATTAAATCAGTTCGGTCACAGTGTCTGAAAATGTAGAGCAATGCATATTGTTGTGGCAAGTTTCGATACTACTATGGAACAAATGGCAGAAATGTCTGTGACCGAAATGCTCAATGTCTCAGTGAAAAAAACAGATTTCCATTGCTCCACTGCTCACTTGGAAAACAAAGCTAAAATAGATGTTTTGATAAAACAATTCTTTCTTTTGTGTGTGTTGATTATCACATAGCCTCATTGAAACTGATCAAATGTATGTTAAAGGCAGTGTTGTAGGTAGTAAGCAGTAAAAAATAACCTGTATTGAGCAAACAGTTGACTTGCAACATTTAATGTTTTGGTGGCACATTTGTTGACATGGCTAGCATTGTTTTTTTGCTTCTTATGATCAGTTAAGGAAGTGAAAGGGTGCAGATCCTTGCTGGAGTCCATCACCCATATTAACCTGTTACAACTTCGGTTTCTGCACAGGTGTAAAATGCTTAAAATTCTTGGCATAAATATGCCAGCTTGATTCTATCATACCAGTTTGATAATTCTGTAATTTTGCAACATCCTCCACTCGTTAGTATAGCTATGTCCAATCGAAATTGCTTACTGAGCCAAAAATTTATGTCACTGTCTTAACCAAGGCTGAACATTGAATGATATATTAACTCCTTGAGAGCCGGCCTACGGTATATTCGTACTTGGATTTCGGCCTAAAAAACAGCAGTTTACGGTTGCCTTACCAACACCCTAGCTCCTCCACCGATTGCGCTAGAGAGCTGTTCAAGAGCTCAAACGGATCGGCCAGTCTAGTAGATTGCACTCGAAAAAAAATTTTTGGTTGGTGCGGATTTTTTGTGACTGATGTCATAAGTGAAGTAGTTTTAAGGTCATTTTGGCTGATGTTACCTGGCCTAGGGCCCAACCGCTAGGCCAAAGTTTTTCGTTGAAGTTTTCATTGGAAACTAGGCTCGAGTCCGAGTCTTTTGAGCCTTTGATCGACTTTCTAGCGTTTCTGGTTCAAAACTTATGATTTAAAATAAA
>JGI24158J21664_10014351_pt1 | contig 10401 bp, 7 predicted proteins | sample Ectturendosymbi3_FD_21664 | JGI IMG/M metagenome (IMG submission 21664) | reverse complement strand
TTCCGCCGGCTTCAATGCCTTGTACTACGTTCTGTATTGTCTGTTTTTATCAACCTGCGTTCTGCAGAGTGTGTGTGTTCATACTATGGACTTCGTGACTGCTCATAAACAAATAAATTAAAAAGCAAACGCCAAACTCTATTCCTTTACTTTGAGAAGCAAAATAACTGACAAATAATAATTTATAATAGTTTATATCAAACTCGTGGTCCATACAGACGCGATCATAGACACAAATGCACAAAAAAATGGTTAATCACACAGTGGCGCATTACAGAATCGGTTTTGCACATCAGCAACATGGAGAGAGCAATTAACAGTATTTTCTACTTTTTGTATGCTTGAGTTGTATAGATTGCGGATTCATTTTTTTACCACACAGAAGTAATACTGATGAGAAGCGAAATCCGAAACAATCGCCAACAACGACTGCATTTGGTCTCCATCATACAGGAGCGTTGAATAATAAAGGAAAAATGAAGATTTGTGTGGTGAATCTATGATCACCTTGTCACGTTGTGGCGCCCGTAATCTTGCAATCCTTTGATTGTGCCTTTGTGTTCACCCCATGGCTGTTGTGCTTGCGATTTCTTATTGCAATACTGCAAAGTTTTCTTTTAGTGCAGCATGCCCGTCCTGGGAAGCATTCGGTCAGCTACGCTGTACGCTGTTGTGTTCGTTTCACGTAAGAGTCTATTTGCTCTTCTGTTCATTGTATTTTTTCATGCAGAGTGCTTCATGATTAAGCGGTGTCTTTAGTGAATTAAAACCTGCTTTTCCGTAAATAGTGTCTAGTGGGATTTGCAGGCAAGAGCATGACAATTTAATTCACTAAAAAGGGATAAGTTACTCAGGCCAAAAGATTTGGACGTGTTGCCAACCGATTCCAATGCAGCTTCAGTTTTCAAGTATTGGGTAGCTACGTGCGAATCTTTCTTGCAAGCTGTAGAAATTGGACAAGCAGCGACTGACCCTAGTGTACGGGTAAACCGGTGAGGACTACCCAGCAAGGAGAAAACGTTTTTAAACATCTTAAACGTTTCTGAAATGTTTAAACACTTTAAAGGATGTTTGAAAACGTCTGCTGTTAGCTGGGTAGCCTACTTGTTAATTTTCTCACACCTGCCGTGTATCAATACATAGAAGACTGCGAAACGTACGAAGCTGCAGTAGCAGAGTTGAAACGAGTATATGTCAAAACCAGTGCCGGATTAAGGTAGCGCGGGGCCCGTAGCATTTCAAGAACGCGGCGCCCCAAGTTAAAAAAAAAAACATCTCAACACCTGCTAGATCATAAAGTGTGTGGGCAAGGCATCCGTGTTTCTAGCTTTACTCTCTGTATGCTCCATCCATTTCGCATCGTAACATGGCAGTCTGAGTTTATCTTCCTGACCGCCAGTGTTGCCAGATGGTTGTGATCTAAATCTGCTAAATAGTGTCACAAAAAAATACTAGATTCTGCTAAAGGTCTTGTCATAAATTTTCAGCTAAAATCTGCTAAAAGCAGTGAAATTCTGTTAAAAAACTGTCATTTTTAATATCATTAAAAGAAACCTATAAAGTTATACAATATACTAATTTTTCGTCTTGCACTCGCTCTCAATAAGCATGGGCTGAAATTGCCGGTCTTGGTCTACACACTTTGCGGCCCAAAATTTTCTATCAGTCAACAGCTTGACTTTTTGAGCAACGTAACTGCAGATTGCCTCGTTTTTTGTATGACACACACTTCGTGACGATCTCTTTCAAATGCAGAGGTGGGCAACCGCTACTTTATTAAGCGCCAATTGAGGGCTTTCCTTGACTTGAGGGCTTTCCTGTTGTCAAATTCAAAACTAGTAGCCTATGTCCTTGATCCTTGAAAAATCTTTTGTTGTCCCTGAATATTTTCCAACGTCCGCGAAAGTTCTTGCACAGTTGTGAAATTGTTAATTATTGAACTATTGATTACATTGAACATTCAAAAATCAAGATTGAACAAGGTAGCCTGATTGAACAGAATAACGTGTAAATTTGTTCCATCTCAGCATTGGGCCTGCGCTAGAGTCCTGCATGGGGTGGGTTAACCCGTGCGGGTCGCGGGTAACCGCATTTACGGGGCGGGTGTGGGAACCCGCACTGCTTTGCGTGAGAGTGCGGGGCCGGTGCGGGTTGAACTTGCTGTGGGGTGGGGCGGGAGCTGGTCATACTTGGTGCGGGTGCGGGGCCGCCACAGGTTGAGAAATTCTTTTTGCGGGTAACTGAGTTCTAAGCCAAAGCACATGAACTTAATCAGCTCAAAAATCGCAAAACACGTGGATGTACTGTACTAAACTTGTTTGCCAGCATTACGCTTAGGTCAGTAGGCCTGCAGCAATCATTACATTATGATGTAACAACCCATTGTTGCGGAAGATTAGCTCAAACTCTTGCCATGTGGTGGGCAAGTGGCCATTTTCCAATGCTCCCATCGTACCTGGTGAGGAATAATTCAATCTAGCAGCTCTTCTAAATGGATAAAACAACGCTTAACCAGGCGCGTAGCCAGGAATTTTGATGGTGGGGGCAAACAACAACCGGGTCCCAACATTTAAATATTTAATGCCACTTATTTTTAAACTTTTATCCGTAAAATGTGCCTTTTTCTGTCGTTTTTTTTCTTAATAAAATATATTTGCATTTACGCCGACATATAGAAAGTCTGCTTTCATTGAATTGACAAGTTTTAAAAGTTTGTTTTCAGTGAAGTTCAAAGCTTTTACTTTGGATGAAAGCCACTATTTGCTCGTAAAACTTTTTTCTGCGAAAACGGTTGTAATTGTAAAAGTCTCTATGCTATAAATGTGTGCTTTTTGCAGCCAACATGTAGTTGAGCAAGAAATAATCGTGTACACCAATATACCAGCCTTTTTTATATTTACAAGCTTTTTTAATGCACAACATCACAGCACGGTCGATCGAAGTCGAGTAGCGACTTTGCTCTGAGCCACCGTCTATGAAAGTAGGTCTGCAAAACTTGCGCAAATGTGCGACTTGGATCTTATTCGATTCTTTAGTGACTGGTTGACGTATGCAGCTGATAACGCAAAGGGTTTAATCTCACAACGCCTTTGAAAAGTGCTTGGATTTATGTCATGATACGTTATAAAATGCTACTGCAGTGACATATTTGTATGCTACTTGCACTATGCTGGATTCCCAAAAGCTATTAGGTATTTATCCATCTATTTAGAGCTAACAATATAATTCACAAGTAATTCCCAAACCAATTTTGTAAGTTGGGGAATGCTAAACAAAGTGTGAAAATGATTGTGCATTTGCGAAAACGAAGCCACAATCGAATATTACCAGCACGGCTCTGCACTAAAGGTCGCTGCAGCCCAACACAACTGTTGGTTAGTTGATCTACCCCAGTGGTTCCCAAAGTATGGGTCGAAACCAGTGGCGTAGCCAGCCCAAAAAATTTTGGGGGGAAAAATTGGGGGGAGGCCAAAATGTTTGATTTTAGGCGGATAGCACTATTTTGTTTGGTAAAACGCCCCTCAAAGCCCAAAATGACCATGTTTTTTAAAAATTTGGGGGGGCATGGACCCTCTGCCCCCACCCCTGGCTACGCCTATGGTCAAAACCCAAACAAAGGTGGAGAAGGGTCAAAAAATGGGTCGCGCAGATGCAAGCCCAACTGGAGCTGAGTATTTTCAACGTTACTTCTGCTCCTCTGTGTCCGTCTGCATAGGCATTTGAGCAAAAAGGAAGATGGCTAACATTAAAAATGAACTTAGCAACTTGTTATGAAAAATCATCCACAAAATTGTTATTTTTTCATAATTTTTTTGAGGTTTGGGTCGCGAGGTCTTAAAACTCAGATATGAGGCGGCGCTCAAAAAAGTTTGGGATCCGCTGATCTAGCCATGCTATAGTAAGCGAATGAAGTCTTTTTTAAATCCATCACTGTAAAAATGCCAAAAAAATGCTCTACTGGGAAAGAATTCAATTTCCTTTCATTTTAGTCACACAGGCTTTGTCGAGAAAACAGATTGCAAGCTATCTGTAAGTAATGGCAGCGCGAATTGCCTCAGAGCTTACAAAATGAAAAACATCTTCCTACTCGTGGGCGTCGGAAGGTGGGACAAGGGGACCTTGCCTTCCTGGATTTTGAAGTTTGACATTTTTCTATTACATTTTTAGCAAAAAACGCCGTTTTAGTTGTTTTCAGAAGGAAAAATGAAATTTCACCACTTTTAGGCCCCCCTTGGAAAGATCTTTATGGCTGCTTCTGGAAAAATCCGCCAATAGCCTCCCCCTGGTAAAAATCCTTCCGACTCCCATGTTCCTAATTATGGTAGATGTCGGTGCTGACTTTTCCCGTAGCGGCTGAATAATTTCAAATTTACTGCAGAATAGGGTGGCGAGTAACATCAGATCAAAGTTGAAACACTTTCAGACTATGTACTCTGACTACTTGACAAAACTGTTTTTTAACTCGCCGAATGTAAAATTATTAATGAAAACGAAGGACCCATATAATTGTGATTGAACCGTCACAATACATTTTCAATCATCACAAATATATATCCAGAATGAATGCTATTGTTGATAAACAGTGGCCTAATTGCGTAACAAAAAAAGATTTGAAACAGGGACGTTTTTTAGCCAGAGTTTGATCTTCAAGACATACAAAACATATAACCACGCCATATTCACGCATTTAGTTTTCAAATTGTACAAAAACAGAAATCTATGATGTTTAATTAAGGCGACTGCTGATGCTGCTGACACGAGTAAGTTGTACATTATTTGTAGTAGGCTATGTCAGAGTTATCAGAATTTTTTCGATGGTCTTGAAATGAAGTTTAGATCACCAATAGGTGGGATACAGCAGCTGGTGCATCAGAAACAGCTGCGAAAAGTGTTACTCCTTGTTTTTACCTTGGGTTAGTGTTTACAAGCGCTTAGATACAAGTTTGTATTTCATGATCACAAACTTCCACATGGAGCTTAAGCCTCAGGTAAAGTCAGCCATGGCATGATTTCTTCAGCATTTACACTACACACAACGTTTGAATAATTATGGACAATATTATTGGTTAACCACGTTGCTCTGGTTCGACTAAAAGCTGAAGTCGGATAAGGTTCTTCCAGCAATTTCGTTGATTTGCACTGAGATATTTCTTTAGATTACACACCAAAAGCTTAATTGACTGAAAATTGTTGGTGTCGTGTCACTTTCGGAATTGGGGTGCATTGCCCCCCTCCCCCGGCTACGCGCCTGCGCTTAACGCACAGCTAGTCACAACTGGACTGAAACGTGCTGTTTATCACCTCAAATCTGTTGACTGCGAAAGATCATATCTGTGGAAAAGTTTTGGCTTGGTTGCCAATGAAAAAGAATGAGCGCCTTGGTTTTGCTGCTTGTTAGACTTGTCTTCAGGCGTTACGAGTAGGGCAAGTTTTTCAACTTTTTTTACAGCTTCCAACAGCTTCTGAAAGACTCGGAAGTTACAGTATATAGTACGATGTTTTAAGCTGGTTGCAGGAATTTTATATTGCAACTTTTTCCTTCTTTACATGCAACTTTTTTACTGCAACTTTTATCAAGTAGGCCTATTGCTCAAAATGTAAAAGTGTGATTTAAAAAACATGCTTCAGAACTATTTCATTATAGTTCTGTTCTCTTTGGTGACCGATTTGAACTGAATAGTGACGTAAAAGCAATTTTAGAAATGACCCAGCCAAACATCAGTTCAGAACTGTAGGCCAAATTGTTAGGTTGCCAAGTAATTTCATGCAGTCTGGAGAGAAGTTTCAGCATGCTACGCAAACTGTAGGAAAAAGATCGCCATTTCTCNCCAGATAATGATTGGAAATATTTAGCATTATATGCAACTACATCGCTTTAGTAAATCAATGTTGTTTAAAATGCTTGNGCTTAAATGCAACTTTTTACTGCAACTTTTGTTAAGAATAAATCCATATTTCTCATGATTTTTTGCAACAAAAACTTGCCCTAGTTATGAGTTTTTAGTAGTTTTCGGACAGGTGCGGGTTTGAGACCGAAAATGTGCGGGGCGGGCGCGGGTTGGGATGGTCTGCGGGGCAGGTGCGAGTTAGAACTGTGCGGGTGCGGGGCGGGAGGGGCAAATTTCTCAAACTCTTGGGGGTGCGGGGCGGGTTTGCAAGTGTGGGAAGGAGTGGACAAAAAATTTCAACCCATGCAGGACTCTAGCCAGCGCATTACCTCTGTGCTTCACACATTATGCATTTTGAAGCCCAGTTCTTTGGATTGGATGAAACCTTCGTCGTGCAAGCTGCCGGTGGCGGAAAGTGGCAATTTTGGTAGGTTTTCACCAGGTACGCAACCAGCCCAAATGTGTGAAGGTTCACCAACCGTGGTGGTTGTCGCCTGTCACAAGCCATTGGAATACTTGAACAGATTGCCTGTTGATCATAATGATCAAACAATTCGCAGCACGTACGCTAGAACGTCGACAGCATTGGGCACGAACAAGAATTACTTAATTTAATTTCTCGTGACCTACTAAATTGAACTCATTGATAAACTACTTTTAAATTGAACTCATTGATACGAAATAAATAGCATTTTTGACACAGGATCAAATTAATCTACTGGCTTACGTGTTAAGAAGCATCCGTTTTTCGACTGCTATCTAATCAACATTCCACATTTTAGCGTTAGGCTACTTTGCACGTGAGCCTGGGCTCACCACTACTGTAAAGTCAATATATTCAGCTTCGTTCATCTCACTTTAAAAATCGTCCAAACTGTTACAGCAAGGGTGGCCAACAGGTCGATCGCGATCGACCGGCAGATCGCCGAATGTCAGTTGGTCGATCGCGCCTGATTTTGCATCGAATTGGCAGGACACCTAAAAAGAACATTTTTCAATTAATATTCTTTTTTTTTGCATTTTGTGACATTTTGTACTTGTGACTTTATCGCTGATTGGTCGATCGCGAGTTATCAAGAAATTTTCTAGTCGATCCCAGTCGAAGACAAGTTGGCCACCCATGTGTTACAGTAATCATCACACAGACAAACCACACCATCTACCCAGTCAAAGTAGGCTATTTCAACCTGAAGGAAAACTCATCTGTACATGTCCACTACAAGGAATCCAGCCTACTGCACAGCTTGCTTCCACTGTACAGATTAAGCAGAAATGCTTCCTAAACAGCGCATGACGTAACCAAGGTGTTCAACAGGCAAGTGAACACCCTGGCTCTTTCAAAAGCACAATGGTTGGTCTCCACTGGCTTTTTTTTTTCTTTGTTTGTTTATTGAACTTTGGATGTTCTTGAACAACCTGAAATCATGCTTGAGTAGGCAAGCCAAAATTGTTCGGCCGTGTTAAGAAATATATCAGCTCCATGAGAAAACAATACAAATAAAGGCAGTTCTTGGCATTAATCGCTAACGAATGCCCTAAAACTGATTTTTTAGATTTTTTCCTTCATTTCCAGGTGTTCACTGAACACTTTCAACATCCTGAATATCCGCCACTGCAAGCCGCATAGGTCAAAGAAGTAGGCTACTACTTAACCACACCAAATTCTTTCAATTAAATTTGATCCACTCATATGTGTGCATAGGCATGCGCTTTCATCTGTACATTTTCTTCACAATGTTCTGTTTTTTTGTTTTCCTAATTGTGCTTATTTCACTCAAACGTTGTTTTTCAACACCTTTCAAAAACTTAAAAACAGGGTTGGTTGACTAGATGACCGCTGTGGTCCCTCACAAATCCTATATGACACATCACCCCTCTTTGTTCACACTGATCAACCATTGCGTCATTGCATTTTCATTTACTCTAATGTTCACTATTGTGGTTGGTTTGCTTAGTGCAATGGCTTCTTGTAGTGCTCAGGGCCGTCGCCAGCGCGGGGGCCAGTGGTGCCCGGCCCCCCAAATGAAATCTGTGCCCCCCCATTTCACGTTTGGCCCCTTGGTTGCTGCATACATCCAACACAGCACAGTAGAATTTGCCTAATTCGTCACCTCAAGGGGATTAGAAAAAAGTGTGACGCATTAGGCGAACTGACGAATTATGCAAACAGGTGACAACTCTATCATAGAAGCTCGTATACTTTATCATAGTAACTCGTAGACATACATAGTGCTCTTATTTGCAGTAAGATACAAGTTTATGACGTTATGGTTGAACACAACAATTAATTCCTCTGCTCTGTCTGGACTCCATTTAATCAAGCACCTTTCAAATCTTTAATAAACTTTTCCACGTTCTCTCAATTGGGAGTCCGGTCACGCTTCGCACCTCGTGTATACATTCGATAAACACTTTTCGCGCAGCAATTCTCAGGTAAAGATCCTTAATTTGTTTGAATTCCCACACGTTCCAGCTGCTTAGACACCTAAAGCGAAACTGCAAATGACGAATTACACGAACAAAACGCTTCTCAGGGATAGAAAGAGGTGACGGATTGAGCGAATTGACGAATTAGGCGATGGCGAATTAGGCGAACAGAAATGTACACAAAAGGTAGGAATTCTGCCGGGACCGACGAAAAAGTGACGAATTAAGCGAATTGACGCATTAAACTATGACGAATTAGACAAGTTCTACTGTATTTAAAATATGTGGCCCCCCTTCTGGTTTTTGGCCCCCCCTGCCGCTAAATGCTGGCGACGGGCCTGGTAGTGCTCCTGTTTGTTGGCTGAGCTATACGAAGCTATAAACCATTGACCATTACTCCCCTGATTTTTTCGCAATTGGGGATGATATTCTTCGACTTTCTGCTGTTGCCGCGCGACTCGTCTTTTCTCCTTTGTTTTGCGCGATCCTGCGTGGCTGCTACGTAGGGTACTTGTACAATGTACATGTTATAATTGCTTTGCGTTCACATTAAATGTGGTTGATTACTCACTGTTGTTCACCAGCGTTTGTTTGAAAAAATTTGCTACACCATTATAACTAAAAAGCATTCAAAGTACGCATGAAGCAAAATTAAAATAATCACGAAACGACAAAATTTCCTTGAAAAAATTCAAGTGATTTGCCAACCCTAGCCGGATTAGAATGATGTGGATTGGATGTCCTTACGAACACATTCACTGCAGTGTAGAAGAACTTGTAATGGNCACGAAGAGATTGGTTGTTTGCAGGCGCGTAGCCAGGGGGGGGNAAAGTAGGGCAATGCCCCCCCCCCAATCCCGAACGTTGCACCAAAAATTTTCAGGGTAATCAAGGTTTTGATGCGTAAGCCAAAGAAATACTTCAGTGCAAATTAACGACACTGCTTACGGAACCTATTACATCAGCCTTTAATCAAAGCACAATGTTTTACCAATTGTCCATGATTAATCAAACGCTGTGTACATGAGGGTCGGAAAATGTTATCCAGTGCGGGCAATATTAGTTTTTTCAAGTGAAGCGAAGGATTTTTATAGGGTAGGCCAAAAATGATGGAATTTTATTTTTTCCAATCGAAATTAAGAAAACAACCTTTTTGCTAAAAATTTGATAGGAAAATGTCAAATTTTTCCAATGCCCCCTTCTACCCATCCCTTTTCGACGCTCATTATTGTGTATACAGGCCCATAACCAGCTTGGGACACCAGGGGGGCGAAGAGTTTTCTGAGAGGAGGTCAAATTTTTTAAACTATGTCCAATATTTTTAAATATGTACAAAACATTTTTCCAGGGGGCGGGGGCGAAAAATTTTCTTGGGAGGCGCTTCANTTACGAGCCTCTGTGCATNTAGCATTGTAAATGCTAGAGATTTCATGTCATGGCTGGCATTTANCTGAGGTTTAAACTCCGTATGCAAGTTGGTAATGATGAAATACAAACTTGTATCTAAGTGCTTATAATCACGAACCGAAAGTAAAAAGGAGCAACGTTTTCGCAGATGTTTCTGGCGCAGCAGCTTGCTGTATGTCACCTAATGGTGATGTAAACTTCATTTCAATATCATCGCAAAAATTGCTCTCTGTTAACCCCACCGTGCTACAAATACAGTATTACTTTTGTCTGTAGTATCAGCCGTAACCTTAAATGGATATCCTACATTTTTGTTTTTGTACAATTTTAAAGTAAATAGCGGCAATGTACGTTTAATATGCCTTGCAGCTCAAACTTTGGCTGAGAAGCAATCCAGTGTCAGTCTTTTTTATTACGCAAATAGGCCATAGACCACGGGCCTCAAACTCAAAACAAGGGCCAAACAAGGACTTAAAAAAGAAACAGGGCCGCATTATGACTATTCTAGAGCTGCAATATGACACCGACGCAAAAAGGCTGTGCCTGAAACTTACTAGAAACAGCTTCTGCATCTTTTTGCCTGCGAACGATATCGTGAGTTATAGGGAGTTTATCTCTAGCCCTCTCCATGTTCGTTTAAAACAGCTATGTCCAATCCACGGTCCAATCGAAGGTTTTG
>JGI24158J21664_10014349_pt1 | contig 10402 bp, 9 predicted proteins | sample Ectturendosymbi3_FD_21664 | JGI IMG/M metagenome (IMG submission 21664) | reverse complement strand
TGGTTGGTTTACTGCATGCGATGGCTTTTATGGTGCTTCTGCTTATTGGCTGAGTCATATGAAACAATAAACCATTACCATTACCATTACCATTTCAGGAATGACGAAACCATGCGGCATTGGGCAGGGAGCGCGTTTAGTGCAAGTCAAAACAACTTGCTTTGCATGGTTGTTCATTTTGATGAAATTGACGACCGACCTGCCTTGTACTGCTTTAGATGAAGCCGAAACGTTCTTTCGTCAAAATAACAGCAGTAAACCGATATCCTTACTAAGAAGACCCCAACATTATGTCGTGCTTCTTTGTTTGATTGAGATGGCCGCACCGCTCTCGCATCTTTACCATCTTGCAATAGAAAAAGATTTATGCTCCAATATTATAACTTGGAAAAGGCTATGCGCATATGAGCGCTTCAAACTGATCAATCACACGGGAAATCACTGTTATTAGCCTGAAATTGTGTTATGCTTACGCTCAATAAATAGGCCATGCTTAGGCAAAACTAACAATGCACCAAACTTTAGCTTTATGTAAAACTGGTCAAGCTCCACTGTTCGGATAAGTGTTGAGTTTCGTAATGCAAATCACGGCCAATGAAAACGATATCAATGACATATTGCAAACGTTTTCAATATGTCATTAATATGTTTTCATTGGCCGTGATTTTGATTATGAGTCAATTTAGCACTTCCGCTTTTGGTGTACCAAAGTGTTGAGTTTGATAAGTAAAATTTGCCAATCTACGAATAGCACGACACCAATTTTTATCACACAAAATAAGTGAAGATGATATTACGACGAGCCTCATACGAAAGTGATGTGTTCTCAAGGGGTGATGTAGAACCTTATTTTCAATACAACAGTCTCAAGCATTCTGCCTTAGGTGTCTGCGATCGCCCCTCTTTGTCTTTCCGCCTCAAACAGCTCCTCCCTGCCTTGCACTGCAGCACACCAGTAATGTTCAAATGCACGGCGTGGCGGACTTAACGTCTGTAGTTGGATCAGAAACGGAACCTACTAATACAATTAATGAACGCAAGCATAAACGCAGGTTGAAAAATTGGTCAGAGTTTCAATCGCTTTATGTTTTACCGCCAGTAGAGCCTAGCAAAGTACTGTTTGCTGAAATCCTGGTGACTCCGTAACAGAAAGATGTTCTTGAGAGACTTTGTATACTACATATAAAAGACCAGCAGGACAGTTATCCCTGTTGCATGCAAATGACTGCAACTCGTCGTCTATGTTTGTCTACATCTTTAAATTGGTGTCTAGCGCATCCGACGGGACCAATGCCATTTGCCAAAGCGCTGCATAGGAGATCTTTAGGCAGACGGCCATCTTGTCTCTGCAAATGACGTTCCCAGCGAAGACGGAGCGTTTCCAGCGTGCTGGTGTCACTGCAGTACGTTGCTTTACGACCACCGCCAAAATGCACTACAACCTTTATTTACAACAATCTAGGTAATCAGAAAAAAAAGTTACGGCCTCTACGTTTTTCAGCGGCCAAAATCTGGCCAGGTTAATTTATCTTAACCTGACTTGCACAAGTACTTTATCACTGCTGCGCACACAACCGCGAGTGCCTTGCCCCAAAAACGGAGAGTCAAGTGGCTGGAAATCCAGCCGGCTGAGTGTTCTTTATACCTTATAGACGTTACCCTATCGCTCAGTTCGCATACAAAANGTTGTTTCGTGGTACCATGGCAAAATCCGCCAACATTAAGAGGAAACAAAAAAATTTTTCGGTGCGGCTTGNGAGAGATTTGAAAACGTGTTGAACGCTGGAATGTATAACTTCAACTGCAGTGATTTCCAGGTTTCACTTTTTTGTGCCAGCAAGCTTGATTTCCATTGCCGAAAAGCTCTGTAGTTGCAAATAACTTTTGTTTGTACTTGAAAATAACTGTTTTTGTTTGTATGTAGCAAGTGGTGCAATTACTTGCGAAATACAAGAGAACGTTCACACCAAAAAATATGATCATTTAGGACGTAATGACTGATGGATGGGCCAGTTCCATTTAAAACCTGACTTATTGTGGCAGAAACATCGAACGCGTGAACCGGCATTGTGACGTCTCGAACAAAGGGATGGTGTTGAGGACAAGTGTCGTTAAGCACATCCAATTTCGAGAAGCCCTTTGTTTTACTGAGATGCCCTAACTCGTTTCCCGCCTGTAATGACCTTTAATAGTCAGCGGACATTTCAGCAGATTATATGAATAGAAAGCAAGGTAGAATCAGGTAAGTGTCAACCACAGCTTTGATTTCATTCCTTAACGCGTTCTTCGTGAGCATTCGAACGCTGAAATCTTGCTATAGTCAGACAGAGAATGAACGAAATCAGTGTTTCTCGGTTTACATTAAGCAACAGGGAGGCATTGTTCGTTTCTTTTCAGCAGGCTTGAAAAAAAGAACACAAAAGTTTTCAGGATAATTTTGATGGCAAATTGACAATGCTCGAGTTTGCAGTAGATAGCTAATCTGTGGCATTTAGTCATTGGATAGATTGGAGTATTCAGAAATAATCAGTTCAATAGCCAAGCTTCCACCTTACTTCCTGTTCAGGCGCACATAGCTGTGATATTTGCTGTATAGTTCGTCTCAGTGTTTGAAGTAATATCATGCTTATGCATTCTGCTTACTGCACATTTGTACATTTATTATTTATCAAAAGGCTTTGGTTTACCAACTCATAACAGGCATTTCGCAGCTTATGCTACAATTGTCACATACAATAAGAGTCTTATTTCCAATAACTTCTTTATATTTAAAAATTGAAGTTTTGGTGCATTTTGTTCTGCTTGATTAAACGTATTCCATGTAATTGGATCTAAAACGTTAAAAAAAGCGACAGGCATAATGTNANCTCGACAGTCTGTTAAACAGTTCAAGTCTAGGTTAGCGTCATCTTCTTGGTTAGAANCCACTTGTATCTTTGAGCAAACATGCTGTTTAAACAAAGCTTTTCTAACAATCGCTATTTTACTGATCGCTTGACGTGAAACGATATCGTTCAGAAACTATCATTTTTGATGAAGATATCGCGAAGGAATTAAGTTCGCTTAAAAATCCTTATAAAATCTTTAAAACTTTGTCAAAACAAGCTATTATAGTAGACTCTACCCATGCGCGTGTATCGATCGCCAGCATTTTATAGCTTTGCCAAGACATAAACGCAGTTGCAGCGTCACGTAAGGGAAAAAAACTAATTTTCTTCGCTTTCCGAATAATATGGTGTCAGTGCAACGAAAAATCCTAGAGGTACTTGCAATCAGCATTGCGCGGTGGCAGAGAAGCAGTGGAGGCATGCAGCGTAGCAGCAGCCTTCTCTTATAACGAGGAAAAGACCTGAGAAAAGATGAGAAACGAAAACAAACACGATTTTGCGGAACTCGTAATTTTACAGTTTGCATCTTCTCACAGAATCCTGAAATTTTTACCGCATGGATATTTTTCTCGGGGCGCCTGCGGCAGGACCATAGCCACGCGAAAGCGTTCGGGAGCAGTGCACCCCAACTTTTTTGTTCCCCCCGAAATTTTTTGTGCGCAGAAAATTGGTTTCAAACGTATATTAAAAACAAAAATCTCGCCACCCTAAAAATGAATTTTTCCCCCAAGCCCCCTGCGGCCACTGCTATCGCGCGTTGTTTGATAACGAAGAAACTTTTTCTTTTTCGTATAGGATCAGTTTAACTAGCCGTTTGAACGGTCTTTTTCATAGTGTGGATAAGAGCTGTTTTCACACTTAGTTTTTTATGAAGTTTGAAAAGATGAGAAAAATTAGTGTATTAACAGAGCTTATCGCTAAGTTTAGCTCCTGGGCCAACCTGGGTAAGGTTAACTGTGAGCGTAAATGCTTGCTGAGCAGCATTGCATCAAACTTTCATGTGATCTAGAGTCTAATATTTCATTAATCGAGGCCAGAAGAATGTGCATGTATGTAAAATGTACAACGTCTGAACACTCTTTTTTGCAGCATAGAACAAATGAAAACAGCACAAGTTGTTTTCGATGGATTTTGACTAAACCACTGGCGTCTAATCTGTAACAAATCGCACATAGACTCTATGCCGAAAACATACCAAGCTAATTTTGTAACCTTCATTCGATTGCTTCTCAAAGGCTTTCTTTGATCATCGACTAAATTCACCAAAACGTGATTTTAACCATGAGCAGATAGTTTTGAAAACTCTTATTTTCGTAACAAAATAGTGTAAAACTCTTCTTTTGATGGTTTGCTCCAAAAAAAAGTTTCACCCAAATAATGTTTTCACAACACCCATTTTTTCATTGAAAATAATACATTCATCAAAAGCAGCTCTTACATCGCTTGCAATGAAGGATAGATGNTTTTCTGCGATAATCTTTACATCACAGATGGTTGTAACCCTGGAAAATTTTTTATTGAGCTGGGAGATGTTTTGAATNCAGAACAAGCGATTCCACGTGAGGATCCGGTCCAATAAACTTTGTCGTGATATTTCTAATCGATGAAAAATTTTAACAATCTGCAGATTGTAGAAAAAGTGTGGCAGGTTGTGCGTAATTGTATTTAATTTCCTTGGGTTGTGGTATATAAATGCCGTTAAATGGCCCCCAACCCTGCCCACAAGTTTCCCACAATTTCTCACCCTCTCTCAAGACTGGGGAGCAGAGACTCATTGTCTGTCAGCGGGTGAGTATGGGCGTCCGAGTATTTGGATGTAGACAAATGCATAGCACGGTGTTTTTGCAGTCGCTAGTTGAATCACACTTATCATTTGTCGTAATTAAAGTGATTTTCGTCATTGACCTTCTCGACCATTACTTGTCAAATGAACACAAACTTTTGATTTACTGATACACAAAATTTTGACATAATGGATCCGTACCAAAAAAGCTCCCCAGTACAGCAATTCTAATTTTTAGCATCTAATGACTTATATAAATGTTGTAAGTCAACATTTTCTGCACAAGTAAAACGCTAAAAGTTTTGAAGTAGGGTTGCCAGATGTCCGGTATTTCACCGGCCTGGCCGGTATGTTATTGCTAATTTAGCAGAGGCCAGTAAAAGGCCGGCATTTTGAAAATCAGTGCCCGAAGCCGCTATTTTGAAAATAAATATTTTGCCGTAACTTTAAAAAGAACTGACGTCGAATTTCTTAAAATATACAACTCAAGTAGTGAATTTTGTCAGGATAGTTCCTTCAGCGAACGTTATTTTCTGCTGTTGACGCAATCCTTGGTGCGACTGCCACGTCACTTACACACATCGAAATGTAACGAGCCAGCAAAATTACGAGCAAATTATTAATTGTGGCTGAACAATACTCATTGCCTCTCTGTTTTCCCTGTGCCGCTTACGAATTACGACACAGCTTAGATCTGGTACTGTTAGCAAAATGGCCGGTATTTTTACAAAACGCACCTGGCAACCCTATTTTGAAACCAAACATTTTTGTACCGCATCACATACATCAACTTTCCTATCATAAAAAATAAAACAACCGCGTTCTTGATTGCTGACGTATTCAGTAAGTTTCTGATTTCTTTAAGCGAAGTTAAAGAAGAAGGAAAAGATGTTGACAGGCTCAGTCGAACCTTGCTTGCGTTCCAAGTTCAGATATGGGTTCTTCTGTAACAAAGATTTGTGTGATAATTTTGCTGATTGTCGTCGAAATCTCTCTGGAAACAGCTTTGTACTAAGCAGTCAAATATATTTTTACAACTTCGTTTGCACCAGAAAATCACGTGATGGAGCTGAATCAGTTGATTGGTCGTTTGGACGTCCTTCTCCGCAATTACGTAACCAGATCGATCAGCGTGCTCACAGTGTTGCCAGTTCCTATCCTGCCGGAAACGAATCACAACGCACAACGTCATCACGATGTGTGACGTCACAAGCCAGCCGAAAGATTTCTACCGATGAGGTATTTGAGAAGTTAAGATATACTACAAACGTCAGTGCACTTTTATCTTACAAAATCATCTGCCAATATTAGAGCAATTTACTTTTTCTTGTTTGATATTTTCTAACTTTGGGAATTTCATGTAAAATGGACTAGCACGAATGCAATTATATCATCCTATTAGTTTAGCTGCTTCTTAAAATCCATGCAATTAGCAACAAAACAAATCGTCAAAAGTTTTTTCTCATTCGGCGAAAGCCACGTTTTCTGATAAAAACCTGATAAAAACGTTTTCTAATAAAAACCGGTTTCCATGAAAAGGTACTTTGGGATAAGTGACAACGTTTACGCGTTGATTTTGAAGTCCTCTTTGTTCTTCATACACAAATTCCTCAAGGATTTTGTTCATAGGTCTTCAAATCCCTTTACTCTGAATAAACCTAACAAAACCTACTCGACCAAAACAAGAACAAAAGGATGATGTCAAGCAGTTATTAAGTGTTTGTCAGTTGCATTTCAGTCTCAAAAGCTTCTTTAAGTCTACGCATTGTGTTTCCATCAGCGACAAGAAGCGCTAGTCATACTCGGAAGAACCACTGCATAGTTCCACCGTTTGTGGACGTATGGTGGCTATTTTTATGACAAAACGAAAGTTTTTAGTTTCACCGCTTGCGCAGAAACTATACCATGATATCTGTTGTTTTCTTTCTTTCGCGCTTAAATTCGAAGACGTGACGAAGAAATGTCTTCTTCGATTCCAATTATTTCTCGGCAGGGAAACAATGATATAATCATTGTTGTCAAATTTCAAACGATTTTCCTTGTTTTCGCCTTTTATAAAACTTTAATCAATTTAAGTAAACTCGCCCGAGCTGAAACGTTCGTGCTGAACAAGACGTCTTCGCTGAAGCACACTGGTATGTGCTACAGCAACGCAGCACTCTTGAACGTGATAAAGTAAAAGCTGTGTTACAGCAACACAGCATGAGTGTTCAAGTAGTTTGTGCGCATCGGCAAACTTTCGAAGATCAGTAATTACACGAATGACCCTGCCAATCAGCCAACCACGAACAGCAAACCTATTGTGTGAACGCCTCATGCGCAGGAATGTGCACCAATTATTACGTAAATCCAACGTCCTGTTGGGAAACAAGGGGGAAGTTTAGGGGCACTCAACCTGTCACCCAGGGATAGCACGGGACTAATTCTTGCAAAGTCGTTATCCGTGCTTTGCTTCACATCAGTAATATGTCGTCAGGGCCGGCCCTAGCAGATGCGGGGTCCAATGCAAGACCTGGGCGCGGGGCTTCTCTGAGTAGTGGTTTTATGACGTCATCGTGTTCAGTCAACCGTGTAACGATCGTGGTAGAAGGCAGATATACAGTAAAGCACTAACACGAGAATTGAGCACCTTTGCTAACGTTCGAAAGGAAATTCGCTAGTTCTGACCAGAGCGTTTTTTGTTAACAGTGAAATTTATATGGCGTTTCTACTGAATTCTCAAGTACAAGGTGTATCTGGCAACAATGGACAATCTACCCAAACACCATGGCGCGGGGCCCCAGAGGCGCGGGGCCCAATGCAGCTGCATTGGTTGTATCGGCTTAAGGCCGGCCCTGTATGTCGTGATGCACCAAAAGTGTATCAGGCGATTTTTGAAACTATGTCAAGGAGTCCAAGAACGAAGGGGAAGTCATCGAACAGCAGTTCTCATGCCGGGAGTCAGCTAAGATGCCACTTACTCTTGTCAATGAAAGAGCCACTTGAAGCCTTTCAAACTATAGGGGAGTCCCAGTAAATCTTTGCCTACCGCTTTTCATACAAAACAGGGCTTTTGCTTATNGCTATACTTTTTTTAGTCTTTTCACAACGGCCGTCTTGCCTAAGGCCTTTTCGAGCTGGTATTTGAACAAAGGTTTTATGAGAATCTCATTTTGTTCAAGAAAAACAAAGCAATGGATCATCTTGTGTCTTGCTAAAAAACGTAAAAAGTCTTAATATTTTTGCTGTTTCTCACATTTTTATCTATCTTGGACGATGACAGGGGATCCCAACTTGGGGCACATTTATCCCTAGGGGTAGCCTACATTTGCCTATCTGAAGGAGTACATTTGAAGTAGTAATATAAGGGAAAATTATATTTATGAAGTTTTATCTCCAAATATTTATACACATATCAGAGAATAATTGTATTTTAGAATATCAATATATGCTTATTGTTAAATATATCTATAATTAGTCATAACAAAATATTTGGGACAAAGTCGATCTATGCCATAGAAAGAAAATGTAGGGGCACATGCTCATCTGTCGAAATGCTAAAGGGGCACATGATCAGAGAAAATTTGGGGCCCTCTGAACTATGAGCATATACATAGCCTCCTTATTGTCACTTGCACTTCAGATGCACATTCAAGGTTTACTTGTAGATCAAAAATTGTGAGACCCTGTCACCTCATAACGTTTCTTTCAGCTGCGTCATCAAGTTGCTTTTATTCATTTTCTTGTAATACTTAGCTACCAGGTTTGTGAGAGATGAAAACGAAACAATTTCAATGTAATCGTTACAGTTTCGTTACAGTTACAGTTTGAAAACACACCGACCGCCACAGGAAAGCAATGTTTGAATATGTTTTCGCACGAAAGTTCGAGTTTGGCTTCGTCGCAATATCAAAGGGTGGTTTTACTTGTGGAACGCCAAATATCGCAACTTGTCGGATCGGTGATATGAAATGTCGACATCATTCCGTTTGTTGACTACACGAGATGAAACAGAGCGGAATGCTTGTACCCCAGCTTGTCGCACGCCGTATCACGGTGTTGCTTTTCACTGACAACACGCTGGGTAAACGTCAACGATCTGACGAATTTAAATCACCCAAACATAAACAGAGATCGCATTCAACGCGCCTTCTACGCTTATGTGATTTAGAGCTCTGAACAATAAAACACTGGTTACTTGTTTGTTGCGGTACAAAGCCTATTGTCAGCGGGTTGCTCGTTGTTTGCTGGATTACAGTAGACAGCACGAGGACCTTATCATTGGCTCCCAATGTAAAAGAGCGTCTTTGGGGATGTTTGTACTCTTCGATTTCTATCCCTAGGAACTGTGGGTAAGCCACACATAATTAACCATATCTAAGCTAAAAGTGCAAGGCACCTCAGCGTACCACTAACGAAAGCTGAGCTATCAAACCAAGGCTGGCAACAAAGCTTCTGCAAAAAACACTATCCTTCGCCTGCGATCCAATAACTGAGTATCTGTTCGTATTTGCCGAGAACTTTCTGGAAGTTTCTCTTGAACCGCACACTCTTTTGAATAGCAACCGATATCGTAACTTTACTCTATGTGGAATCCTGCAAAGCAAGAACTGAAAAGCCATCCACTGCTCCACCTAACCTTTGCAATCAAAGCTGTAGTAAAACACATTAAATGCCTTTTTGAAAGTTGTTTTTCCACGTTCACTACCTGATCAAAAGTATGTGCTGAAATACCGTTCAGCATATGCAAACCCGTCTCTCAAGATATGAGTTTAATTGCGTATAAATTCCTGGAAAATTCGCCTTCCCTGAAGTACGCTAGAACAAAAGGCGCATTTAAACTTTCAACTTGATTTCAGATGAACACAGGTTTTCAGTTTAAATATCGCAGTATTTTGTTAATTTTCGGGTTTTGTAAGCGTAAATTAAACTTTATCCACGTTTTTGCAAATAAATGGCTTCATTTTTGTGCTTTCAATAATAACGCTATCTGACGCATTACATTTAATTTGCAGGCTAACCTCGGCCAAAAAAGCCTTTTTGGAATGATTCCAACGAGCATGCGACATTTCCTTAATGCATTTTTTTCAGTTTTTCTGAGTATTTTGATAACTGCATACAATTTTTCAAACACAAATACATTTCAAGAAAAGTTTGTTCTGCAGTAGTGGTCTACGATATATTCGTACTTCGATTTCGGCCTAAAAAACAGCAGTTTTCGGTTGCCTTACCAACGCTCTAGCTCCTCCGCCGATTACGCTAGAGAGCTGTTCAATGGCTCAAACGGATCGACCAGTCTAGTAGATTGCACTCGAAACAAAATTTTTTTTGGTTGGAGGGTGCAGATTTTTTGTGACTGACGTCATAAGTGAAGTAGTTTTAGGTCATTTTGGCTCATGTTGCCTGGATTAGGGCCCAACCGCTAGGCCAAAGTGTTTCGCTGAAGTTTTCATTGGAAACTAGGCTCGAGTCCGAGTCTTTTGAGACTTTGATCGACTTCCTAACGTTTCTGGTTCAAACGTTATGATCTAAAATAAACAAATTAATTAATTAGCTAATTGGTCAAGTATTTTTACTAACTTACATCACAACTTTTGAACCCGAAACCCCAGCAGGTCATCCAAAGTATCAAAAGACTCGAATTGTAGCCGAGTTTCCAGTACAAACTTCAGCGAAATACTACCACCTAACGGTTGGCGCCCAGGGCCAGGCAAAGTGGCCAAGGTGGCCTAAAAGCCCTCCACTTATGACG
>JGI24158J21664_10014347_pt1 | contig 10402 bp, 5 predicted proteins | sample Ectturendosymbi3_FD_21664 | JGI IMG/M metagenome (IMG submission 21664) | reverse complement strand
AAGTTTTTGTAACATATCAAACTAAAGTGGAGGGTTAACCCCAACTCCCACTTGCGTACGCCCTTGGCAGACAATATAAAGACAATGGTTTCGGACAAAATTAACTATCGCGAAACACGATCTTAAACATGCTTAGTGGACGAAAGGTCTGCAAAATGTTGTGAGATGGTTTCTGGACGCAGACAATAACCCAGATTCCCACCAAAACCTAATTATTACATATTCAGCCCATTTACAATGTTCCTTGAAATTTGTATGAAAAATTCATTCCGTGATATTTGCATTAAGTCGACAAATTAACAAGCAAAAAGTATGCGAAAACAATTAATCTCCTTGCGAAGGTAATACAATTTTTGTAACATATCAAGCCCAAGGAGGGGGGGGTTAACTCCAACCCCCCCCCCTTGCGTATGCCCTTGGTTGTCACTCATGTTCACAAACTAATCGATTTAAAATGCTTCAACCGAAGTACTTGGCATGCCATATAACAAAAGTCATGACTGAATTTTTTGTTTGTTTGCCCGCCAAACTGCGGAAAAGAAGCAGATTATGAACTGCACAAATATTGTCTTGCTTACATCTCACATCACAGGCGTAGCCAGGGCGGGAAAGGGGGGCATGCCCCCAAAGTTCTAGCATATCTTCTAATTTTGTGCTATGAGAGGCGGTGTCTCAAACAAAATACTGTTTTTCCCTTAAAGTCAAATGGTTTGTCCTCCCAAAAAATGTTGGGATGGCTACGCCATTACATCTTTGTGCTGTTAGAGGTTATTGGATTGAAAAAGTTTCGAAGTTACGTTCTTGATCACACTTTGTTTCGGATGATTTAGAAATTATCATATTTCGAAGCACATACTGTTTTAGCGATTAGTATGTATTTAGCTATTGTTTTAATACATGGGCAGATAATCCACAATAAAAGAATACGAACATGTGCTTGATACCCTTCAAATACATCTTAAAAATCCATGACGGTAAAATGGATTGAGCTGTCAGTGATAAACTGTTGACAGAAGTGGAGCATATTCTTCCAAAGCACAGTGTACGCACAGTGTTTTTGCACAACTTTATTGTGATTATTTACTATATTAATTTAAATAAATGCTCCTTTTTAAAAGTCAAAATCTACTTGCATCTTTCTAAACACTAATACAATACACGAAGGGCCCACCTGCAGCTTCGGAGTTTAACGGAGACAGACGGCGAAAATGTGCAAACGTACCTTCAGTCTGCAATAAACCAGGTCTTTTTAGTTTTAGGCAGAAAATTCTAATGCAGCTATTGGAATAAGTTGCATTTTTAACAGGAAAAGCTATGCGATTGGAGGTATTACACCGCTGTGACAGAAAATAACTTCTCGTTCGGAAGGTTTTTCTTACAATTTATCAACACTGTTTGCCGAATTGTCCGCGTCACTGTGTTCCCAAATAATCAACAGAGGTTATGAAACATATTTGTTCTTGACTTATATTCAAGAAAAGAATTTCTAATATCTCTAATAACATAGGCTAGTCTACTCATTGTGGTACCAACGTTACGAGATTTGATGCGTTGAGAGATGTCCAGCTAATGCCAGAGCAAGTAGCCTATTAATTGCAGCCTAATCATGAAACATGATACTGCCGCTGTGAATCAATAGTAAAAGAAACAACTACTACTCCGCAGCACACTGGTACACTGCGCTTCATCTTGGTCAACGGTTCTTTCAAGCTGAGAGAAGATTAATTTTTGTTTAATCAAATGTTTTTTTTGCAACTTCATTTTAGCATTGGCTTTAACAGAAATTCAGCACATCCTGTATACGCAATTTGTTTCGAAAATATCTAATGGGTTTTTTAAAATGTTTACAAATAATTTGCATTGAACAAATTATTAAAAGTTGGTTTTTTAAAATCATTCTCGCAGAACTAATGACTATTTTTCTAAAGTTGGATAACAATTGCTTATAAACTCGTTCAATTATCACTTTCTGCATACGTGTTTTCCCTAAAAATATTAATTGGTACCTTGCGGCTTTTACTTTGACATGTCCGTGACTGTTTCATAAAACACTTCGTTATTTAAGTCGAAACAAGGACTTAACATGTTAAATCCGTTATTTCACTTCACATTTGTCGTACGTAAATTCTGTATAAGATCTTTCTACTGACTACACAATCGGCAAAAGGAGACTAAGCTAAGCATGATCAACTGCAGATTTGTTAGTGGCATTACTGGACTGGCTTGTCCGATCTTTGGCGCAACGTCGGAAGTTCCATCTATGACCAGATGAAATTATTGAAAACCAGTTACTTTACCTCACCTGTAAAAACAAGGTTTAGAAAATGAGTTAACATTATCACTAAAATTCATGAAACATTTTCCCAGAGAATGGCTTGGCTTTTTTGCAGCAGTTTCCAAAAGAGCAACATTGAGGTGTCAAGCAACTTGCATGTTAGTATTTAAAACAAGCTAACCCAATTTTACAGAACTTGGCATGTGCTGAGGGTGACAGTTTGCAACTAAACACAGAATTTCATTTGGCCAGGATTCATGATTTTGCAAGATGACAGAAAAGTGCAAATATTGTGAAAAATGTGCATTGTTCAGAAGAGGCAAATTTATCATTTTTTATAAAATTTTGACAGGAGAGGCAAATTTATCATTTTTGATATCACATAACGTTAGAAGTGCTAAATTTTAAGCACTTTTCTCCAAGGTCAGAATGAAAATGACCTGTTAAAATGTGCAACCATTTTTCTTTCTTCGTGATTTGAACCACTGATTTTTTCACGTGTTTTTGCGCCTCTACTCAAAGGTACGCGTGTTTTCCTTCTTGACAGAGCCTGCTGGTATTTTATTTACGTGTTCTATCTAATGAATATCACGGCCAAAGCAAACGATATAAATGACATATTGCAAACGTTTCGATAATTCCTGGTATCGAAACGTTTGCAATGTGTCATTTGCATCGTTTGCTTTGGCCGTGATATTCATTATGAGGCTATTCAGCTCTTACGCTTCTCGTGTACCAAAGTGTTCTATCCAAAATCATAAATTTTTATCAGCAACTTGGATAAGAACATATTTACTAATAACTGCAGTGTTTGCAAATTTTGGTCTGATGTTTTGTGCTTCAGGGGTTGAAAACCATCGCAATTTAAAAAAATAACCACCTTTGCGTAACACGGTGTTGAGCAGTTGATCTTCTTTGACAAATGTTTGTTTTTTGAATATACTGAAGATTTAAAAAATGTACAAACTTTTTAAGACCATAACTACTATATTTCAGGATATCTTTCTGCAAATACTACATTTCAGGATAGAATCCGTAGAACAAAGGGAAAGAAAGGATTTGACCAAGTAACAAAGGCAGCTACTATCGTAGTGTGATATTTACCCACCGTAATGTAGGATTAGTATAAAGCAATGATTCCCAAAGTATGGGTCGCGACCCAAACAAGGATCGCGATGGGTAAGAAAATGGGTCGCGCCAAGACGATCCAAACCTGAGTTGTATATTTGCAACGTTACTACTGCTTGTGTGTGTCTGTTTGTATCGTAGGTACTTGAGAAAAAAGAAGATTGCTAACCGTGAAAACGAACGTAGCAACTTACGGCCAAAGATCATCCAACGCTTTTTCAGGCTTGGGACGTGAGGTGTTCACCAAACTCAGATTTGAGTCGCGCTCAAAAAAGTTTGGGAATCACTGGTATAAAGACTACTTTATGATCGGCCAAGCATGATCTGCCCGTCATGTTATGATGGGCCATAACTCCTGAAAAAATTGAGCTAGAGAGTCAGTGAAGGCATCATCGGATCCGGGAGACAGCACCACATCTTTTGAGGTAGGTTGCATGCACCTGGGACGTCATTTTGACGTCGTTTAAGGGATACATAACGGTTTTCGTGTAGGCTAGAAAAACCATGCAGTTTTCTCCATCCAACAGCGATAGAGCCCAAACCAAACACGTTGGAAATAAACTTTCTACAAAATAATTTCGGCGAGAACCATACATTTGCAATGATGATCAAAAAGTCGACATGTTTGTGGGGGGTCAACGCGGCAAAAACCAAGGATTTCGTTCTTTTTGCGCTTCAAGCCACTTTTCCGCCAGTCAACACCAACTATCCCCACCAAAGTTGCAGAACAGGCGTAGCTGGGTGTTTTACAACTTCCTATCAAATTCCAAGCCAAAATATTGACAGAAAAGTTTCATTCTTGAAGATATCCAAAATATCCACTAGGTGGCTGGGCCAAATTTTTGGACTTTTTATACCTTAATTCCCCAACCCCTTAGGCTAGCAATCTAATGAAGGTCTCGAAAGATTCAGAATAGCTCCTAGATCAATTTAAAGACAAACCAAGTACTTACGCTGTGCACTTTTATCTCAGGACCCAAGAACGTCATCTGGAAATCAATCGATTCAACCCACACCTCTTCACCCCCAAATTTCCCCCTCAAAACAACCCGAACACACTCTTGTTCTTAGGATTGTGTTACCGGGTTCGTACGACGTCGGCGAAGTGCAAAAAACGTATAGAAAAAGCTAAACGGGATGTGGGGAATGGGTTTGTTGATTTTCTCTGGAAATTGCCAAAAAATCAGTACGGCAAATGCACAAATATGTATTTTTCTCCAAAATCGCAATGTCAAGTTCAGTGGATTCTTTGCTTTCTCCCGCATCCAGGGATGTTTTTACTGGCTCCCTAGCCCAATTCGTTCAGGAGCTATGGCCGATCAAACTTGACTAGGATTTTAAAGCTGATAATGAATTGGGGATGTTTAAATCAGGAGTCTCAAACTCAAATTGCTCCGAGGGCCGAATGAGAACTTACGAAGTAACCCGAAGGCCACATTGTGCCGCTGGCGCAACAGTGGCGGTACCTGATCCTTATTAGAAACAGCTTTTACATCTTATTTCTTGCGAAAGTAACAACAGTTATAGACAAATCATTTCTAGTCGTCTCTACGTTCGTTTAAAAGGAATTTTTTCATTCGTTAGACGAGCACTTTTAAACACTGCTGAATAATCTAAATAACGTAAATGGTAATCGTTAGAAAATTCGCGAAAGGCATCGCCGGCCGCACAAAACGCACTTGCGGGTCACATGCGGCCCGCGTGTTTCAGGGCCCTGGTTTAAATGATGTTCAAAGCCATGCGTTATTACAAAATATTTACAGCATATCCTGTCATAAAATGTGAAGTGCACAAAAATAAAAGTTGCATAAAATTTGAATACAGTTGTTTTTTTAATTATGTTAAAATTAAACATAGTCACTGAGGTTTCTTGCAGTTCACAGAACTTTTGTGTTGTTTCCAAGTCTTGAGAAAATTTTAAGCAACACGTTTCGATATCATTAAACACAAAAATGTAAATCTTCATTTGACCTTTCCACAAGAGGCAATGAAAAATGTCGCTTTGAAGATGCAAAAACAAAGAATTATCGTAAAGATCATGGTACACTACCTGATTTAAACCAGATGGAGGCTCTCTGTTAGATCAGTGGTGGGGAATTTGTGGCACGCGCGAACATTTTGATTTGGCCCGCATCAGAATTCTCGTTACCCGTGTTAGAGCGGTCCAACATCGCATCAAAGCGAAGCTCCATGATGAGTAGGTACTTAGATGGTATGTTAGGAGAAGTCACTCTTATTTGTAGTTACATAAAGGTAAAATTTTAGGATAAAATTAATTGATTTTGCGGCTCGCCAGCGAAAATTTGCAATTCCCGCGATAGTAAATAGGTCCCTCACCCGTGTTAGATCATGAGAGCCGCGCTATTAAATCCTACGAAACGTGCTAAAAGTAAGTGCAAAACCCTTTATAGTCATGCAGAGTTTCATAATGCATTTTTCACAACGTCAATGCATTTTTCGGTCTGGTGGCCTTTTTTCCTGTTTTACGTTAAGAATGATTTTGTATTTTGCAAACGTATCGCCTCGACAAAAAAAAGAAAGCGTTGCTCCGCTAAACAAAGATACATGAGAAACATTGTAACATGAGCGTCACCAACTCTGTTAATTTGCATTGAACTTTTGGTCCAGTCTACACAATATATAATAGTAGTTGATCAAGCAATTGCTTTGCAGGTACTGCTCATTTAAAAACAAAATTTGAAAACGCGCAAATGACATACTTTGTAAATGTAGACTTACAACAATCCTTATCCAAACACAGCCATCACGAATGTACAGATCTTGCTCGATGAGAGTGTATAAGATGAGTTTTCACGCATTTCTCACTTTTGATCAATGTATGAAGTCTACAATAACGTTAGATGTTTTGTCGGCTTTGTTGTATGCTGCACAAAATGCATTTTATATATAATAGAAAACCTCATAAACGTAACTAAGCAGTAGGTAAAATATTTACAGTCTAATCTACAACTGAAAACTGACACGTGTATGAGGGTTTTCGAATTCAATTGTTAACATAAGAGGGGAAGATGTAAAATCTTAATATTTTGGAATTTTTAAATTGCAACTAAGCAAACTTTGACAAAAAGAAATTAATTGAAAAAAATGTCCTTACTTATTGCACACATTTGAACATTTTGAATTTTGCAACGTTTTCAATACCGAACGCGTAACAGTGTCATTTATGAATATTTCGACTAAGTACAAGGAGAAAGTAAAATTTTAAAACCTGTTCATCATAGAGGAACTTACCGCCGCAACGACACTGTCACTCTACAACTTTCATTCACAGATTAAACTCGACCTGTTCAGTTGGATATCGCCCAAATTAAAAAAAAGTGCAATACACATTTTCAGCTCAAGAATCAAAAATCGTAACAGACAACTGAAACATGAAAACAATTATTTCTTCTTTGAAGAAGTTGGAACAAATGCGTTGAAGGACAAGAAAAACTAATAAAACAAAATATACGTTTTTTTTTCAACACAATCTTGTTATTAAAAATTAGGGCTTATGCAATTCTGATTCATTTTTAGGGGAAATGTGGGACCAATGGGACACTTTGACAAATTTAAACCTGGAAAAACAGCACATTCCTGTGATTACTTTTTCTCATTTTCACATTGTGAAACCGACATCGTGGTTAGATGTTTCACATTTTCATCGCAGACAACAATTGCAGTGATGTTTGAATGGGAAAAACCTAGTTTTATTTATTTTTAGTAAAAAAATTGAGTTCAGTGTCGTTTCAGTTTTGACTGGTAACAAAGTGGTAAAAATGAAAGTCGCATATTTTGGGAGAACGTATGACTACAGCAGACTGCACAGGGCGGATTATGATGTAATCACTTGAAGCACTTGCAACTGATCGGTCAATATTTTCAAAATGACTCCCTGGGGACCTTTGGGAAGATAGAGTGGGAAACCGTATGACACCTACTTCACATCCTGGACGACCAATTTTAATATACAAAGCTGCTGAATTTACTGCGAAGGCATTTCCAAGGTGATTTACAATTGACGAAATTGCTTCCTCATTCAGAGCCACTTCCCCTCTTAACCCAGATATGATCACACATGATATGTTTTTCCATTCAGTCGCGACTGACATTCTATAACAGCCAGAAAAAGTAACATTCTTATAGATGGGAGCAGATTCACTCAGATGCCTGACATTGGAGAAATGTCAGAAGCAGAAACGTTCCTAAATTTTTTTTTCTGCACCCAAAAGTGCCCTCTACTACAACAGGCAGCAACAACAGAAAAATCCAAGTCCACCATACTAACCGACACCCTAGAAAAAAACAAGATTGCAGTTGCCCCCCCAAATAACTTTGGTTTCAAGACGTGGGAAATACTCATCCTCCAGAAGTAAAGTGAGGATCTGATGCTGCGTGATTCAGATAATGAAGATGATGAAGAAATTAATTCTAAGGGAGAAGCCTTTGTTGAAGAAAAATGGTTTCAATTCATTGAACAGGATATTTGAAACACCCGATCGTTCGTTCGCTGCAGTAAAAATTTATGTGAAGGAAAAGAGGCACCAAATTGTGTTGCACAAGTTGATTTTGACGTTTGGTTCATAATGAGATAAAAAAAGAATTCTAATTATCAGAAAAAGATGACATAACATCAGTCACACTTAGTGATATGGTTGAAGTCTTGCCCCATCGTGCACTTCACTTAATAAACCAAACACTTGTCTGAGATTTTGAAATTTTTATTTGACATTTTCACAGATGCAATGCAAACACTTTTCAAACACTGTTATTCTACTGTTTATAAATGTTTTGAATGCAGTTATTGACAAGAACCTAATCCAGGTTATACCAAGATCCTATCGATCTTTCTTTCCATTGAAAGATGAGAAATGGATTACAGAAAAGAATTAAGTTTTATCGAATTTTGTAAACATTGAATGCATGGTGAATTTGCATTTCATTGATTTCTTAAAATGGAAATCAGGAAACGCGCCATGATAAGGTTTGGTTACCTGAGACAATCATACTTTGTTTATGTCCCATTGGTCCCACCCCATTCTCCCAAACGTCCCCATGGGTGGGACCAATGGGACGTTTTAGTGGAAGTTTTTAAATGCAAATAAAACTGTCGAAACATGTCTGACGATTGAACCTCTTTATGTTAAATTATGCAGAATAACCCAAAGTACAAGAAAAATATAACCTGACTTTGAATGTATCAGCCAGTTTTCCAAACGAAGCAAAAATGTCAAAATTGTCCCATTGGTCCCACATTTCCCTGTAACATGCAAAAATCCTTTTGTAACATGCAAAAATCCTTTTGATTACTGTAAACCGCTGCAGTACCTCCATATATATATGGTGACGAAACACTTGAACAATTCCCTTTCTTGCGTCTGTCAAATGTTTGATGAACTTCTACAAACAAGTACAGTAGATTTCCTGACTTCCTTTGCAAAAATTTTTGCGCTAACTTGAGTTGTAGTAATTTTTCTGCACAAGGGTAATACAGTTAAAGCCATCAACAAATTATTAATAAGAAATTGATTTCACGTAGCTCTGCACATCCTCAGTCCTGAAGAAAGTTTATTCAAATAAAAATAAAGCAAGATTCCAGGAATGAGGATGCATACAGTGACATGGAAGTGATTTCCTATAAAAATATTTACTGATTGATTCAACTTCATCACCTTCATGAAGACTATAGTTACTCGAACACAGATATGAGCAAATTTGAATCATCGCATCACATGAAACCAGAGTTGCGTCGACTCTTGCATCGAAAGCTTGCAGCAAGCCCAGAACTTTTTAATTAACATTGGCTTCAGCTGTAGGTATTACCCCATTTACTCTTACAAATCCAATAAATTCGGCATATTTAACCACGGACTAACACAAAAATAAGACCGCGCCAATCCGCTGCAAGTCTAGTGTGAATATCCTGATGAATTTGCACGCAATAATTAATAATATCAAAAATAAGTATACCTGTTCCATCTGCACTACCTCGTTGCTGCAGTTGTCTTAAAGGCACGTTTGTTGAATCGAAACCTTTGCTATAAGATATAAGGAAGGTGAATAGAACTAGACGATTGTAGGCAAACACTCCACTTTTCCTACGTTACGTGCAGTGTCTATTTCGCAAATGGTTTGTTTTACGCTTCAGATGAGCTCTTATTTGCTTTATTTCGCTGGTTGCGTCCAATGCGGGGTAGGGTGATGCATGTGCTTCGCACACACTTCACATTTGTGACAGCGCAAGTGGAGTGTCGCTAATTGGGATATGGTATCTTCCTCCCCAAGACGAATAATAGAGAGCTCTGTACAAACTGCCAGTATGTCTACCATCTGCTTCAAAAATTGACTTAAAATGACTACGAGCGAGTTAAAAACCCATAACCAATTTTCAGCTTTGTTGTCACCTTTCTAAGCCAGCCATTCCTCCGTGAGGCGTTTGGAAAACACCATAATGTCAGTGCATTTGAAGCTATGTGCTAGTACGCTCAACGATCCGTATTTCAACTGACAACGAAGCCATTTTATCTGCCCACCTCAGCATTCCCTATCGATATTATAACTGTTACGGTGCGTAGCACCAATAATGAATGGTCTTTTAAATACCTCCTTTGCAGATATGCTCGCAATGATAGATGCATACAGTCTCTGCTGTTTGGAAACAGCTTGGGCCGACTTATCGCATATAAGCATTTTTAGTAACTTCAAATCCACTAAACGCAGATACGATCTGCTTTCATCTTTTGCGATTATTCAAATTTGCGTATATCTGTATTCAAGTAACTTCACTCCGCATGTGAGACAAGCAAGGAAACTATCGCAAGCTTTTTTATTGGAAATAAATTTCACGTAGGCTAATACTATGCATCACCAGTTCTTAAATCTTATTCAAATAAGATATACGACTGAGGGTGCGCATGTTGATTTCCCATAAAAAAAACTGTGACAGATTCTTTACTTGTCTCTCATGTGATGTGAAGTTACTTAAATCCTGAAAGGAAA
>JGI24158J21664_10014345_pt1 | contig 10404 bp, 5 predicted proteins | sample Ectturendosymbi3_FD_21664 | JGI IMG/M metagenome (IMG submission 21664) | reverse complement strand
TTTGATGCGTTCCTGTAGTGCCGTATGAGTTGCTAGCTATGCAGTGTATTTGTTTTTGCGTTTCCATTTGTTTTTCTATTCTTTTTGCGTTGTTACATTATTATAGCTCGATGTGACACGACAAAATTGCACCAGTCAGGCTACCGCCTGTAGCAAGATTGTCGTTAAATAAATAAATAATAATAAAAAAAAAGATATTTCACAATAATCGCATGCACATCTCAAATCATCCGCAAAGTAACCATTTGAAATTCAGTCCGGATCAGATAATATAATCAGTGGCGTAACTGACGGGGGACAGAGGGGCGACAAGTTCCCAATGGCAAGCTAAATGCAAAAACCGGGCCCACACTTATAGTTCGGTTTTAGTATTCCTTTGGTTTTCAGTAGGTTGTTGTTTTTTTACGTTTTTCGGCGTACTTTCCGGTGATGTTGGGTTTTAGTGATGCACCATCATTTCTCAAGTTTTTTCTGAGTGTTTGCTGGTGGACCCCTTGTAGTGGCTAGTGGGCCCCTTTCAGCTTGGTTTTCCCCCTGTCCCAAAACTCTTGTTACGCCGCTGATAATAATCCGCCATAGGTATGTAGTATAGTGCCAATACGTTTGAGCAGGATATAGTATTCGTGCCACCAGATTTGTACAACCCGTTTTTCAAGAATCGCTGCCAAAACAAACCACAACAGTCTGCTTTCCCAAACCGTATCTTGCAAAAGTGAGAATGTGAAATGAGTCAAAACATTTATCAAAATGTAGTGCAAAGAAAATACCTTGCGCACCGTCAAAAAAACATCTAATTATAGACGTTCCTATTTCTTAATTTTCTTGCATATGTCTTCTCCGTGACTTCGTATAACGTTTTGAGTTCAGCTTCGTTATACGCACTTTTTCTGCTCCTTCCGGGATTGCCCCGAGTGGTCTGCGGCGCCCATCCCCGCTTGTTTCCGCCAGCACGGGCCACGCAACGTTTTCGTAGCCAATGCTTCATTGCGACATTGATGACGAATCAATGACATCACCGCGCGTGAACCGTTTCCTTGCAATCACCTCTCAACACCGAGCACGGAAGTGGACAGGCTTCAAGTACGTTTTTCACGTCTCAGGTAAGACCCGACCGATCGAACCTAGCCTACCACCTTCGTGACGCGTACACAACCAACTGTGCCACTTAACCGGCGAAAACAAACTCAGAAAGGTGAAAAGCAGCGATCACCAAAAGAGAAGAGAACCGACGGGGAAAATTATTTGCGGCGAGTGCTCTTTTGCAAATCCACTCTTAAAGCAGAAAACAGATCACAAATAGAAAATAAAACGTTTGGATAGAGAAAGGTTCCTTAAACCTTTCTGTTTAAACAACAATTTTTACCTTCCTTCAGGTTCTTACGGAAACGCTAAAAAGTGTGTCACATTTGTCAGATTGGTCGGGACGAGATGCAGCCTACTTAATTTTTTACGTTACACGGCAAGAAAACGAAGCCGCCACGAGGCTCGCCTCGAACAACGCTCACATTCGCCCGTGCTCGAGCTCAACTATGAGCAAGACCGTCACAAAACTGGCCGAGTCCCTTCGCACCGCAGGGTCATTGACTTGCGCACAGTCTTCCACGATGCTTCCGCGAGTTCACCTCACAAAATTATCCGAAACGTTGCATGTACTTGTTTTTCTTTGGCTACTTGTAAATCAGCACGATTGCGAGCTACGTATTTATTTTTTTCAATGTGGTAAACTTTTCGTTGCTGATCTTTTCTTACAGAAGTGGAAGCAAAGCCACAGTTGGATTTGTTAAACGATTGCTGCATGTTCAGTGGCTTATCAGCGAAAGGCACGGTAAGCTGGCCAGCGACAGCGACATTTTTGTCCCCTTCGATTGAGGAATTGTTAAAATGTTTGTGCAAAAGCGGTTACAAGGGTGTGTTACTTCTTGAAAAGATTTTTCTCCCACCTACCGCTCCTTCCGTCAGTCATCCTAGGCTTGCCTTTGGCTGAGCTCGTGTTGCTTCGATAGTGTGCTGCAGCACAAAGCGACGGTGTTAAAACATCTACGCAAGAACTTCATATATATCCACTAAGTTTCGACCGATTGAAGAATCAAAATAAGTGCAGGCAATCCCAGGGGTGCACGACGAGTAAATTGCCTATGTAATTTGCAAAAGGCAGAGGTAGGGAAGTGTCATTTTGTGGCAGCTTGGACATCAGTGGCAACTTTAGCCTGATGCTCCATCAATATCGTCTTCATAAGATGTCAATTTAGGATATGAAGCATCTATAAAGTTCGGAATGGCTGCAAATACATTTGCTCAACTATCACAGCCAGTTCTCATGCATTTTGACACTGTGCTCTCGCGTATAGCCAACCACTTCGAGCTTAAAACTTATACTATAGTATCAGTAGCAGCGTAATAGTGCGTAAAGACATAATGGGGATCATTACAAGTCACATTTGACCCGTGCAGGCTTCAGTCATTTTACTCAATCCTGCATGTGCTGTTAGCTTCATGCACGACCGCGAGTCCTTCCTCTGCTCCAGTCTTTGAGAGTTTTTATAGGCGCCATGTAGCAGCCATTTAATAGAATAACCTAGGTATAAATCATTTACCAAAGCTGATATGCCCGAAGTATGAGTAAGGAGAAACCGGTTTTACCCAATCAATGCCCATCTAACCTGCTTGAACAATACACATTTTTAGAAATGTGTCACTTGACAATAAAAGTATGGTGTTGGAGGATAGACATATCGAAGAGACTACCACGCAATTTTTTGTAGCAATAAAAGTTATACTTTGTTGTCCTTTTCAACAGGAATACGAAGAGAGTGATTAGAAACAAATTTCTATTAGAATATTGATTCTCTCATTTCCTCACGCAACCACTCACCTCCTTGCTTATACGAATTTGTACTGCACAAGAAACGGTCACATTTTGAACCCCTAGCAGCAAAACATAGCCTCTTACATAACAACCAGCACTGTCTGAAAAAATTGACAACACCCGTCAGATTGGTTTTATGTGTAGGGATGCAAGCTGCGAAAGGAATCTAGAATCAATGTTCGTCAGGTGTTTACGTCAAATTTGAAGGATTGAAAAGGAGAGATTAAATACGAAAATGAAAAACTGGGTACAATCCTCGATAATGCAAAACTAATTATATTATGGCAATGACAGCAGCTCCTTCGTTGAGTCAAATTAATAAACGATGTATCAGACGAAACGTCATTACTCCCAGCACCAAATTATCTTTCAAGGTCTGCCATGACAAACACTTTTCATCTTCTGTAAACAAGGAACAACTGGTAACGAGAGCACGCTGCACATCGTTTCAACTATCAAGCACTCTTTTCTATATAACAAAGGCAAGTTGAGCCAATGAAGATATGTATTTCAATAAACGAGTCCTGCAGTAAGTCTCCAACTTTTCAAACCGTGTTTTTTCGCAACAATAAATTACTTTCCTCCACTCGGAAAACTTTTCCTTACAAGCTTCTTTTATTTCAACTCAACTGTGGTAACAATTTGGTAATTCAAAATTTACCTTACATGTAAAGAAAGCGCTCCTGCTTAAAGTTTGCTGTCAAGCAGAAACCCAGACATACATTTACTAACCTACGAGCTAATCTAAATATTCTAGTTGAATTGGTTTATTTTAGGCTGTTCCGCAAATCGTTAACCCGTAACCTTTGCAACGTCACAGGTTAATCCCTTAAGTACTTAGTTTATACAGCGTCAGTTGGTGCCCAACCAAAACTGGAGAGGCTCCTTAGAGTGCGGAGCCATACGCTCAAGAGTAAGTGTCGCCAAACGATAAGCGATGTGTTTGCCCAATATAAATTTTGACTGCTTCCTCGATTTGGCCCCATACCATACACTCTGACAAGCTTTACGTCTCTCGCCCATGGTTTCGACCTTGGATTGCCCTCGTCATCTGAGCTCGTCCAGAGAAGTCACGATAATTGACTGCAAACAAACTCGTCTCTTACGAAGCCAGTCTCGGGTATAGTAATTATTCGACGTTTTTCGTGCCTGTTACATTCGCCCTAGCGTGTTAGCACATTTCTCTTTGAAACAAGAAACCAAATCGCTTTTGTAAAAAAGTATTCGTTCAAATCAGAAATGTCATTGCTGCGGCCTCGCCAATGCATCTCTGTTTTTTGCAGAGTGGCCGTTTCAGACTTGAGCCAGTGTGGTCGCTCAGTGCCGCTTTGGACATGTCACGTGATGTGTATCTGTAAGCAGGGCCGGAGCAAGCCACCCCAGCGCCCTGAGCACGATCCATTTTCAGCGTCCCCTCACAGCAGCTAACAGAAACGTTCGCTTTTGATGACGCAATCCTGTTCTGTCAACACGACCTTTTTGCAAAATTGCTTACCAGCTGTATTTAGTAAACGCAAACAAACAAATACATTCTGTCTGCACATCTTAAAATTGCGGGATTTCAGCACCCCTCTTCGCGAAGATTCTTTTCCGTTGTACACATGGCATAGATAACGACAAATTTTTTACATCACGCTAATTTATTGGATGAATCGCCAAAATATCTGCACAAGAAAAAGGCGTTGCAGCATTCATGAAAACAAAAAATCTGGCATAGGCTTCAAAACGTTGTTATACAGGCTTCTGTAGTAACAATTGACAAAGTTCCACATACACAACAAACCTCTGACGTTTGTGAACGCCAACATGTGGTGCGTACCACCAGGGTTAAAAATAAATTAATGTCATGTGTTCTATAATCGCAAATTTTTTGGTCAACAAGGCTACTAACACCAACAATGCTGGCGTTTCGACAGCATTTCCTAACCTGACTACACTGGATGATTGAAACATGTTTCAGTGAAAGATTCGACATAAGCTTACTCCGGCAAGAGGCGCAGCCAGAAAAAAAAACAAGAAAAGAATCATGAAATGAAAAGAACAGAGATGGTAACCTCAAAATTTTGCACTGAACTTGAAGTATGGCCTGCAGGCCATGCCTTGCTGTCTTTGACGGAACGCCATTGATAGACTTGTAAGGACCCTAGGCAAGGTCTATTCAAGCGTCCACACCACCTCCTACATTCACGAAGATCCATACTCTACATATCATCACCTTGTGAATTACAAAAAAATGGAGATTTGTTTTACATTACAAAATTTTCTTACATTAAAAAATGTATACCAAATTACGACATAGCTTGCCTAGCATATGTGAAATTGAACTTAATGAGAAAAGTATTAACCTTTATGGAGCAAACCTCATAAACTGCGTGAACGTGTGTTCCATATTCACTTATCATGTTTATTCACTTTTATTTGGTGTACGTTCGTCACTTTCTGGACCACATAATTGTATTTGTTGGTCCTTTTTGGCGCCCACTTTGGCCCAGCGCCCTAGACAGCCGCCTATATAGTTCGCCTAATGGTAGCGCCGGCACTGTGTAACCAATACGATGCTCATTACAACAGGAACAGCGTTTACATCGTATTAAGTCAGAAAGAAACAGAGAAAATTAAAGTTTCGCCTCACAACTTTGACAAGGGTTATCGCTCACTGATATACAAATTTGAACATAAGCAATGAAAAAGCTGTGTCGTGGCAAGGTTTCACATCTTTTCCATGCATAGCTACAAACACTGATTCTGACGTTTTCAGAGGTGAAAGTTTGTCCACATAAATGTCAGAAAAATTCTGATTACACAACAGCCTTGAAGCTAAAAACGTTTAGACACTGTGCTTATTTGATATTCGAGCAAAGAAAGTAGCCTACAAGGCGTTGCTTCAAAACAAAGTCAAATCTGTGCATACGCGGTACGCTGAAGCGCAAATGTCTGCAGCCCTCATGATGAAAAAGTCCAAAATCTAAAATCTTAAGAGAGTTTCGAGCATAAACGAGACCTTAATACAGGTAAGCCAACAAAGTGTTCTGGCAAACCATCCGGCATCTCTGCGGCAAACAATGTAGTATTGCTAGATCCATCAAAGTCCAAAGTGATGTCGTACTCAGCAAAGAGGACATCCTTGAAAGACGAAGAGAGTATCTGAAAGATCTTCCAAACCCAGTAACTACTATACCATCGGACATACACAAGGTACAAAATACCATCACTACAGCCGAAGTTTTCCTAGCTGACAAAATAGTGAATTCTGGGAAGGCTGCATGTTGTGAACTGAAATGCACGAAGCGTTGAATCGAGAAGAGTGGAGCACTGAAAGATTGGCAAACTTGGGTGATCATCCCCACCCAAGAAAGGAGACAATAAAATGCACTAACTACCAGAGCATCTCTTTGTCTAGCCTACCCCCAGGAAAAGTGTATGGCAAGTGCCTTGAAAAAAGATGTTGCGAAATATTTGAACTAAAGTTTGAGGATGCCGGATACCAGTGTTTTTTAAAGCCGTTTTTGGGTGTCAAAATGACACCCTAATATTTTGCAATGACACCCTAAATTCTGAAAGCCAAGATATGGTTTTGCCTTGTATTGAAGTAAAACGATTTGAGGAAAGCATGTTTTCGTGCACGTGACTACTGCAACAGATGGCTGCAGTTGGAAGTTAGGTGTCTGTGCATTGTCATGGGCACCCCCTGGCTTCGGCCTCTTACTTTACTGCCGCAGATTTGTACAGTACGGTGTACAAAACTGTGAAAACACTTCATTGCAATTATGGAAGTGTTTTACTGTTTCGCCGTTGCAATTGGCTTGCCTGGCGATTCATCAAACTACAATAAGGATAAAAGGTCGGCAATTACAGCGCGCATTCAAAACAAGGTGATTGTCGAATGAGAGTGTTGCGATCGGAAATCCCGAGCGGCACATGCGCAAAGCTTCGCACTGTGGCAGCAAGCAACAATAGAGTTCACATGCCATGATCACTCTGTTATTGCTTGTTCGCGCCACGTGTATGTGTGGTGTTGTTCTTCACGCACATCCCGTTCGTGGTGAATCACACAATCAACGCAACACCACCGGAGAGGTTGCAACAAGAGCAGGGAGTGAGATTTTGGCTATTTGGGCCGCACTGAAGCAGCGATCAGAAAACACAAATAAAGCAATGTGCTTAGTTTTACTGCGACTTATAAAAACAAAAAATTTCAAAATGCTGCTTTCCTTTTTTCAACATTGGCACCTCACCTGACAGAACTGAGCAAACTTTTTCAGGCGTGATGTTTTAACTTTGCGCAAATGAAAGCGTCCGTAGAACTGTGCATCAATAAGCTCTCCGATACCACTGCTAAATCCGAGCTAAAAGCTGGTGGCGAAAAGTTTGATAGTGAATCAGGGGAACTTGGAACGTTGGATGGTTTGGCTGACTCGTGTGTGTCAAATGGCATGGCGTTTTGGAAGGGCACCGAACGATTGGCAAACTGATCACCCCCATCACAAAAAAGGAGACAGGAGTGAATGAACCAACTACCGCGGCATCTCTTTGCTCATCCTCCCAGGAAGAGTGTATGCCAAGATGCCGCGAAAATAATTGAACCAAAGCTGGATGATACCCAGTGTGGCTTTCGTCGCGGCCGTAGCACTACAGAACAAATTCGCACTCTCCAGAAAATTTTCGAGAAATCCTGGAAGCATGCCAAAGACTTATACACATATTTTGTCGACCTCGAAAAAGAATATGGCCAAGTTCCTCGTAAAAAGCTTTGGGGTGTGTTGTGGGAGTATGGTGTTGACGGGCGCCTCTTGCTGGCCGTCCAGTAGCTGTATTCTGTTCGGAAGATTGTGTCCCTGTCGACGAAGTTAACCCACAACTGTTCACCGTTGGACTCCGACAATGGTGTGTGCTGTCACCACTTCTCTTCATAGTCATATCAGGGTTCTCCACACCACGGCCCGCGCGAAAAATCCGACCTGCGAAGCCATTTCACCCAGCCGCAAAAAACATTTTACCAATAATGAAAAAATAATGTATTTACGAAAAATGTATTGATTTTGAAGAATGTAACGCATCCGAAAAAAATCACATCACACAAGTGTCTGGCCCTCGAACTGTTGTGCAATAGCTTATGTGGTTCTCTCCCCAAAATTTTAGAGCCCTGGTCTGTATGAATTGGGTAGACAGCCACAGACGCGTTTTCTTTTTGCGGGCGAATTGGTACTGCATGCGTGGAATTTCTCAACAAGGTCTTCAGCACGCATTTGACTGGTTTTCGCCTGCGTGCGCCCAAGCAGGAACGAATATCAGCTCTAAAAAGATTGAGCTATTATGTCTCTTAAGACGCCCAAGGCAGTGTTTTCTGCAAGTGGGCGGGCATACACTGCAACAGGTGGAGACGTTCAGGTACCTTGGGGTGGTATTTACGAAAGTCGGTACAAAGGGTTTGATACACGGATTGGTAAAGAAAACGCAGTTGCGCGTGAGCTTTATTGCTTCCTGGTGACAAAACGGAGCTTCCAAAGAACGCAAAGCTTTCAGTTTTTATATCGGTCTTTCTTCCAATCCTCACCTGTGGTCATGAACCTTAGGTGACGACTGAAAGCACACTGTCAAAAAAACAAACGGCAGAGATGGGATATTTGCGAAGAGTTCTCGGTGTGACCAGAGGCGTAAAGAGGGGTGGCAAGGGGGGGCAATTCCCCGGGCGCCGAATCACTGCGGGGGGTGCCGAAAAGTCCCAACAATGTCGCAAGTACTTTCTTCAACAGCATATTTGCTGCCGAAAGACCTCAGGCTCGAACACGGGTGCGCCAAACTTGCTTCTTGCTCCGGGCGCCATCTAACCTCGTTACGCCCCTGGGTGTGACGCTTCGTGAAAAAGAGGACTAGTCTGAAATCCGTAAAGCCCAGAATGTCAAGCCACTTTTCCGAATCGAGAGATCCCAGTTATGTTAGTTCGGCCATGTGTCCAGAATGTCCCAGGAAAGAATGGCGAACTAAGTCCTTCAAGCCTCAGTCCACACACAGGAAAGCGGCCCAAAGTTCGTCCAAGGACCAGTTGGAGTGACTACATCTCTGACCTTGCTTGCTCTTGTTTTGGTGTGGAGCCAGAATAACTATCTGAAATTGCTGTTGATCGTGAGGCATTTCGAGTCATCCTAGGGCTGCTGCACCCGCGATTCTCCCCAAAGGTAAAGCAAGCACAAAAATGAGTAAATGAATGAGCATGTACGCCTACATATTTGAACCTTGCTATTTATGAAATTTTCTTTAGTTTGTTTGCCAAAAGTGAGTGTCGTATTCAAATAATTAAGCATAGTTGGACGGAAACGTGTGTTATTGTGAAAATGAGGTAAAAGTATCAGACATATAAGGGAAAATTGTGTTGACACCCTAAAGCTCCACCACTACACCCTTTTGTAAAACTTAAAATAAACACTGCCAAATACCGAGTGCGGTTGTCTGCCTGGCCATAGAACTACAGACCAAATTGTCACCCTCCAGCAAATCGGGAGTGTGCCATAGGCGTCTGTCTGCACATGTTGTGTCGACGGCGAGAAAGCATATGACCGGGTGCCTCGAAAAAGCTTGGTGGAATTTTGCGGGTGTACGGTGTTGACGGCCTCCTGTAATTGGTCGTCAAATCATTGTATTCCTACTCGGAAGGTTTGTGTCCGTGTCGGAGGAGTTAAATCAAAACCGTTCACAGTGGATGTTGGATCCAGACAAGGGTGTGTGCTATCATAACTCGTCTTCATAGTCAATATAAACTGGATAGAAAATCACAGCCGAGTCGACGGCGGTGTTATTACTGGAAGCTGGGAGGTTAATTGTTTGCCTCTTGCAGGGTATTTGCAACTGCTTGCATCCTCTTCTTCAACAACCAAGTCCTCAACATGCACTTGATCGGTTTTCTGTTGCGTGCGACCAAGTGGGAATGAAACATAGCATTAAAAGACCGAGTTACTGTGTTTCTCCAGAAATCCAAGTCAGTGTGTGTTACAAACGAGCGGCAATACACTGCAGCAGGTCGAGAAATTCAAGTACCTTGGGGTGGTATTAACGAGTGACGGAAGGCGGAGCAAGGAGTTTGATACATGGATCGGTAAAGCAAACGCAGTTCTGAGCGAGCTTTATCGCTCTGTGTTCACAAGACGGGAGTTTTCAAACACTGCAAAGCTGTGTAGAGACGCAATTTCATCTCTACATGAAAGAGATTGGACAAGTCACGTTATGTATATGTTTTGTATTTTTCATTCGTGTGCGTTTGTGTGCAAGTTTTTTAGGTCAAATGTACAATATTTCAGATTGTGTGTGCTGCTAACGGCCTAATTAGTGTATGAAGCTATGTGCTATTGATTAAATTGCTTTGCATCGCATGTTGATTTCACTTTAGCTCTGGAAAGGTATACAAATCAACATTCAGAACATGATCCTCCCCCATGTGAAATAATTGTTACGATGCCTTGTGTTGTTTGACTCAATCCGATGTTGTCTTCCGCTTTGTGCGCTAGCTTTTCTCTCAACACAGCTTGCTTACTCCCACCGCAGCG
>JGI24158J21664_10014344_pt1 | contig 10405 bp, 7 predicted proteins | sample Ectturendosymbi3_FD_21664 | JGI IMG/M metagenome (IMG submission 21664) | reverse complement strand
CCTACGAAAGATTGGCGAGGCAAGTGCAGCTGGCTAAACCCACGGAAAAGCGGTTCAGAGGTCATCCAAGGCCTAGATGTAGTGAATACATCTCCGACCTTTCTTGGTCTCGTCTTGGTGTGGAGCCAGCAGAACTATCTGAAATTTTTGTTGACCGTGAGGTATTCCAAGTCCTCCTAGGACTGCTGCCGCCGCGAGCGACCCTCCCTAGAGGAAAAGAGGGCATGAAAATGAATGGAATGAATAACATTCACGTTATTTCGCTTATTCACCGGTGTTTAAAAGTGTTCGCTTAGCGGGTAAACAAGTTCCTTAGACGGCTAGAAATGATTAATACGAACGTAGAGAAGGTTCGAAATGATTTGTTTATAATTCATGACACCTTCCGCAGGAAATAAAGATACAAAAGCTGTTTCTAGTAAGTTCACACACCGCCGTTGTTGCGTCAGCGTTATAATGCGGCCCGCAGTTTACCTTACAAGTCTTAATGTGGCCCACGGAGCAAGTTGGGTTTGAGACCCCTGATTTAGAGTGTAGCGGAAGGGCTCATGATATGTGGATAGGATTTAGACTACAGTTCACACAATGCAGAAAAGAAGCTACCAAAAGCTTGCCAGTGAAACCATGACAAAATTCATTCGTGCATCTCGAAATGAGCCATTGGAGATGTCACGGTCAACTAAGTAGGTCATGCGTTCCGAACTTGTCATGTAAACACTTGAACCAATAATGTTCATCCAAAGGCAAAATAACTCGAGCACTATTTTGCCTCATGAGGCAAAATAGGCATTACCTTACATTAAGCAGAACCTTTAAGCAACATACCTGCATGTTACTGTAGAATTTGCAATTTTGTGGAGTCGGAGTTGAATATTTCTGATTTGTGGAGGAGGAGCGGATGCGGAGCAAAACTTTTTGGAGGAGGAGCGGATGTGGACTCCGTCCATCTCTGGTGGTAGCATGATGTTATGCATTGTCGCTTGTTGAAGTGGGCGTTATTCAACAGCTTTCGATGGTTGTGTCGTTTATTGCTTTTCATCTAGAATCTTGCTTTGCTGTGGTTAATAACAAAAGCAGCTATCGGCTGTCGATGACAAAAAACAGCAGAAAATTACTAAGTTTAGCATGAAATTAGGATTGACATAAAAGATTAGTACGTATTTCATATAAACTATATTATTAATATTTTTGAAATATACTATAAGTCATGTTAGTAAGCAAATATAGGCCACGTTTGTTTAGCACTGTGGTTCCTAACCTTTTTTGATTCATTCCTCCCTTTCCTCATTTTGGAACTTTTCATACTTCCCCTATTACACAATTGTTTTTTCATTCCTCCCCTATCACACGAGTCTGCAAGAATATTCTATCTACCAATATATTCTTTCTCTCGCCTGCCTTTTACCTGTCATGGTGTAGCTCAGTGTTCGAGTTCGTAGGCTAGCATTAATTACAATTGACACAATGGTCTCTATTGATGACAATAACTTGAGTGAAAAGTGGGACAAGAACCATTTGTTGTCTAAAGTTTGTCAACAAAAACGCGTGACAGTCCACTAAATGACTTAAAGATATCAAGTGATATAAATAATTGCAAGGGCCAGTGTCAACTTAAAAAAGTACAACACTTACTGTACAATGAATAGGTGACTTAACTATAAAGTGGAAATTCCTCCCCTGAATTCATAAAATTTCTCCCTGGGGAGGATTTCCTCCCCGGTTGGGAACCACTGATTTAGCATCAAAATATATGTTGGTGGACTTAGTAAGGCGACCTAGAAAAAAAGGCTCACTGAACCGGAAACGTCAGCACCTGATAAAATGAACTGTTTCTGGAAACGTCCTTGTTAAAAGATGCTATTTTGAACATGCATTTCCAAAACAGACACAATGTATTTAACTTGTGCAATCATTTGTGGTGAAAGATTTGTTCAGGGAACGAAAATACTTCTTGCGTATAGAACCGATGCTTGATTAGGAGTGTGGAGTGGAGTACAAACAAGTTATTCAAGATCAGTGTTGAGCAAGATGCAAGTTTGCAAAGTTGCTACAAGCTTTTGCAGGGATGGCGGAACCGGAGGGCTGTCTGCGCCTAGACTCCCCCACTTTTTATTGGGTCCTGCCCCACTTTTACATTTCGAATCTTGCTTAAATAAGTTTAAGCAACACAATTAGTATTGGGTCCACTGTTAAAGTAAATCGCTTGATGAAAAAATTTTTCCACAGTTTTTTGACGTGCACTTGTGCTCCCACTTTGAAAAAGGTTTCTCCACCACTGGGCTTGTGTAGTGCTCAGCAGTAAGATTACCACCAAAACAGAAAACGTACTCTTTTATTTTGGTGTCTCAACTTAAATAATATTTCATTCCTAGGAAAGCGAAATGTTTGCATAAAAACCTTATAAATGTTTTACTTTATTTGATATTGTGGTACTCTACTTTTTGATGCATTTGTACGTTACATAAGATTTAAAAAAAAATCGTTTAAACGTTTTGCTACGATTTTCACTCAAGCCGGCAAAAAGGATAACCATGGTAAAATTGCTCTGGGACGTCACTGAAAGTTTTTGATTCCAGAAACATTGTATGTCTATTGTCAAGCTACTTACACATCGGGGATGATCAGACAGACGAGCAAACGTCTCATTGTTGGAGAGAAGAAAAAATCTGCGCAGTTGACAAGCAAACACTATAAGGCTGTGAACCACTGTTGGGTCATCTTTTATCTGGTCTATGCAGTTCAGGGTACATCAACCACTCACGGGTGTCGGAAGAATTTTTTCCAGGGGGGCCACTAGTGTATTTTTTCAAATGATTTTTCTGGAGAGTGGCCAAAAGTGGTGAAATTTGTTTTTCCCACTCGAAACTGAGAAAGCAACCTTTTTTGCTGAAATTTTCAAAACCCAGGCGGGGCCAAGACCTCCCTGCCCCCCTGTCCGACGGCCATGCACCCGCTCACCCGTCAGTACTATACCACCTTCATTTGTTAGCTTGTGAGACTTGCACTGGTTTTGCTCTGCATACCCACCGTATAGCAGGTATTTTGCCTCAATCTCTAACCATGAGAAAAATGAGGTGTCGTTTGCCATTACAGTTCCAATCTAGGACACTGTACATGGAGTGGGGTCTCGTATAAAAATGTGACAAAACACCACGTAAATCTTAGCACGTGTAAGGACGCTGTCATGTTGAAACACAAGATAAATGTGTTTTTGTCAAATAAAGACAAACAGAATCATCTTCGTCGTTCAAATATAGTATTCAAACTAACATGCACCTGTGGGTCAACTTACATTGGACAGACTCACCGGCATTTAATAACCCTAATCAACTAAAAAATTTTGATCAACGTTCTGAAGAATGGAAACATTTGTCAGTCAATCCCACGTACCGCTTTAATTTCAAGCAACAAGAAATACTGGGAAGCATCGTCGGTCAAAAAAACTTCTACTCGAGTCTCTTTAATACAGGAACACCAGCCAGATCTCAACATCGATGGTTCGTCTATTCCAGGGGTGCACAACCTTCTTGCTATTGCCGGCCGCATTAGGTTTATTTTCATGAATTACGGCCGCCAGTGAGTTCAAGATATCTATTTTTTGCATTGCTTCTGTTCAGCTTCTACACACTGACCGTAGCCTGCTTCAACACTTCTGTTCGGCTGGCTTCCTACTAAGTATGTATCGTCATAAACAGCAGACAACGAGTTTAAATTAATGCACGGTCGCCATAACATTAACTATGCACAGCCGCATAAATGCTTATCGAAAGTTGCATGCGGCCGTACAGCCGCATGTTGTGCACCCTAGTCTATTCCCTCACTGCTATTTAATACATCATGGTCTTTATGACGTAATACAGCACGAATGTCTTCAAACTGCATCTTTACTGAACTGTTTCACTGTGGTATTTTATTAACATTCGTGATGACGGCTTACGAATGAGCTGAAACGTTGAATAAAATAATGTATTCGATATTTGTGACTATGTTGTCCGCAATAAGAATCTCCAGCAACTCCGTGCATCGCTTATCAAATGTGCTTTTGTTACATCACTGGCATAGTTTCGCCGACGTCCGTAATAGTACTATAAGAATCATATTCATTGCTTTTAGCAGCATAGTGATTTTGCCTGTGTGAAAGAAAATGGCTGAGTCTGAAGATATGACGCCTGCGACCTCGGAGGAAAGCATAGCCGTTCCTGATCCATCAGGACGACGTAAGTGCAAACCTTCTTACCAGAACATGATTAGGTGTGCCATTTTGGCCCTTAAGTCGAAGAGCGGTTCCTCGCGAAAGTCAATTATCAGATACATCCTTTCTCACAACACTGTCAAGAAGCAGAACTGTGCTCGATGCGTTGGACGCGCCATCAAGTGCATGCGCCGCTCCGGCATGATATATGTTACCAAGCGGGGTCAGTACAAGCTTACGCTCAAGGGTAGAGGCATCAGAGACAAAGGCCGAAAAAGACGACGAGGAGGAAGGAAAGGAAAACGCAGGGGTCGTCGCACTCGGCGCCGCAAGGGTAGGAAGAGCAGGAAGGGAAAGAAGAAGCGAAAGAAGGGCAGGAAAGGCAAGAAGAGGCGTAGGAAAGGTAGAAAAGGCAGGAAGGGTCGTCGCCGAACGCGAAAACGTCCCGTTTCCAGACGACGTCGTAGAGGCGGTAGGCGAAGAAAAGGCAGGAGAGGAGTCAAGCGCAGACGTTAGATCCTCAGCTCAAAACACGAAACTCAGTTATCAAGAAAACAAAAAGAAAAAAAACACACGATACATAAAATAAAAAACAGAAAGAAAATACGGTTGGTCAAAACAGGCAGTGCTTTGTAACTCTGATAGGGTTTAGTGCTGCGTCCAGAGAGTGAAAACTGCGCGAAGAGAGTAATTTGTAGGGCTATGCCCAAAGTCTAATCATTCGATATGTTTGCTTTATTCAGTCGAGATTGATTTATTTACTTGCTTCTGATCAAATATCAAGTATCTGATGGCTATCGACATTAACTCCTGCTTCGAGGATGTGGCTCCTGCGATGAACGAGCTGAGTATATCGAGCTTTTGCAACACTTGACGGTTAGAGTAAAAAAAACTTTGGTTCCACTCATGTGCTGTATTCATAACACTAAAATTTATGTGAAAGAAACAGTAGAAGCTTGGACTAAAAAAGCATGTATGTTGTTTGTTAAGATTTATGCATCTTTAATACAGTTTCAAACTGTTTGGTATCCCCACGGACGTAAAGAAAATAAATTAAAGCATTGTTTGCGCATTCTGGGTAAAGAAATGCTTTTCCACTGACTCCCATAGTAGTTCTGTGTTTTTCGGCTTCTGAAAATTGCTGCTGTCTATGATTTTGCAAGGAAAGAATGGTTGTCACAAACAAACAAACAAAGCAAACGCATGTAAGCTATAGTTTTTCCGAAAATTCACAAAGTAAACTTCGCCACAGATACAAAATTTTTACGTTTATTAAAAGAAATTTCAAAGTTAATTCGTATTTTTTGAGTTCTTACACAATTTTTAGATTTTTACGCCAGCCTACTGCACCAATATTAACATACAACCTTGCTTATTACGTCATTGCGGAAAAGCTTCGGCGACGTCCGAAAAACTGATATTAATGAAGTCTCGAGTTTTTCAACACTGCAGAAGTAATGTGTAATCTATAAAAAATGGGAAGGCCTGTCGACATTAACTGCACAACTTCAGAGGAGAGCATTAGTTTGCCAGATCCACTAGGCCAAGAAACTGGGCAGACATTTTATAGTTACTTAGTTGAGCGAGCAATTATTGCATTCGGCTCAAAAGGCGGTTTGTCGAAGAAAGCCATTATTCAGTACGCTGCTGCAACTAACAATGTCAACAAGAAAAGCTGCGCCAAAGCCGTCAATCGCGCTATCCTGCGCTTGCTGCATTCAGGTGTGATCAGAAAAAGCAGGCGAGGTCTGTACAGAATTTCTGCAAAGCATCGAGCTCTCAGAGTCAGAAAAAAGAGAAGACGAGAAAGAACACGTCGACTGAGGCGAGCACGGCTTCGCCGGCGAAAAAGGAAAGGCAAACGCCTGAAGAAAAAAAAGAGGAAATTGAAGAAGAAACGCAAAAGAGGGAAAAAGCGCAAGACGGTTCGTCGCAGAAAAAGAAAGCCAACCAAATATTCTTCTCGAAGAAGGAGAGGAGTGAAAAGAAAGAGAAAGCGCCGGAGGAGGTCAAAGCGCAGACGCTAAATTTGTGTGTCATCTTTACCACATCAAGACAAATCCCATACGACAATGTTATTAATAAACACAAACCGATTCAATGGTTTATGTCAGTTGACCTCCGTTATTCTTTTGCTTGGATTTGGGTAACTGCGAGTGATGTGGCTTTATCACAAACGGGCAATACGCGTTGCCTGTAAAGACCTGTGTCCTGGTTTGCAGTCGGAAAGGAGAAAGGCAAAAATAGCCATTAACTTCGCTGAAAGCATGCTGGGACTTCGGGTTCTTTTATTGGAGCAAAACATTAAAAAGAAGGAAGGAAAAATTACTCTTGACGATTTCTAGATCTTTGTCATGGAAGCAGCAGCCTGTCGCTTAGTTAGGCCATTCACAGCAATTGCTGCCATTATGCTTTTCGTCAACTTTCCAACATCACACAATGTTTGCACGGTTGTTAAAGTAGATCTTATTTTTTTCTTGACTTCTTGCGGAAATCATACTTTCTACCCGAATTAAAGAGTTGGGTGACATTGTGGAGCTCAGTTTTGTGGAAAATATGCTCAGTTAATGTAGAACAGAGGTTCCCAACCTGGGATACATTTCCCTATTTGAAGGGGTACAGTACATTTAAGGCAAGCAATAGAAGGTAAAAAAATATATATCTATATTACTGATTTTCAAATATTTATGTTTGTATCAGTGAATAATATTTTCGAAAATTATTATATGCTTATTGATAAATATATTCACTTTGGGACAGAAAAACGTAGTCTACCTTGATAGGTCTAAAAATCTGAAGGTTCTATAAAAGTGTTTTTTTTTTGTTATTTTACTCAGCCGTTTTGTCATAAGAAATTTAGGAATACATGCTCATCTGTCGAAATGCTGAAGAGGTACATGGTCAGAGAAAGGTTGGGAACTCTTGATGTAGAATATATCGGCAGTTTTAATAATCTAATGGTTCGACGGAGCCGTTTCAGGGTTTCGACAGAGGTCCTCAGAATTACGAAAATTCAGCAAACGTTTTTATTTTATTAATATACATTTGTCAAAACAGAACAGTTTCAAGTCCTTGGAATTAAATTAGCATAACATGGCTACCCTTGCCATAAGCAGATAAAGGTACAGCTTACGAGATCTTAGCTGAAGGTGCAGCTTACGAGATGCAAACTTTTGCTGACGAATGAGCTTTTCCAGATCAGTGGTTTTGCTGGAGGAAAACTCCTTTTATTTTACTAAAACGTTTGCTTGCTATACGGTGTTTGTATTTGATTGTATATTTTAAATTTCAATTTCCTGATACCTGGTCAAAGCCTTTGAGCTATCTGTGATAAAATGTGAAATTGCAGAGGAACAGGCACTGAGAGATCTCCATTTTTGACTTCGTTAGCCCTGGAAAACTTCCACTGTGACAGGCAATTATTCCATCTTCCCACCAACCCCTACCATCCAGCTTTTCACATTGCCTTTTTCAAAATATCATTTCAAGTTTCACTGCGTCGTTGACCAACCGTTCCAACACGTTTTATTTTTCTGGTTTACGCTTCACAATCCCAGACTCTGAAATCCATCGGTGTAGGAGCAGGCAAATTTTGGAGGGTGCGAAGGATTTTTGCCCGAATTTCCTCAAACTTGTCCGAAAAGTTTTTGTGCGACTTTTACCTATACGTTTTCTCCCACAACGATCATTAAGGCCATTTTGTAGTATGACCTTCAAAAAAGGTCTTCATGTGTTTTAATGTTTTTCTGCAAACGTTGGGCGCCATTTTTTGAAATCAAACAAAGTTGGCATCAATTTTTCCCAGAGTTTCAGAGATTTTTCCCGGAATTTGGACAAATCAAAACTTTTGGGGGTGCGCTTGCACCGCTTGTACCCCCGCCACCTACACCACTGCTGCAATCACATGTGATAGTGTGATATTTTGAATGTGTAAAAGTACATGAAGACTCTTAATTTCCCACCTCAGTTAAAACATTTTCACATTTTCAATTCTGAGTATGTTTTAAAAGCGTTTGAACCGAGTATGTTTTAAAGATCATGTTTAAAAAACTGAAATGCAATGGCAATGGTTGATGGCGAGTAGAAGAGGTTGCAGTTTATGCAATTAGTTCCAATATTACCAACCAATTTCAAACAGGAACGGTTTCTTGGGGTTTCCTTCGAAGAATTTATATTAAATACTATTTGAAAAGACGTTTGGTGGTACAGAACTTGAAGATGGCGTGAAGTAAGAGATTCATCCCAAAGCTTATCGTCTGACACTCTTCGTCTGACACTCTAAATACTATTTATTAAAATGCGCGAATAGGATTGAAAATTTTTGCAAAACAAAATTATCCTTTGAGGTTGTGCGGATCGAAGTTTGGAAGTTTTAACTATTGTTATACTAAATTCGTCCAGAAAGTTGTAAGAAAACTTTATTTCAAGAGTTTTGGATCAGTAAATTGTGAGGAAGTTTTAGCAGTTTGAGGAGTGTCTTTTCAGCGATTCGCTCTAATCTTGAGGAGTCTATAGTTCGATTACATTTCATGAAAACAAGCGTTTAGGGCAACTTTTAATATTTAGACACGTTCTTCTTTTTTCGTTTGAGCGAGTTCTTCTTTTATCCACTGCTAGCACGCCTAGATATCGGGGCAGGCGTTGAGCAGCCATTCGGTTGTCTCATCGTCCAGAACCGTCAGGCCGTGTCGTCCGCGAGGGGTCGATGGATTGGACAGTGGAGGACAACATGGTCGACGGTTTGTTCTGCACCACACTCACAGGCCGCAGTGGAGGCCATACCCCATTTGTACAGGCAGGAGCGGAAACTTCCGACACCGGTGCGGAGGCGGTTGAGCCGGACCCAGGCTCATCTTGGGAGGGTCATTCCGGGTGGTGTGTACCGGTGTCTGGAATTGAAGTGCGGAGTCTTGTGGGGTTGTCCGCTCACTCCGCGTTCCATTGATAATCCGCCTACAGCGACGCACGTATGTTGTTGTTGTCAGGAAAACTGATGAGTTGTTGTGCGGCGGGTACAAATGGGTGTCTCGATTTGAGGCGCCGTGCAGCTGCACCAGATGGACGGGTGAGCGCTGAGTGGAGCAGTTGTCCAGGCTCCATGGCACGGCGTCCTAGAGATAGTGTGGCTCCTCTGCAACGAAGCTCAGCAGGTTGGATGTCTGCGAGGATTGGAAGGTTGTCCGCTGGTGTAGGACGCAGGCATCCGGTCACAATTCGAAAGGGGTGGTTGATGGTGGGGTCAATAAGGCGGGTATGAGCACTGCGTCACCAAACAGGAGCGCAGTACTCTGCAGTCGAATGGACCAGGGGTAGGGTGGCTGTTCGCACCGTTGTTGCTCCAGCACCCCAACCAGAGCCAGTAAGCCGCCTCAGAAGTGCGACGCGTGACGTTAGCTTCTTGCGAAGTGACTCAAGGTGTCGGCGGTACGTGAGCGACCTGTCCAACGTTACTCCGAGGTATTTGGGCTCAGAGCAGAAGAGCAGGGGTTCGTTGTTGTGGTTGACTTTCAGCTCACGTTTGGCTTCCTTGTTGTTGAGATGGAAGACTGCCGACACCGTTTTGGTGGTGCTGGGCTTTAGCTTCCAAGTCTGGTGGTATTCACCTAGTGTTGTCATGTCCTTGCTCAGCGCCCCTTGCCAGCCAATCTCCATCAGCATGCGTGACTGCTAGGTCGTCAGCATATGCATACTTTCTGGAGATGGTGGCTGGCAGGTTAGAGGGGTAGATGTTGAGAAGGAGCGCCAGGACAGATCCCTGTGGGACGCCGTTCTTGAGGTGTCGTAACCTGCTCCTTTGGCCATTTCCGGTGGAAAGGGTAAAGCTGCGATTGCTAACCATCTCCATGATCATGTGGACCGTGTCTGTCAGGCAGCAATCGCAGCAGTTTGCAGGTGAGGCCGCGGTGCCATACAGTGTCGTAGGCTGCTGTGAGGTCGACAAGTACAACTCCGGCCTTCTATTGAGCTGAAAAGCTATCCTCGATGTCCTGTGTCAAGAGGGTGACCTGATCTACGGCCGACCTCCCGTGTCGGAAGCCCACCTGCTCCTGAGGGAGCTGTGGGTCGGTGATTGTTTCGACAAGAGCGTAGATGAGTCTCTCGAGGATTTTAAAGGGGACACACAGCAGAGATATAGGGCAATAGCTCTTTGGGTCCCCCAATGACTCCTCTGGCTTAGGGATCGCAACTACTAGTGCTCTTCTCCAGATCTTT
>JGI24158J21664_10014343_pt1 | contig 10405 bp, 7 predicted proteins | sample Ectturendosymbi3_FD_21664 | JGI IMG/M metagenome (IMG submission 21664) | reverse complement strand
TGCTTTGGCTTGGCAACTTCAAGACGTCAGGTTGCTTAGTTGGGAGACCGACCTGTGCTCCTGCAACAACTAGGTTGACCCCTCAACTGGTAGGGATCTCTACAAAAACCTACGACCCCAGTCCCTGCACCTGTTTGTATTTCGCCAACAAATAATACGCACAGTCCAAGGGCCTAGTGTATCCACACCGTTGGATGTCGTTGGTGCCTGCCGTTAAGGCTAGTCTTAACAATTTGGTGACCCCTGTGCAGACAAATGTGGGTTTCCTGCACTTGTGTACATGACAGAATAAAATAAAGATCTTTATTTTCAAAAAATATGGTCTTTATTTTCAGTTGTGTTAGCGGGTGTAAACAGCTCTCTTAGCACAGCAGTTTACGCGTGTTTGCAAGTCCATAGCTCCTCCGCCGATTGTGCTAGAGAGCTGTTTACACCCTCAAAAGACTTGGCAAGTCTTCGAGTCCGCAATGAAAATTTTTCTGATTTTATTTTTTTGTGAGTGACGCCATAAGTGGAGTAGTTTTAGCCTTTTTGTCCCACTTCATCTGGTCTTGTGACCGAACCGCTAGATCGTAGTATTTCGCTCAAGTTTTTTTGGAAACTACGATAAAATCCGACACTTTTGATATTTGGATGACGTTCTTGGGTTTCGGGTTCAAAAGTTATGACCTAAAACAACAAATAATTACGGTGGCTATACAGTCTAATTGCTTTAGGCTTGTTGAGTTCAGTACAGCACTGTTTTACATATCATTTGACATATAAAACTGTGTGTTTATTCCAAGCAGGCCCGCAACCGTCGGGGGCATTTCGAAGCAGGGACCCCTTCATTATTGCTTTTATTTCAGGCAGGTCCTTAGTCCAGGGCTGGTGTTCAGGGGCATTAATCCCCCCAATTTTTTCTTTCCCTCAAATTTTTGCTAAAGAAAAAATTGTTTTTCAAAAATTCAATGAAACTTATTCGCGTTGAAAATCTATTTTGTGCCCCCAACGTTCAAACGTGGCTTCCAAACCTGATTGAAAGCATAAAGGAGTCCTGAAATTAGCAGCTTCGTGGACCATTGTAACAAATTTGTAACGTTTCAAAAAATGGGAGTAAAACATTTTTTTCCAAAAACTTTGTAACAGTGCAATATTTATGCAGTTTGTCACAAAAACAAACACCAAGACAGTTTCTTAGGCAAAGAAAGAAATTCGGTCCTTGGAGGGTTAAATGAAATCGTGAACTGATTCTCAATACCAGTAGTGTTGCATTGCACTTCAGCCACTAAACAACGTCCACAAGACTTCCAGAGATGTTAATGCAATATTTTCATAATGTCTAGGCCCCTTGCATAAACGTAACACCCCTGAGTGCAGATTTGTTAATACCACGAAACGCTGCAAATAATGAGATACGCCAAGCTGTGAGAGCACACTGGTCTTGTGTTCCGGCCCAGCGGTTTGACAAGCCGAAGAAAAGCTATTGAATCTCGTACCTTAAGTTCGTTTACAGATTACTACTGTGGATGCAGTGACACGAAACTCTGAGGGACTGTGCTAAATCAAATGGATTGAGAGTAGAATGCTGAAAGAATCAGGCAACACGCACGTCCACAGGACAACTTACTAATTGGGCAAATAGCGAATTTATTTCCAATACAGCAGCTATGTTGCTCAAAAACTGACCGAACAAAACTTTCATAAGTATAACCAGGATATATGTGCACAACCATAAGCGATTCAATGTCCACATGTTCCAGTTTTGTTTTTTAAGTCAGATGAGGACCAGACCGTAGCATTCCTCAAAATCGCAATGACTAAATATCCAAATCAAGACCAAAATAGAACTTGCGTATTGCAAACTTTCATAGCATAGGTAAGATTTCCATGCAGCATGTTACTGTAACATTAGGGAAAGGAATTGTGCTTCTTAACGGCAGCTAGACTAGTCGTCAATGCATAGCGCAAGGTGCGAATGAAAAAACGTTAAAAATTTAAGATTTGTCGACTAATTTTGTTTTTTATCACAAAACTTTTTTTTCCGGAGAAAACATTTCAGAACTTCAAGAAACTTGAAAACAATTCGTCACGAATCGATCTGAATTCACTATGAGTTTAGATGAACAGCATACTGTATTCTTGTGAAACAAATGAGTTAAACGGGGATGCTAAATACAGCGACACAAATCTGACCACAGAAACAAGATACTGTACAAGGCGTGAGTTAGTAAAACGAACGTGAAACGTTCTGCAAAATCGTTTCTGTGCATGACAGGTATCAAACACGAAAGTATTAGAGCTTGTAGCCATTCTTAACATGCAACGATGATTTCATGTTGATGACGTTGCATGTGCGCTTGAAAGGTGTTTAGATGCTGTTCCTAATTCAACTTGAACTGTTTGCAGAGATCCACTGCCACTTGAGGAACTGAAAAAGTACAAAGTAAATTTAATTTTTCTAATCTTTCATGACCTCTGCTGAGCAACGATTTCAAAGCTGCACAGCAGTGCTCTCCTGCTCAGGAATCCTTATTTTACTATACGTGTCAGTAAAAGCAGGGCATAATGCTGCCCATAATTTGCATACGTCTTCCTGGGACACGTGACATCCGTTATTTCCAGACCAAACTATTTTTTACTTCCATATGTGCATTGTTGATCACTTTTGCAAAAAAATTTAATCTTTCCAGCGAAACGTACATATCATTCAAATTTTAGGCAGGATACCACCAAAAAACGATTTTTTAGAGGGGATTTTTTGTTTGTGGGCGAAAACGCCATGCACGTGCTAGATCCGTTTTCTTTCAGATCAAGTCATGGTGTTGGAAAACTCATCACATGTAAGGAATTGTTGGTCATATGTGGCCAAACAAGTTTTGCACTTAAAATTGTATTGAAATGAAAAGTGTCCAAAATTCCCAACACATCAGGTGTCCCTGGGTGGTATGGTACCATACAGGCCCGTCGCCAGGATGTAGCAGCAGGGGGGCCAAAAACCAGAAGTGGGGCCACATTTTTAAAATACAATATTGGATGTATGCAGCAACCGGTGGGCCAAACGTGAAATGGGGGGGCACCTATTCCAAATGGGGCGCCGGGCACCACTGGTCCCCCCGCTGGCTACGGCCCTGTACCTATACATCCTGTGTGTAGGCTTTCAGGGGCATTTTTGTGAAATAATTCTGGCAATATTCCATTTGTCTCTGAAATCAGGAAAAATCATTGAAGCACAGGTTTCTAACATTTTTCTAAGTATGTGAAATTAACAAAGGAAAATGCCTCTGGGTAGGGGACAACCCATGATTACTGAGTGGGGTTGAAAACACTTAAGGTTAAGTGAAAGACATCACACTTTTATTGGAATAAGCAATAGTTTTAGTGAAATTCACAACAGAAGTTTCCTCTCAAGTAGTGGCGTATCTAGGATTTTCCGCCCCCGGGGACAAAGCCCGTTTAGGCCCCTTCACCCGGCCAGTCCGTGGGAGCATACTGTAGATGCGAAGAGTGAGTTGCGGGTGAAAAGCCGTCAAGAGCTGATTCGTGCCGCGTATAAAGTTATTTCTGGACCCTTCTGAAAACTTCGTATAACGTCACGGATATGACGTCAGGGCCTTTCAAACTTGGAGATAATTAACTATTCAAGAATCGTTTCGCGTGAAGCTATACCCACTTTGAAACTTCGGTCACAATTGAACATTCAAACTGTTGCATTGCCAGATCTAAAATTGCGATAATACAATAGAATTGCAGAAAATGGTGAAACAAAATGCAAAAATTAAGCCAAAAGTTCTCTGACCACCTGCAAAAATCTGCCAAGCCTGCTCAGGTGTATTTTGCCTGGATATGGCAAACATACTTGAGGCGTGGTGCGGGCATTCGGAAAATGACTGTTGCATTCTCGAAATCTGCATAAGCTTTTCGCATATCAGAAAAACGGGTGTGTGTGTGTCAGGATCGGGAAAAGTGCACTTGAAGTGTTCCAAAAAGAAGCTGGTTCAAGCCAACTTTTCCTGTATGCGGCAAAAACGTTTTGACATATTCATGTGTTACCAACCGCCTTGGTTTGGCAGATCAACCAAAATATTATTGACGAGGAGATGATTCGACCCGCGTGAGTCATTAGAACGTTCAGTAATTGCTTTCCAAGCGCCCAGAAATCTTTCTGTTAAGTAGTTTCCCTTGGGAAAAAGTCGAGCTGAGTTTTCACAAAAAAGCTTGTGATATTCTATTTGTATATGAAATGTGCGAAATTTTGAAAAAAAGCCACGACTGTCTTTTTACGGTTTTAGAGTACAGGTCTGTGCTGGAGTTTTCATTTGTAAAAACTAAGTGAAATGTCTCGCTGTGAACAAAGCAACACGATGTTGCCTCCTGCGATGTGGTCCACCATCTACAGCACATTTATTTCTTGATTTAACGTCAGCGATAATCAACGCAAGTCCATGAACCGCTGGCGGCAAGACACTCTGCCAAATTTGCGGTTCATCGCACTGAAACAAGACGAGGTTCGCGTGCCGAAAGTGTGGAGCTTCTGTGTGCAAAGAACACTTTCGAATCTTCTGCCCAAACGGCAGAAAGAAAAGCGTTGCAGGCATTTTGGTTTTTGTTGTATAGTCCATTTCAACGTCGCTACTGTTTGTAAGAAGTTTTTCTGCATGCGTTGTGTGTCCAAGTACTTTATCCAGTTTAGTTTGTACGACGTAAACTCAAAAGCACATAAGTCTTTCAATAAAAACCCTGTTGTTACTTTGTGAAAAGTGCGTTAACTCAAAACAAGCGTTGCCGCCAAAACATGTTTGAAATCACTTTGTTTTTCCTTATTTTGATCGCGTCCGTGCAGTAGATTGCCAGATATTGTCGTAAAGAAATTTGTCCAGTTTGGGCCAAGTACACCGTGTGTGAAAGATTTCACAAAAACATCATAAAAATAACGTGTCTCAACCTACTGTACTTTTTTGCATGTCCTTCCACCAGCTTCGAACACATCACGACATGGGTCTTGCAAGACCCAAGGTAGGGTCTTTTTTTAGGGTCAGATGAACTTGGGAATAGTTTCTGTGTTGTTCAAAAACGCGCCTGTGCATCTTACAGGTTTGTGTAAGCTTTTGTTGTTGTGGGAACAATTTTTGCCAGAGTGTAGAAAATTTTACCAACATTTTTTGTTTTCAATTTAACCTAAGCACAATTTTAATGCAGAGACAGAATTTTATGGGTAGACAATTTTCTGATAACACAGCATTAAATTGGCGAGGGCTGCACCTTGTTTTCTAAAGCACATTTACTTCAGAAGCTTTTGAAGATCCCGAACACAGCGTAAGTCACCCGCTTGATATCCTCTCTTGTCAGGTTTGCTCACAATCACTGCTGCTGCGAGCTGTTGTGTGTTCTCGAACATGCAATCGAAGAGCTTTGACTTTTAGAAGGTCATAAAGGGCAGACCGAGGGAAGACTCAGGAATACATAAAAGAGACGGACGGCAGAAAAATGCATATAAACGGGCAAATATAGTACCCTGAAAAGTCCCGTACCACGAAGTGACGTCATAGGACAATTCCATTGTATTTACTTCAAAACCTGACGTTACAATTCTTCATTTTTTCCTGCTGCCGAATTACTATTTAATGATTAGTGAATGCAGTTATAGCTGATGCGTTATTTCAGTGTTTCGCTCCTCCCTCAATGTTGACCGTATTTATCAACTTTCGCTTGCTTTGTGCTGCGCTATGCCTAACCGTTTTTGTGTTATTCGAATGCCTTATTATGTGGACCATGAACCTGACGCAAATGAAATGTTATTATTAGTATTAATATTATTTAACAAAGCAATGCCAATACTAAGTACGAAACTCAAGAAGAGAGATCCACGGCATCGCTGTAAGAGGGAAGGCCCGAGGACACTGCTTGCTTCGCCTCCCCTAACATCCACTTCTTGTCACATGTATTAACCAAGGAAATGTCAAGGCCAAAGCAGTCACCATTATTTCAATACCTCACAAATGCAAATCGTCACAACTAACTTCAGACCCACCTTAAACACATTTCAACATGAAGTCTGCCAACCCATCAGAGCTCAAACAATATTGTTAAACGTGAGATTCATTATCATAACCACATACTGTAACTTAAGTCTCATCGCTGCTCTAAATCTAGCGCAGTAACATACTGCATGCACTGTGAGCGTTTGATTCCTCTCCCACTGGTACGCAACTACAACAGGAGAACCAAGTCGGAAAATTCGCAACCCTCTCTATCTGAATGCATTGGGATACAGCCGTGAGTCAAACAACAATTTGGGCGCTTGTTGCTGGATACCAGGGGTGTAGTGCTAAAAAAGAGGTGTGCGAGCGCCATTCTCACTCCACTACACTTCTGATTTAAGCTAAAGTCGAACTCTGACACCAAATATCGCTCGGATGACCTCACACGCATAAAGTTCCTTCAGTTATCGCAATCTGCCACACGTAGAAATTGAAATGAAAAGTCTAGATCTTCAAGTAAGTGCAAGAAGGTGTGGGAACGCAGTTTCCACTCGACAACCTCCCTGCTGGAGTCAAAAGCTACATCTTTAAAAGTCACTAACGTTCGCAACTTCTCGGTTTGCGAACCTTGGTGTTCTTGATGAAATTTCGCAACTGGGTACCAGCCATTGGCATACTTTGTAATAATAATATTTAGTATCCGCTGACATTTGACATTTCATAAATAATAAATATTGTAACATTTCGACCTAAATTTGGCGCCTTTACAATTCTTCGCCCTGGGGCAGATGTATCCCTAGTTGCGCCACTGTTCTCATAGTCATGTGTTCCAAATTGTCAAAATCGATATGTTCTTTTTGTCAAAGTGCTGTGTTTCTACCTAACCTGAATATTTATTCTAAAACACCTTAGTCAAGCGTATGTCCTTCTACAGCCATACAACCATACTTACTTGACTCTGGACTTCAGTCTCTTCCACAAGCTTTCAATGAAACTGGAATACAGGATCGGATTGAGAACGCTATTGATTGGAAGAAGAACTATGGCCGTCAAAGCGTAAGCGATGTTATCGATTTTCATCCCTCCGAAATTTACGAACACCATGATGCAAAGTGGAACCCAGCAGCAGAAGTCCGTCGCAATGAGGCGAAAAATTTTTTTCTGAATGGCTGTGCAAATGGCAAACAATTAAAGAGCTATCTCAAGTGTGAATAAACGTTTATCAATATATGTTTAATTGGGGGTTCAACGTATGTGCAGGTCTCTAGTGAGCTTAAGGTGTTTGCCAACAAATGATTGGGTGGTGGCAGACAGGATGACCATAGTGTCTTTTCGCCGCCTCCTGGTCTTTCTGTATCTGGATTGACTAGTGCACTAGCGTTAAAGCCAAAAAATAAAACTGTTGTTTTTGTTGTCGTTGTTGATCAATGCTAAGAAAAAAAACAAACTTTCGGACGAATTCAAAACTCAATATTGTTCCGCGTGCATTCAACAAGTAATCCTAATTTAAAATCGTATGCCAATCGTCTTAAAGACGCAATTCAATTTTTCTATAAAATAACACATAATTTACCAGTATTTTGTTCACAAAACTTTGTGTTATACAAGTGTTTTCATCATTTTTTAGTCTTCGGAAACTGTTCAAACACTTTTTCGGTCGGTTGATGATGGCACATAGCTGTTCCGCAACAAATGATCTTACAATGAAAAGTGCTGAGCAGTGCACTGGTGTAGGAGCAGGCACTTTTTTCAGAGTGCAAAGGATATTTTGCACGATGTTCTCAAAATTTTCCGGAGAAACTAAGCGACAAACTATCTCCCAACAAAATTTCTATCGCTCTTGGTGTATTACATTATGTTTTTATCTGCCATGTTTCCGTAGACTTGAAAGCAGAAAATTTGGTGCTTAAAATTTGTTTCTCAATAACCCAAGTGAAAAAAGTAGCTTACCCTAGGCTGTGCAAGAACATTGTCAGAAGCCAGCTGGCTCAGTTTTCCTGAACATAACAGATAGTTCTTAGATTTTCCACTCACAATTCAGCTGTTGCTGTCAGCAAGGAACCTCAAATATAGCTGAGGTAGGCCTACAACTACTTCCTTTGTTTACACCTATACCTGGCATCTATCATATTGCTTAAATTATGGCTATGCCGTGAGTCTCACAACATTGTCTGTTCAACATATGCTTATTCAAACACCTAGTTGTAAATTTAAAAACACAAGCGTTTCAGTACTTGAGTAGCATGGATCCTGAAGCACATCAATGAAATGTCTTCTTTTGTCCAAATTTTCAAATGATTCAGTTCAACTCTCACAAAGTAAAACACAAAGTTACTAGAAAGAGTTTGTTGATTTTTCATACTGTATATTTACACAACTAGTACCTAAAACAAGGAAATATTCTGAAGAACAACAAATGTACTCAAGAACAAGGAAGTATAATATTATTAGTATTGCAAAAAAATTTCGAATTTTCAGAATATCAATCCTGCTTGCGATTCGTTAAAAGAGCAAAGCTGACATTTCATGTTAGAGAGATTGCAAGCATTGATGCTACAAGTGACATCGTAGTCAAATCAAATAATTGATATTGATATTTTTTTGGTCTGAACATTATTACAAATCGGTGAAAATTTGGTTTGCTAGTAGAGTCGAAATAAATCAATCAGAACAAGTCAATATTTTATGTAAATGATTTCGAATATCAATCCACGAAATACCATTTTTTTTGTCTTTTCCTCGTGATCTCTGGTTCATGCTCTTAGCAGCTTTCATCGTGACTGCAATATAAGCGACCGCGACAAATGCAAACCCAATGAAGTTGATAATGGTCACCGAAAGTGAAAACATCCACGCTCCATCCATTCTGGTGACAAAAATCTTAGGGATGCATACGCTGCTTTCACTGTAATACCTGCAAAATAATAAAAAATATGTTACGAATGGAAGACATTGCAGCTGTAAGAAAATGATTCAATTATTGTGAGGGTTATTTTATTTGTTCCTGTGCAAAGTATTACACTTTCTTGAAAGCAAAGTGAATTCGTTTGCGAATGAAATCGAGGAACAACACTGATTTTGCTCAACATTCGTGTAACTTTTTATTGCAAGTTGAACGCTCTTTCATAAATGCTGGTGAATTGTCAATTGCGTTTTGAAAACTAAAAGGCGTTTCGTTTTGCATAAAAATTAGTCTAATTAATAGCCTAATGCTTGTCGGGGTGCTAACAAAAATTTAGATTGTTTGAATATTTCCCTCAAAAGAGAAGCATGAGGCATGATTCCGGTGAAGGCAAGCTATTTGAGCGCTTGGTGTGTTTAGCATGGGAGAAAATATAATTTCAACAGAACTTGAAATGCTTACCCAAAGGTGCGGTGGACGGATAAACTCTCATTTCCCAAATTGTATTTTGACAAAAACTTTTCCATTTCTGACCAAGACTCAATATTCAACAAATTTTCAACATCAGTGTCAGAAATCAAAGACAACGTTGGAGAATACGTCACTAAACGTTGAACATATTGTTGTGCTTCTTCCAATGTTACAACTTTACCGAAGAATGGGTGGTCGTCTATCCAAGCCTTGTTAACAAATACTCCTTGATTCCCCACTATCAGAGGAATAATAGCTGATGCGATAGAGATTGCCCATGCTGTCACGATTGAAGCAGCCACAGCTTTTGGTTTAGGATAGCTTCGTGCAGGAAAAGGCTGAAATAGAAAACATTCTTTCACAAGGAGATTGAACAAAGCATTATTAAAGTGGAAAGTTCTGATCAACTCACAAGTCTAGATAGTTTTCAAAACATATTTTGTGAACTTCTGGTACTTACATAGTAAACTGCGTAGACACGGGTGATAGTGAGCAACACCATAGTGATCATCGAAGTCTCGCTTGACAAAACCACCAGTACACCCATTGTGGCGCAAGCTGGACTTGAAAGCCATTCCAGCGACATGGTGCAATACCGTCCACTGTACACAGCTCCAGCTATTCCAAGCATAATCAGATACACTCCCATCAGCAGATCCGAAAGAGCCAGATTGAAAATCAAGAGATGGTTATTGGTAAAAGATGCATCTTCATCTCGCCTGAGGAGTTGCCGAAGCCTTTTTTGCTCCGAGAATATGACTGCCTAATAAATAAATAGATTTACACACTTTTGTCCTGAAACATCACAACAGGATACCAAAACCAAAAAAACTTAGATCAAATTTTTTGTACTGAAAAGAAGAGATCGCATTGTTTATAACAGTGGTCAATAAGAAAGGGTTTAGGAAATTAGAAAAGGCGTGTTGTCATTGGTTGAAGATGTAATTTGGACCTCGTCGAAACGTTGGAACAGTCAACCAATGGAAAATTTGGGAGGTTTAGGAGATCTTCAAGGAGTAAACGAATTATTTTTGTTCGCAGAGAAAAGAATTCAGAGATTTGGTGAAAGTCG
>JGI24158J21664_10014342_pt1 | contig 10407 bp, 6 predicted proteins | sample Ectturendosymbi3_FD_21664 | JGI IMG/M metagenome (IMG submission 21664) | reverse complement strand
TATCTGGAGACAGGCACTGAATGCTAGTCGTGCTAGGTGCCAGCCTAGTACCTCGCGAACGAGACGTCTTCCTGTCCAGGTGGTCAACGCATTGGCTCGTTCAGGGTGCTGACTCAGCAAATCACGTTCAGAACCAGACCACACGTTATCCATATATGGTAACGAGACAGCGCAAAACTGGCCTTGTAAACGTAGTAATAGAGAGTTCATGTTTCCAGTCTATGTTAAAGTAATTGCATCGATTAGATCAGAATTCTTGAGATTTTCTTCCACACATTTCATTCGAAACCTCATTTTTAATCAACCGAAAGTGTCGATGATGTAATACACGCAGCCCTCGGTAGCAGTGTGTAATATATGCCACCCCTCTGATAAAATATAGTGTTAATATAATGTATGCGGCCCGCGGTAGCAATAAAGTTTTCGATGTGGCCCTCCGTAGAAAATGTTTGCCTACCCCTGGTTTAGCTCATGCCAGAGTAATCTATCGCTGTAAATGAAGCAATTACAGCCTCTCTAATTCTAGAAACAACCACTATTCTGACGCAAGTTTAAGAATCTTACAGTACTGCACAAGGCCTGCTACAAGCGTTATTGCAAACATGCATTATGACTTCTATGAAATGTGGTGTAGTACTCCACACTGAACCCATGGCACATGTCCACTGCACTTAGACGAATCTACAGTAATTGTAATGTGTGAAATGCGAAGCCACGTTACAAAATTATTCAATTCCTGGCATGCAATTTACAATTTCCGCTTGCCACAACAACAGCAAAAATTTAAAATCGACTTCAACAAAAAACACATTAACATTTGTTGAGAGCATGCAAATGTAGGTGCCGTAAAGGAAACGAAGTTAGCGATTATTTACCAGATAAACAACAGCCTTAAGAAGAACATAAAGCATAGGAATTTAAAATGAGTTGTGGATCGCAAACTTCAATGGTTAACACTTCACAGGCGGAGTTGGGCTCAGTTGCGAATAACGTTTTTTCCAAAAATAATTTTTTAGTGAAAAAGTATTTTCTTCCATTTCATAATGGAGTTATTTTTCTCAAAATCAAAGTTTTTGCGAAAAATTTCGTGACAAAATTTTTCTTGCAATGAAATAAATTTCATGGAGCAAACGGGCCGCCATAGACTTGTGACACCTCGTTGTTCCGCAGAGCTTCTGTCGGTGACGTCAGCGCCAGCTCAATCGTCGAAAAGGTCGGCCGGCTCAACCAAGGCAAAGTAAACATACACACGCTCGGCTTTGGTCCCCTCGTCGACATGAAGTTCCTCAAAAAGCTTTCTAGTCTCAATGGCGGAGAATCCAGACAAGTTTTAGACGGCATGGACGCTGAAGTTCAGGTAACCTTCAACGACTCTACTTTGTCGCGTTTCGCTGCTCATCGAAAACATTTCAGTCATCGATGATTTTCGGAAGTAGGGCGGCAACCAATCGCAGAGCAGTTCACGCTCGACTGGTTTGCAGCCCGTCACTGCGCCAGACAGCTCCAGGCTCGTCAACATGAAATCGTGCATGTCCCTGCTGCAACCAGGACTTGAAGTTCTAATCTAGTTTATGCTGCCATACCGCAGTCTCGTGCAGAAACACGTTTACCTGCTGCTCAACCCACCGGATGAGTGCGTTCTATTGTGCAACCACTATTGCACCGAAACATCATAACCCGCTCGTAGAGTGGACTGTGCCCTCGGTTTCATGGCGTGGGCAACAAGTTTGCTCCAAGCTGCTTTTGGCTGCAACATACGTAACAAGCAACATTGTTGGACGTTGGTGCGCGGTAAAAAATTTTATAGAAGAAATACGTCAAAATGGCGTGTTTCAGATATACCTGCGCCTTTGTTCTTGTTATTTTTTTCATTAAAAATCAAGTTCATGCCACGATTTTTGTTTGTTTCTGAAATAAGGATTTGCCTGGCCTTAAAACAGCTGCGATGTGTTATTCGTCGATGCTTGGCATGAAAACTAAAATCAAACCCGAAGGTCGCTGTGGTGCTAATACCGATTAGAACAAAAAATAACCTCATCAAAAACTTTTATATATTAATGATTTCGAAGCAATACGATACAAGTTCGCTTCCTTTGGTTTACAGCTATTTCAGCAAGCATTGTTATCAAAGTTGTTTGAGACAAATCGGAATTTTGTTTTATGTTTAGACTCAGTCTTTTTAAAGAAAATGTTAGGTGCCCGGTATGGACCGGTAGAGACCCGATTTTCTCTTATTCTAATAACCCGATGATAATTTTTTCTGATTCTAGGGACCCGATTTTCATTTCTAGGGATTCGGGTTCCTAAAACACCTTAAAAAACACCTTCATTTTTCCTCTTCAATAAAAAGTTGCGAAAAATAGAAAAATAGGTGTTTTGGCACCTTGTTTTCTGACGGAGTGCGCCTTCAAACGCCGGGTCTAATTCCACCACTGATCGGAACGATATTGGCAGCCTGGAACTCAACTATACAAACTCACTGACAAATTTCATCAACATTGTTTAAAAAAATGTCGGTTTTCATGTAAATCGCGGTTCGATCCAAAATTTCGGAACAAATCCAGAAAGTAGCGTTGTGTTGTTACGCTTGCCACCGGATTTAGACATGTGGAGACTCCGGGGCAGCCTTTGCCCCCCCACCCGGGGAGCGATTTTATGTATTGTGGGGGCGGTTTTGTGTATTTGGGGGGCGATTTTGTGACATACGAGATTTGGGGGGCGATTTCTGCAGGTTGAAACATACTACAATTTTGACTTGATTCCAAAAAAGCAATATTTATTACTTTGAAATCACAGCATTTGAGGTGCTGTCGACTCCACGGATCATAACAAAGGTTATAAAACACATGATATCGGTCTGGTGACGCAACAATCAAGCCAACATCGTGTTGTGTAACGCTTTAATGCACCAACTATTGAATACCACTGTGATTGTCACTTCCCGGTATTTTGTTGAGTCCACGTTCAAAATAGGACAAAAGAGCAGAGAAACTGTTGCGCTGAGTAGTTTGCAACGTTGGTTAACCAAATCGTGGCATGACAAACGCCACAAAACGGACATCAAGCAATAACATTTATCAACCTGTACACATCAACACGCGGGGTTTTGGATGTTTCTGGTATAGTATGCATTAATAACTTTTATTGTACTGATATTGGTTGAAAGCCACCAATCCTGATATAGCTATCAGAAAATACCCAATCGATCAAACTCCATTTTTTCAAGAGGAAAAACTTCAGCTTCTTTGAAGATAAATGGCCCAACAATCATAAAATTGTTTTCACTAAATCATCGCTTCAACGTTAGCGGCGATAGCGAACATTGTTTGCAAGCTGCCCTCAAGTTTCGGCTAGTTAATTGTCGTCGTGAGCTGTCGCAAACCCCTCCAACCATAGGTGTTATTATTAGCAAAATTGCGTTGAAACAAGTCTGCATGGTCTTCGGTACAGCATAGCCAAACTATTGTTTCGCAGGCAAAAAAAACGTAACAGTCCGTTATCATGAGTTTTGTAATAATTGTTTAATACAGTGGCCCTTAAACATTTGGCTACCACGCCCCCCTAAGTAGTCGTCCTTTGCTTCAAGCCCCCTGAAGTTAAATAAGTTGTGAAAACAAGTGTATTTCTGGTAAATTTCTGATCAAACTTTCCATGTTGTTGAGCGCCTATGAGCTCGACCCCCCCTCGAAATTTACCGACGGCCCCCTGGGGAGTCATTTCCCCGATTAAGAACCACTGTTTTAATAGCTTGAGTAAAACAATGTACCTAAGTGTGTTCTGTTGCAACAATACTGGAAATATAACTGTTGCGAAACGAGTTACGCAGCGATTAATGGCGAGTAAAACTACTTACAGCTAAGCATAAGTTATATAAATGTGCTTTTCATTCAATTCGAGTGTTTTGCTGTACTGTGGATATAGCTGTACTGTGTTCATCTTACTTATGACAGAGTATAACAGAACAGTAAGCTAAGAAAGGGGCAACTCAGACTACCGGCGAGTAAGCCCGAACACCCCTTTTTGGCTAAACTAATTAGAAGGCCAAATAATCCTTTTCGCTGCTTGTTATTTGAGGCTTGCTATGAAGTCATTCTGTTGTGGAGATTACGCCGAACGTTACATTGCATAGAAAGTTACTGGATGAAATACCTTTTCGCCACCTAACTAGCATAAGCGAATGCGATTCAACATCCAGGAACGTCTCATCGACTTCCAAAGCAACGATGAAGCCCGTGTTATATTTCATACACACGGATGGTCAAAATTTTGGATAAAGTGCAGTGAGGGCTTTCTAGAACTTTGGGAAAAGTGAAGCTATTATTACTTGCGTTTCTCACGACATATTTTTCTGAGTAAGGTTTCTGCCAAGTACTGCGTATGCGTAATTAATACCACAATCGTCTTGACACGAACGATTCCGTGGAAACACCATACGACTTAACCTGGCCAACTTGCAACCTGCTTTGAAAAAGCTTGCAGATAAACACAATCGCAAGGTTCGCATCAGCTGGAACCAGATGTTATTTTGGAAATGAATAACATTTATTCTACAAATGCATTTGCATTCCCTTTGTTTGTTCATGTGGTTTTGTGCAAACTAGATTGCCCGTTTTCATTTCATTAGCGCTGAATTATTTACAAAACAAAAGAATATTTTCAGACAACGCAAAAATTATAGGTAGGGGGACGATTTTCAAGCAAAGTTCCTCTAGGGGGCGATTGTACAAAAAAGGTTGAAGACCACTGATCTAAACTAAACCTGCTCATCCATATGATGCAACTGTATGTAAAAAGACGTGTGTAGAATTTCCAAAATATTTCCATTTGTTTGTTTTTTTCTTTTTTCATGAAAAAGCAATTTTAGCAAACTGGCCAATGATGGATGTTGATAGACATTGCGCTGCCAAGTGGTTGTATGTAGAAATGGTTGAATAAATGCAAGAGTTTACAAAACTCAGTGCAAGGAGAGTTTCGCGGAGTATTCAGCCAATATGTATGTCATAACAATATGCCTATGTTTTAGTTTTTAAGGTATGCAGGACGGGACTTTATATCCAGGATACATTGCCCACATACCATTCTAGTTTTTGCAACTGGCAACGTTTTGTAAATCATAGGTTTCTTTTGACATCTTTGCTTTGCACACATAATGCGTTCGTTCCACTTTGACTACCTTCTTAACTAAACTGGATTTTGATGTTATTATAATCATGGGAGCAGGGAGGTTCAGGGCATCATTCGTTAAGTGTCAATAGCGGCACCAATTTCAATAGGACATTAACAGTGCCATCTTACTACAACCTAGACAATGGTCCGCTTTTCGGAAGCACAATTGAGTAAATCCTAAAAGATGATTTTTTTGATCGACGGATTGTCTTGTTTGTTAGCCAATCGTGCGCATTTTTTACAAGATCTGCGGTTTCATTATTTCTTGGGAGATTACATTTTTCTTCCAATTCTCCGGTTGTACACCTGTCTCTGGTCCTCGTGTTTATTGCTCCCTAAACACCTCTACGGTAAGCAGGAAATTGCCAATTGCTCTGAGGACCTGTTTTCTTTACTGGTGTATATGCTGCCAGTAAATTGGGAGGCCGATATCTTCAGAACAAGTATATGGGATGGGCGATATTTACAAGTCACCTCCAGGCATTGGCTCTTTTCAGCACAAGAAAATCAGAAAACTGTAATCAAAGAAAACTGTCTTTATACAGCCTAGAGGAATCATGTTTTCGTACTCTTACCATGTTTCCTAACCTTTATATGCAGAAGTGCGGGTTACGTATGAGGTAGTTGCTGGATGACGTAGCACTTTTCTACCAATACGTTCGTTGTCAAGCAAACGTTGTCACCCCCTACAATAATACATGTAAAACGTGTGACAGGAGCTATGCATACATTTTTACGCAAGAACTTTCACTGAAAAACTTGTCAAGTTTTTAACGTATTAGGATTCCCGTCTTGCCCGATCGGTTCTCTTGTCTTCGAGCTTTCGTTTGAGGTTTGGTGGAACCTGGTCTTTGTGATAAAATTTTGTGGCGTTTTTTTTAACTGCATCCATTGTGACACTGGCTTCATAGGAAGGACATCGACACAAACAGCTGGCGACGTGTTCATTTACGGAAAAACTGATATCGAACGGAAATACAATCTTCAGTTCGTTACTATTTTCGTGAGCGCTAGATTCCTTTCACGAGTGCGATCTCGTTTCACTCGAAGCGCTCTGGCGCCCACAGTAGATGAGCACAGACAGCATTTGAGAAAACAGTGAGAAACCACTGGTAATCTCTGATTGAAATAAGCTTTTCGGAGGTAAGCCGTGTGTTTGGTTTGTGCCTAAAAACTTTCTTAAAAAGATGTCTTGCAGGTGCTTGATTTCTCCTTGGAAAGCAGCTTCATAAAAACGTTACTAATCCGCTTTTCATAGAGAGAGAAAGGTGGTTAAACTGATGCAGCCAACCGCCTATGTTTACCTAATGCTTGAAATGAAGCTGCACCAGACATCTGGATTCTGATCTTGGACCTAAAGGCGTCGAAAATTAAGCCGGTTAGCCAATCTATGATAGTCAGTTACTTATTAGTGTCACGCGGAAGGTCACCACTACCGTGTACCATCAGTCACCAAACCTCGGATCAACAGATAGGTTGTGCTCTGTGCAGTTTGGGGTAAGATGCATCCGATTACGCCCATCTGTGCAAAGTCCCAAAGAAAATGAAATGTCTCATATGCCTAAATACGCTTTAGGACAAAATTGAGGGCAATCGTCACCTTAGAGAATGTGTCAACAGCAAGGTACATTAGTTGAATATTTCAGCGACCACATGCACTGCCTTTAACTTGAGTTTTCTGGACTTTGGGTCAGGGCAAACATGTGTTGCGTTGTGACTTTGCTTGTCTTTTCATTCACCAGCTATTGAAGTTTCAAACAAAAATTTCAAGTAAGCATTCAAAATTTGTGAGCAAGCTATGCTTTGAACAAAGTGCTCCCATGCATGTCGCTCCATTTACACTTGTTTCACAAAGTATTATGTTCAAAAAAATAAAAATCTCTGTTGGCAAAACTCCATTCCAGGCTCCTTGGATGGACCACAAATATATGCGTGTCGACGAAAATACTCTTCGCCGTGTTGTTTGACAATGTCTGCTTTTTGCAGATTTTTATCTCACTGCATACGTCGTTTTGCAAATGAGACATTTTTTACCTGCCGCCGGTCGCATCTTGCTAAATTTGTCATTGTCTTTAAGTTTCATCGGAGTTTTCAGCTAACAGCGTCATAAAAAATGTATTTGTGATGTATACACGCCTGAGGCTGCACGCAGACTTAGCTCGTCGTCAGCCGTTCGAGCTGTTTCTATTCCGTGTTCGACGGGGATTACGGAAAGAATCCGCAGTCACAGAAACGCTTTGGAATACCGTTGAGTAAAGCGCGATTTTTATCGCAGCAGATCGTGAATTTGAACCGCAGAACTGCAACAAGAGTTTGCGCACGACACAATCGGATGAATTGCGCTGACTCATAAGCTGCGTCACAAGCAGCACTCAACCATCTTATCTGGCAAAATAGCCACAGTGCTTGGGTATATTTTTGATGCATGTTTTTGCGGCCTGCGTTTCCGCGAATAAGCAAACTGCTGCTGGATTTGGTGCAAACGTAGCCGCGACTGGAGGTTACATTGCCCCACAACCACTAAAACCTGGAAAAAATGCAAGCCCAAGTGGTGCAGCGCGACGTGTTATTTCATTGTGTGAACATAAGCAATCTAATGTGTTTTTGATCCTGGCATAGTTTGTACAGTGGGGTTTAATTGTTTGTGATGAAAAAACAAAGTGAAGTGCTGTTCAGCCATTTGGTGTCTGGCTTTCATCCAGCAGCTTCTCTGTGTTTCGGTTTGACAGCGAACCAACGCCTAAAACTTCTATCCACGGGCGTCGGAAGAATTTTTTAAGGGGAGGGGGCAATAGGGGATTTTTCCAGGGTGGCGTAAAGAATATTTTCCAGAGGGGGCAAACAGTGGTGAAATTTCATTTTATCAAGTCGAAACGGAGAAAACAACCTTTTTCCACTAAAGACTTCACAGGAAAATACCATATTTCACAATTCAGAGGGTGCAAGGCCCCTTGCCACCCTGTTCCGACACCCATGCTTTTATTAAAAGTAGGTTCATGTTTTTTCCCCGTTTGGCCAAACGTTTTGCTGGTTTGTGGCCAACGCTATGATTTACAAATAACAAACAGGGCTTTAAGACTACGAACCGAGCCAAGTAAGTCTCCAATGGCCATTATACTTACCTAACGAGCAAAATTTTATGGTGAAATTCATACTGCAGCCTAACGCCGACCTTTTCCAAGGTAGGCATGAAAAGCTGTTTGCAATCAAGATATATCAACTCACTGTGTGCAATGACCAAAATATTAATTAAAACATAATGAATCGGTAGAGATTACCTGCTATTATCGTAGACCAGAGATGGGTCAATTAATTTGGCTCGGGAGCCACTTTGAGAAAGCCCGTTCCGCGGAGGGCCATACTTTCCAATGGAAAAAGTCTCGGCTCAAGTTAAGTTCAGGACTAAAATTTACAGAACTGTGATAAGTTGGAGGAATTTTCAGATTTGTCCTGAATGCATCCGCGGGCCACAGAAAACGCTGTGGCGGGCCACATGTGGCCCGCGGGCCGCAAATTGTCCACCCCTGCTGTAGACAGTGGTTCCCTAATCACAAAACGCTCCCCGGACCCCGCTATCCACGATCCGGGACTGAGATTCCAACCGTTTTGTGTTTGTGATATATTGCTGGAGTAGAAAGATGTTTACGAGTCAATAAACTGAGCAGTTGCTTTTAGTTTCGACCCTCCAGTAAACCTGAGTCAACTTGCTGTCTTCGTCAGAAGAACCTGCTGCGCAAGATGGTTCATTCATAAAAATAGCAAGTGAACTTAGGGCAAATTTTCACATAAACACCTTTTGGGAGATCGTAGCCAGGAGATGAGATCGACTGTCGAGCTCGCATGAACAAGTGCAAGATTATAAAACGTCAGTAAAACCGAAGTAAAATCGCTTTACCAAGATTCGAGGGTAATGAATTTATTCCTCACGTGCAGTGTTATTATTCAACAGTAGTATGCGGCGATTAACCATTACAAAAAGTAGTGGTTATTACATTGCGTATGCTGGATACGATTTTTGGCAATTGCTTCCAAGTGTGGTTTAGCCTTTATAACGTTCTGAAGAAAAACTCTGCTTTTCGTAAGTAAATTGTTTTTCTTCAGTTCAAAGTACGCTTGGCGTTTGACTTGTTGGTGTAATTGCGATTTTGAAAAAAAGTTGGTGAATTTTCTAGCTTTGGTTGGGACAGTGATTTTCCTATGATTTTTTAAAATCAAGTTATGTATTTTAAAGCTTTTCCAATTTGCAGATTTACCATTTTCTTGATGAAATCAGCAATCCACTGATGACGGACATACTAGTTTCCTACCCTCCGGATAAGATCAGCGATTTAACTACCTTCCGTTTTGATGTCCTGTCGGCCGGGTCGGAACTGGTGATAGCCGGTAGATTAAAAAATCAATCTTTCTGGGAAAGCGTGTTAGATACCGGTGGAAGCGGAACTGATGCTTTGGATGACGATTCTGCCTTCTTGCCAGAGCTGCTGAGAACCCGTCGTCAATTAACCTCTGACCTTTTGATGGACGATGACGTCATTCCGCTTATAAGCGGTCAGGTGTGTTGCAACTCACAAATCAAATGTCTGCATGTTTTTTGAAAACAGCATGAGCTCATCTACTCTTTGCTTTTTATTTGTTTCGTCTTCTCGTAATCTGCTGATCGAGCTTTTTGTGTTTAACACTCACGGGGTTTTGGATATTTTCACAGCGCTTTATCCAAACTGGCTGTACTGCCAGTAGGTGCGGTGCACACGAGAAAACGGTAAAAAGTACGAATACAAAACAAAAAATTGGTAAAGGGATGAAAATAAGATCAAACTGGTTGCATAGGTACACTTGACTAAGTAAGTTCCTTTATTCAAGTTTTACTGCGTTTTTTTGTTGTTCTGGGAACCTGAAAAAGAACATGAAAAGCGGATCCAGCTTCTTTAGCATTCAGTCAAGAAGTTTAAACAAGAAATACCTAAAGCACTGTTTGGTTTGCCCGACTTGCCTCACTTAACGACACGTGTGGCTGAAGCAGACTGTACAGTTTTTATTTACATGGCGGCAACCATAAGCGTGCGAGAAGGCGTTTTACTGGGGGGGCGAAAAAAATTTGCCCTGAAAATAACAATTTGCCCTAAAAATAGACAGTTTGTCCTGAAACTAACTTTTTACTTTAATCCGAATGGGGCCTGAAACCTTATGTAAATCTGTTCTATACAGTTGAATTCGTTTATAACGGCTTCCCCTGTAACGTCA